>Ga0307992_1000972_pt1 | contig 17339 bp, 19 predicted proteins | sample EllFjometagen133_FD_203162 | JGI IMG/M metagenome (GOLD analysis project Ga0307992, IMG submission 203162) | Marine microbial communities from Ellis Fjord, Antarctic Ocean - #133 | ecosystem: Environmental > Aquatic > Marine > Unclassified | place: Southern Ocean | collected 2014-10-08
TTAGACAGTACACTATGTTTGGATTGAATCCACCTAATAAAGTAAATAATGCCGTTGATAAATATCGTACCGATTCTGACATTGTCGCAAAATTTGTAGAGGAATGTATAGAGGAAGTCAAAGATGAAAGAATTCTTGCTAAATACTTATATGTATATTTTGCAAAATGGTATGAGGAAAACTATGCCGGTAAACCCATCACTCAAATAATGTTCGGAAAAAGAATGGGATCAATAGGATATAAATCTGAAAAAATTGGTGGTAAAAAGAAGTATACAGGGGTAAAAATTATTCATGAGTAGGACAAAAGGACAGTTTAGGTGTATTTTTATAAACTATCTACAGATTGCGCATATAGAAAAGTTTATAAAAAAGGGTGCATTTTGTCCTACTGTCCTGTTTTTAAGACTACTTACTTACTATTTATTAGGTATTGGAAGATGTTTCGGAGGATTTTTCTTAAAATATTCTAATAATAAGTTTATTACATCCGAAACAGGGCGTGCATGCTTTTCGCTCATTCCTTCGAGGAATTTGTGCATCTCCTCAGTAGTTCTAATACCTATAAACTTTGTACGTTTTTGTTTCATGTCTTTTACAATGTTAAACAATATAATATTGAAATGTAATGAAAATAATGCTAAATTATATAAAACAATTTAAAACATAGTTAATCAAATGGCCAGTTTAAGAAAAAGAAGAAATAAATGGTATGCTCGTATAAGGCTGTATAATGTCGAACTAGGTACAGATACTGAAAAGCTAATACCACTTCGTACGGATTCAAAGGTAACTGCTCGTGTACGTTTGGGTGAAGTGAAAAAAGTCGAAAAAGATATCAAATCTGGTATGTCTTTTTCCTTTGCCTGGTTAAATGATGAAGGAAAAACAAAAGTATCACGTTTGTCAATTATTGATGCGTTTGAGAAATATAAACACTCACGTTTAATTGATGGTGCTAGACAATCAACTATAGAGCGAATTGAATACGCAATTAATTCATTTTATTCAATCATAGGTGACTCGTTCCCCATACAAAACATAAATGCTACTCATATTGATAGTTATAAGGAGTTTTGTTTAGGAAAAATAAGTTCACAAACTATAAATATAAATCTATCAAAGATTCATGCAGTTTTAAATTGGTGCTTAAAGAAAAAAATAATAAATGAATTACCATTGATTGAACTGGTAGCAGTTACTAATAAGCCGGTATCATATTTATCTGATATGGAATTTCAAGATATTATGGATTTAGACTCACTTGAAAATCATTTCAAAAGAGCATTTTTATTCTATCGAGAGACTGGATGTAGACTAAGAGAGCCCTTTGAGGGAAAAATAGAGAGTAATTGGTTAATTATTAATCCCGATAAAGCCAAGACTCATCGAACAAGAGAAATTGAACTATCACCCCTGATGCGTCAAATATATGATGAAATGATTTTACGTTATCAAAAGTTAAGTTCAGACCCATACAATTATAAGCAGAGATCAATAGCAGGGCGATATTCAAAAGTATTCAAAGACGCCTGTAGAGAGATTGGAAGTGGAGATAGAAAATTTCATAACCTGCGAGACACCTTTGCTATTAGACTATGGGCTATCACAGGTGATATTCATTACGTATCAAAGGTAATTGGTCACACATCAGTAACAATGACTGAGAAGTACGCAAATTTCAACGTACGCAGGCTTATAAGTGATTTCCCATCATTATCCAAGTACATTGAAAAACGCCTAAATATACCTAAAATGGGCATTGTGGACACGTTTTCTGTGGACACAAAGCTATTAAGCGGACTTTCTCTCGAGATAGAACCATCACACTAGCGCTGCCTTGAACAGGCAGAGCTGGACAAACTGTCTACATAACACCAGTTATGTAGACAGTGACTATTGAATTACATGAAGTAAAGGGCACTCAAATGTTACGCCATCCTGATACTATCCGTAAGCACGAAGCTGCAACAAATTGGTGCAAAAAAAGAGGTATGAATTTTTTGATTATTACAAAAAAATAATAGACAGAGAAGCATTATAAACACTCCAAATCTAAGATAGTGAGAGATTTTGTTAGAAATTTTTATAAAAAACACACTCATTATGAAGTGGGAAGAAAGGATATTCCTTGGAATATAATTCCTCTTGACGAAATTTCATCAGGATACATTCCTAAAATGCAAACAGATATAACAATGAAATCACGAGTACCAAAAAGGGTAAAATAGTTTAGTTTTGGCACTTTGATTTTGGTGCGGGTTTTGATTTTCAATTAGAACATATACTATAAGTTTGCATAATTGATTTTTTACGAAAAATATTATATAAAACTCAAAAGTAAGCTTAGCTATATATATCATTCTAATTAAGATATTAATATAATTGCTAATTGTTGTAATATATTATAATTTTACTATATATAGGATTTTGAACAATGAGATATAATATTAAATCTTTAGTTCTTTCATTATTATCAATATTGATAATCAATTCTTGTAGTGACATAATCTGTTCGGAAAATGAAGAACTTCCTGGTATAGTAATCACCTCTCACCAAGATGGTCAACTAGTATCCGGCATTGTAAATATTCAATGCGAACTATCTCAAAATTTGAATATTTTGCAAGTTGAACTATTTGTAAATGGATATTATCATATCCTATCTGACACATCACAGCCATTTGTTTTAAACTGGTATACTAAGGATTTAACCGATGGTCCATATGAAATTGCAATTAGAATTTTAGATTCAAATGATATTGAACATTTTAGTGAACCAATTACTTTAATTGTTGATAATTCGATGTTTAGACCTAATCCTGTTAATGTTTTATCAGTGACTTATAATAAAATAGGAATGACAGCTACCTGGAATAAATCTGATGCCACTGATTTTTCACATTATAGTGTTCACCATAGTATTAATGAATATGGACAACAAGGTCAAAGGATTCCTGATATTTATAATATTAATGACACAACTGTTACAATAAATGATTTTAATCCTGCAGTTGAAAATTGGTTTAGGATTGCTGTTGCAGATACACAAAATTATTATGCATATGGGGAAAGATTGGTCAATGAAATTGAGCAATCGCCAATCATCCCTGTTTTGAATAATGTTACGAATGATAACAATTCAATCCTCATCTCTTGGAATGAAAATAATGAAGATGATTTTTTATATTATGTTCTCTACGAATCAACCTCATCACAAATGAAACATAAAACTATTTTATATTCTTCTACAAACTCTGGTGATACCACCTTTACTTTTAATATTGGAGCTGATGAATTTAAATTTTATCAAGTAGAAGTATTTGATTATTGGGATTTATCGAGTAAAAGTGAAATCAAATTTACCTCATCATATCCAAAAATTGCTTTTATTTCAGATAGGGATGGAAATAGTGATATATTTAAAATGGATAGTGATGGAACAAATGTAATTAATCTTACACAGTCAGAAGAAAATGAAAAATATCCACAGATTTTTCCGTATGATTCAAAGATATTATATATGATAAATACTTTTGGGGCAAATGGTCTAAGAGATGAAATATTCATGATGAATGAAGATGGAACCAACCAAATCCAATTAACGCAAAATAGTAGCTACCCGCGTGCTTTGCCAATAATCTCACCCGATGGTTCAAAAATAGCTTATGCAGATAATAACGGACTTCATATCATTGATGTAAACAGTCAGAGCGTTAATTCACTTCTAGGTGATAATAGTCTCGCCACTTTGGACTTTTCAATTGATGGAGAAAAATTAGTATACACTAAATTTATATCCAATGATAATTATCCTATTAGAACAGTTAATGTGGATGGTAGTAATTCAACAACAGTTAAAAATGTCAGAGGTTATGCTTACAATCCCATCTATTTTGTAGACAATAATAAAATTATATATGAATATAGCACATTTGATAGCAGTCGCGTGTATATTATGAATTCCGACGGTAACAATGCAATAAATTTGACACCGGATTATTCTAAAAACCAATTAATTAACATTTCCGATGATAAATCGAAATTGATTATTCGTTCAGGTATCAGCGGTCAATTAGATACAAGAATTATTAATATTGATGGTACCGCAGTAAATAATTTGAATATGAGTACGAAGTCTACACCATACTTTTCATCAAACAATAAGAAAATGGTGTATTCTATTTCGGGGGATATTTATTTAATTGACGTTGATGGCAACAATCTATTACAACTTACTGAAGATATTGCCAATGATGGAGCGCCAAGGTTTTTTCATCATTAATTTTTTACACTCACAATTTCGTTTGTAATACAAATAATTAGTAAGAATTATAAATAATGAGACGCATTATTAAATCTTCTATTCTACTATTATTTTCACTATTAATTACCTATTCGTGCAAAAATTCTACAAGTTCAGAAAATCCTGAATTCTTCACTGATCCAAACTTTGAAATATTAATCCGAGAAACACTTAATAAACCGAGTGGTGATATTACTAAATCTGATATGCTCACAATTACATACCTTGAAGGATGGAGCAAGGGAATAACAAGTATTGACGGTATAGAATATTGTGAAAATCTTGAAGTTATTAATCTGTGGGATAATCAAATAAGCGATTTTAGTGCTTTAGTAGATTTAACAAAACTTACTGGCCTATCCTTATCTAAAAATCAAATAAGTGATATAAGTGTTTTAGTTGATTTACCAAATCTTACATATCTAAACCTATCTAAAAATCAAATAACTGATATTGGCGTTTTAACGGATTTGTTAAATCTTTGCGTTTTAAATCTATCCTATAATCAGATAAATGATATTAATAGTTTATCGAACTTAATTAATCTTACAAATCTATACCTATCTCGTAATCAAATAAGCGATATAAATGTTTTAGCAGATTTAACAAATTTAACAGCGCTATATCTATCTGGTAATCAATTAAACATCATTAGCGCTATAGCGGACTTAATGAATCTCGAAGAATTATCATTGTCGAATAATCCGCTAACTGAAATTAATGCTTTAGCCAGTTTAACTAATCTAACACATCTAAACCTTCAATATGTTCAAATAAGCGATATTAGTGCTCTTGGAGGATTAACAAAACTTGAAAATCTTGACATTTCAATGAATCAAATAGCTGATATTAGCGCTCTAAAAGATTTAATAAATTTATATGAACTGACACTTTGGGATAATCACTTAAGGGACATAACTATTTTGGCAAATTTGACAAATATAAGGAATTTATATATTTCTAATAATAATATAAGTGATATTAGTTCTTTATCGGGCTTAACAAATCTCATACGTTTAATTCTGCGGAATACTCAAATAAGTGATATTAGTAGTTTGACAGGTTTACAAAATATTAATTATTTAGATATTGCAAAGAATCAAATAGCTGATATTAATGCATTAACAAATTTAACAAATCTACTTGAACTGATAATCAATGATAATCAAATTAGTGAGATTAGTGCCTTAGCGGGTCTAACAAATCTGAAATATCTACATCTATCGGTAAATAAAATAAGTGATATTCAACCACTAATACAAAATCAAGGTATAAATGATGGGGATACCGTTAATTTAAATAGTAATCCTTTAAGTGAAATTACCATTAACACTTTAATACCACAATTAAAAGCAAGAGGTGTGGAAGTAAACTATTAATTTTGTTTATAGATTTTCGCATCGTTTAGCATCGCGAAAATGTGGATACCTGCGGGATACCGATTTAACCAAAACATTACAGCTAATCGGTAGTATCCGCTTGATATTGATTGTTATACTATACTGCTGTAGGCTCTTGCACTAATATATACGAATTATAGTGTTTTTACGCCTTATTGAAACACAACGGGTGGTCAATCTATAATTAAAAGTACACAGCGAGGTTTGCTATGAGAAATGTGATTTATAACGGGGGCTATCCATTCAGACAGATACTTACGTCGTATTTATATAATGGTCTCTCATATATTTTAAAGGAGGCGATATAATGAAGTACTTATACTTTTATTGTATTTCAATCTTACTACTCTTATTAATTAACTGCTCAACCCCTTACCAACCAAAAGGAATTTTAGGCGGATATTCTGAAAAACAACTTGATAATAATTGTTATGAAGTTTCTTTTTGGGGTAATCAACATACAAATCCAGATGATGTTGATAAGTATTTACTATATCGGTGTGCAGAATTGTCTCAAGACAAGGGATATGAGTATTTTGCTATTATTGGAGAAAGTAGAGATTGTAAAAAGCAACGCCATTTTGTTGGTGGCTCAAGACAAAAAATTGGCGGTAGTCGTAATAATCGTGGAGGTGGAGTGGGTGGAAACATACAATTTTACGAGTATGATTTTAGTTACATTATTATGTTGTGTGATGAAGTCAAATCAATATCAAATGATACTTACTCTTCATCTAAAGTCTTACAAGATTTAGCAGTATTTATAAATAATAAAAATATCCTATAAATGAAGTATATTGTAAGCACGGAAACAAAAAAGGCCACTACGAAATGTACAAGCGGATTCAGTTGTTTAATTGGTGATAAAAACTGCCGGTGCAGGGTGGAGAAATGCATTAACAGGGACCTCCATTTTGTTAAAAGCCTAATTACCGTTAGCTGTCATTATCAATTACATTTTGGTAAAGGTCATATTTGTACTTGTCCAATTAGGAAAGAAATTTATAATAAGTACCAAGAATAACAATTAATAAATAAAGAATGAAAATACTGAAAAAACAAGATGCGTTCACCTTACTGCGAAATCTTGAAAATAACAATTACAAGCTGACTGATAAAGATAACAAGATAATACATCATAGCTCATTCAGAAAATATAGAAGCGAACACGTTAAAAGACTTGTTAACGGGAGATTTTACAGAGCCATTAGGGCCCTGTTCGACAATCGTCGACTTATGTACGAAGACTTTACTGAGATTACAAAACCGACTAGCCATTGGTATAGGAAAAAATTTATTGATTCATTCTTTTACCATTGCACTAATCCAAATGGTCAATTCTACGAGCAATGCAAAGGAAAATTTATTACTAAAAATGTAATAGTGAGTGATAACGGTCAATCAATAAAGTGTTTTGTTTGTAATTAGTCCATTCGTCAATTACCCAGTGACAATAACATAATAAAGAATTTAACTCTAACAAGTGCAAGATTAGTTGTTCGTGCATCGATTCGTAGAGATTACAAGTCAAATAATAATTATATGTTCAAATAAAACCAAATAATGGATACAGATGGGATACCAATCCTTATTTCTCCTCGATAATGCGCTTAACCGTGAGTCAAGAGTGTTTCATTATTAGGGAATATTTTCGGAAAATTTGATAATGGTTACCTAAAATAGCCATATGTACTCATTCTTAAGCTCCTTTTGGCTTTTAAATCCAACCAAAGTCTCTCGTAATATATCTGGCTAATCTCTCCAACTTATTCTGACGGATTACAGTTTTGAGAATTAATCTTTTTCAAGTAATCTTTCGATTTTATCTTTTTTATAATCGAGAGCATTTGTTCTCCCTTTTCTATCATCTATTGACATTACAAGATAAACTCTATCAGAATTATCTCTTAGGATTTTATGTGCCCCCATAACAACATCATAAACATCTCCAAAGCCTCCTTCAAGTAAAGTAGACATAGAAGTTGTCTCACAATTCATTCCTCTTTTTTCACATTCAGTCCTAATATATCTAACTGCCTTTACAACATATTCACTAACACTACCACCCTTATCAGTTGGAAAAATAGAAACTTGTGCTAACATAATTATTTAAAAGTTTTGTGATTAATAAAAATTTCCCCACTATGATAATCTAATCTGTAATCTTTACAATAGTCATCGCTAAATGGTTTGCAAGTCTTCCAATAAGTTCCGCAGCATTCGATATAGATTCCATTATCCATTATATCTGTATATTAATATAGTTATAAAAATAGAACAAGTTAATAAACAATATTGTATTTGAGAGTTAGGAGAATAGGGTAGAGTCTTCTAACTCTTGTTATATAAGCACCTATCGTTCATTTAGCACCGTTTAGTATCGTTTAGCATCGCATAAATGTGGATACCTGCGGGATACCAATTCTAATTTATCCTTTTAATAACGCATTTGACAGTGAGTAAAGCGGTCTAATCAAAAGGGTTTAGTTTTGGAAGGAAAACTCAGAATTCAGCATAATAACGATACAACTTAGCAGGATATTTACCAAATGCAAATTGGGGTCCCCGACCTTGTAGAGTGTGCTATTGTGATCAAGGTTTCACTAAAGATATAAACAGCACACAAATATGTTGCATACTAACTATTATCATGCTAATATTAAGCATACGATATAAAATTTTCAAGAGATGGATGGAGACTATTTGATGAATAATCGCGTAACAGAACATGGCGAAGCACATGAGCAGCTTCCGGATGAGTTCCTGGTTCTGCAGTCATTGCGACAGATAATCCGTTACATAGATGTGCATTCCAGGGAGTTGGATTCAGATTACCATATTACAGGGCCTCAACTTCTCTGTTTGAGGATCGTCCAGTCTAGCGGTTCTTCAACAGCTACACAGATTGCTCAGGAGGCATATCTCAGTAATAGTACTGTGGTAGGAATTTTGGATCGCCTTGATAAGGGAGGATATATTCTCAGAGAAAGAGATATTCAGGACAGACGAAAATGGAATGTCATATTGAGTGACAAAGCCAATTCACTGCTTGAGATTGTCCCTACATCTCCCCATGATGGTCTTCTGCGGGCTCTTAAATCATTGCCTGAAAATGAACTGAATGCTATCGCCAAATCTATCTCCAAAATTGTCGAGTTGTTGGGCGCTGAATCGGTTGATGCAGCACCAATTCTCGAGACAGTAGCAATCTAAATAGAAAATAGTTAGAAAAGAGGCCATTCAATGAATGTTAAGAAACCCTTCCCTATTTATCCTGTATTTTCCGCATTAACAGCCCATCACCCCTGATACACAATATCTGCTGATTTAGAAATCCAGCGCCTCGATTTTCGATTTCGGAAAGCGCTAGTTCACAACTATCAAGGGCATATGAATTGCGACAATGATTCATGTATATACCCTTAAGCAAAAGGAGATCGCCTTAAGTTGACTAATAAACCACATTCAAAATCACTTGCACCTCACGCTTTTATAGTGCGAGACTGCGCACTCATCGCTATGGCGACAGGTAAAAGAGCACGTTCACTTGTGGGTTTACGAGACCATCTAGAAACTATCGAGCAGGAGAGCATTTATTACCACTTCTGGGGCGGGTTGCTGAGGCCTCAATTTGAAGATTATGAATACCACAATGACTTTGCTAGTTGGGCAGCTCATACCCTGAACGATCGCACAATAGCCGAACGGTTAGGTATCATTGATCCAACCAAATTTGGAACGCTGGACCAGTTGAGGCAGGAGTTGGTCGAACTCGTTGATGAGCGGATCGATGAGCTGGAAGTATTCCCATGGGCTCCACGGGATAAACAGTTTGATTTTATTGTTTCAGACATTGTTGTGTTCACCACTAAGAAGACCATAGGGGAGCCTGAAGCGCTCTTGAGCATAGTTCCGGAAATGTCCCTGGGTAGCATTTTTTATCACTTTATAGACGCCAGACGAAGAGCCCCGGAAAGTACTGACGATTTCACGCGCTGGCTGATGAATTATGGAAAGAGGTATCAAGATTTGATAGATGGAATAATGGGAATTGACCCTTATCTCACGTCGTTGTCAGCACTCAGGGATGAGCTTACCGAAGAATTGTCAAAACACTTTATGGTGAACAAATGAGCCGCCAAATAGATCAATATACGCCAATCACAGGGCCGGATGTCATTGAACAGCTTCATCAGTTAGCTAAACCTCTAAAGGGTTTACGCGTCGTGCATGTTAACGCAACGAAGCATGGGGGAGGGGTTGCCGAGATCCTGCATAAAATGATCCCATTAATGAATGATTTAGGAATTGAAACCGAGTGGGAAGTGATCCATGGAAATCCTGACTTCTACAGCTGTACTAAGATGTTCCATAATGCCATGCAGGGGAGTCAGATGCAGATTCCAGAGCGACTCTTCAAGGCTTATGAACATACGAATCGTGAGAATGCCGAGAGTCTCAAGAAGTCCCTATATGATGCAGATATCGTGTTTATCCATGATCCTCAACCTGCTCCGCTTATTTCGAGCATAGAAGACCACAAGGGGAAATGGGTGTGGCGTTGTCATATTGATGCCAATAAACCGTTCCGTCCGGTTTGGAAATATCTCCGTAATTACGTTTCACAGTATGATGCCAGCGTATTTTCACTTTCGGCGTTTGCTCAACCATTGCCGCACCCCGTCTATTTGATCCCTCCCAGTATTGATCCTCTCAATGAAAAGAATGTGCCGCTTGCGAGAAGTGAATGTATGGCTGTTCTTGATGAGTTCAATATTGATCCAGAGAGGCCATTGTTGGTACAGGTTTCACGGTTTGACCGGTTTAAGGATCCCATTGGGGTAATCCAGGCATACCGGCAGACCAAACAATTCATTCCGACTTTGCAGCTTGTTCTGGCTGGCGGCGGTGCCAGCGATGATCCGGAAGGTGAGCTTGTACTCGCGGAAGTTAAAGCCGCAGCCGCAGATGACGTTGATATCCATGTGCTTCAACTGCCGGATGACTCTCACCGTAAGATCAATGCCCTCCAATGCGCTGCTACCATTATCATTCAGAAATCAATCCGTGAAGGTTTTGGTCTGACGGTAACGGAAGGGATGTGGAAACAGAAACCCGTTATTGGTGGGAATACAGGAGGCATTCGTTTACAGGTGATCAATCATCACACTGGCTTCCTGGTGAACTCCCCTGCCGGAGCTGCCTTAAGGATCAGGTACTTGCTCAGGAACCATGATAAAGCGTTCGAAATGGGTATCAAGGGAAAGGAATATGTAAGGGAGAATTTTCTTATCACCAGGCATATTCGCGAATATCTGACCATGATGCTATCTCTGATTTATGGAACCAAGCACCGGATTGATTTGAAATAGAGCTTAAAAATACGGAACACAGACATGCGAATACTAAATGTTAAATTTGATTTCAATTCATTCTATAAGGCTCTGGATGGAAAAGGGTCCAAACTACTATTCCTGGATTATGATGGGACGCTAGCGCCATTTAACGTCGAGCCAAAGCTTGCGTTTCCATATCCTGGTGTCCCGGAAATTCTTGATGAGATCATCAAGAATTCTTCCACTAGGGTTGTGATAATCTCTGGCAGAGCCATTCAGGATTTACAGCCACTTCTAGGACTTGAGGGCAAAGTTGAGATGTGGGGCACGCATGGGCGGGAGCGCCAACTTCCAGATGGTACCTATCAGCTAGCTGATATCACGGCCGAACAAAAGAGGGGATTAGGAGTGGGAATAGCGAAGGTATTGGCCCTGGATCCTCATGTCAGAGCAGAACCAAAACCAGGCGCAGTTGCCTTTCACTGGAGCGGCTTAAAAACCAGTCGAGTCTTACAGATCAAAGAACAAATGACCGCTGAGCTGGAACAAAGCGCCCAGGACCATCAGCTTGTCGTCAAAACCTTCGATGGTGGGCTAGAATTAATCGCACCTGATCTAGATAAAGGAACAGCGGTCAGGGAAGTCGTTAAAGAAGTGAATCCTGATACTACCATTGCCTATCTGGGAGATGATCTCACCGATGAAGATGCGTTCAGAGAGCTGAAATACAAGGGGCTGTCCGTGTTGGTAGCTGGTTCCGTCCGAGGAACACGGGCCGAACTATGGCTACAACCACCCGAGGAACTCATCTGGTTCCTGGAGAAATGGAAAGAATAATGAACAAAATACAAAAACCAAGCAAGCTTTCAAATGGAGGGTCAAGATCAGTTGGTGAGCATAAGCTCGTCATAGTATCCAATCGTCTACCCGTTGTATTACAGAAAAATGGTGATCAGCAATGGACTGTTGAATCAGGATCTGGGGGATTAGTGACGGCTCTCGCACCTGTGCTTCGTGATCGCGGGGGTACCTGGGTAGGTTGGCCTGGAACAAACGATACTGATATCCAGAATGTAAACAGCGTACTGTCGAAGCATAACGAAAGTATCGGATATAACCTCAATCCAGTACACATGGATCAAACATTGATCGAGAACTACTACAAGGGATTCTCCAATGAAACTCTGTGGCCACTATTTCATGATCTCATCGATCACTGTCAGTTCAAACCCGAATACTGGGAGGCGTATCAGCAGGTTAACAAGAAATTTGCAGAAGTTGTCAAGGATACTATATCTGAAAACGATTTTATATGGGTACATGACTATCACCTGATCACAATGATCAGTTTCCTGAGAGAAATGGGTGTGAACAATAAGGTAGGGTTCTTCCTGCATATCCCCTTTCCACCTACTGATATCTATACGCGACTACCCTGGAGGGTGGAAATACTGGATTCGCTATTGAAATACGATCTCATCGGATTTCAAGCTCCAAGAGATCGGCGCAATTTCATAACAAGCGTCAGAACACTGGTGGATAAACCACGGATCGAAGGCAAAGGTCAGATCATCAACATTTTAAGAAAATCAAGAGTGATGCGAGCAGGAGTTTTTCCAATTAGTATTGATTTCAATGAGTTTGCCAACAAGGCAAAATCACAAGAAGTCCAGGAATCATCATGGTACCTCCATGAGCAATATACGGATCAGCAGATCATTCTGGGTGTTGATCGTCTTGACTATACCAAGGGTATCCCTGAAAGGCTCAGAGCTTTTCGATTCGCGCTTCGCACATATCCAGAGCTACGAGGTAAAGTGTGTTTTATACAGGTTGTGGTGCCCAGCCGTAGGGATATCCACAAATACGATAGCCTGAAGACGGGGATCGAGCAATTAGTAGGTGACATCAATGGCGAATATTCCCATGCTGGCTGGGTACCCATTCATTACATGTACAGGTCCCTACCACGGGCAGAACTTTTATCCTACTATCGAGCTGCTGAAGTTGCCATTGTTACCCCATTGAAGGACGGTATGAATCTGGTGGCTAAAGAGTATTGCGCATGCCAGGTGGACGGAAACGGTGTCCTCATTCTCAGTGAATTTGCAGGAACAGCAGCTCAGATGAAGACTGGAGCGATTCTCGTTAATCCTCATGACACCGTGGCCTGTGCAGAAGCTATTTACTTGGCCATCCACATGGATAAAAAGGACAGGAAGATCCGCATGCAGAAACTTAGACGCAATGTCAGCCGATTTGATATTTTCTGGTGGGTGGACAGCTTCCTCAAATCAGCCTTTTCAAGAAATCTGGGGAGTTTTCAACTGGTCGCAGACTACAAACCGCTTACGGACGGAGGATAAAATTCACACAAAGGGGCGTTACATCATATTAGTTAATTTTGGGAGCCTGTTTTGGAAGCATTAAAGAATTTCATAGCAAATCATGAAACCCTGATGATCCAATCATTGGTGGTCCTCTTTCTGATGGCCGTGAGTTATCTGGTGATCCGTTTTTTCATAATACGGCGATTGAAAGGAATGATTGAGCGCTTCCGGGATATCAAAGTTCCTCTGGAAATCCTATATCGTCCCTCGGGCTTGTTGTTTATTTTGATATTCCTCGTTCTTGCCAGACCTTTATTGGCAATACCTGAGGGTCTGGGGGAGAACATTGATCATCTACTCAGGATCTTCCTTATCTCTGGTGTTGCCTGGTTGATGACACGCCTGTTCAGGGCATTTAAGGAAACACTGCTCAGCAGATATCGTGTTGATGTCAAGGATAACCTGAAGGCACGCCAGGTGAGTACCCAGCTGATGGTACTCCAACGTGTTTTCACGTCTTTGGTTCTCTTTCTGGCGATTGCTTCCGCACTCCTCACTTTTCAAAGTGCCCGAGAAATCGGATTGAGTCTACTTGCCTCTGCAGGTATCGCCGGTATCATTATTGGTTTGGCTGCCCAAAAAAGTCTGGCAACCCTGTTCGCGGGCATTCAATTGGCCATTACCCAGCCCATCCGTATTGATGACGTGGTCATCATAGAAAATGAATGGGGCCGCATCGAAGAGATTACTCTGACATATGCTGTTGTACGAATTTGGGACGAACGCCGCCTGGTTGTACCAATCACCCATTTTATAGATAAACCATTTCAGAACTGGACCCGAACGCGCGCAGATATATTGGGTACTGTGTATCTGTTTGTAGACTATCATGCGCCACTGGAGCCGCTGCGTCTGGAGCTGGATAGGATCGTAAAGGACTCCAAGTGCTGGGACGGTCGCGTTGCAAGTATACAGGTAACGGGCACCACGGACAGAACCGTTGAATTGAGAGCCCTGGTTAGCGCTAAGAATTCTTCCAATGCCTGGGATCTCCGCTGTCTGGTCAGAGAAGGATTACTTATGTTTTTACAGCAGTCGTATCCTGAAAGCCTGCCTCGCACACGCATAGAGCACCAGGAAATCAATGAGGGTAGGCAAGGGCAGATTGTTGCGGATTGAAAGCATTCTGGCGTAGCAGGCTCTAGTCAGGTAGGCAACGCTTACCTTATAATTAGGAAATATTATAATAATCTGAAAAGCCATTAGCAATAAGATAATAAAAGAGTTCTGCTTCGTTACAGACTTTTTTGTCCCAAAAACGTGTCCCAAAACAAACAACCTAAATTGAGTGTTTCAAAAATGGCGAGTTTTGATACAGGATTACGCAGTTCTTAGAAAAATGAATTTGTACGGAACACATGAACAACATTGTCGTTATTTAATTGAACAACATTGTCGTTATTTAATAATAATTAAAATGATTTCAGCAGTATTTTTTAAGTTACTTGTTTCTTCCACTATTGTTACTTATTTCTTCCACTATTATTAATTAATAATATTACTCATCATAATCATAAAATACTCGTAAGGAGTTTGTCAAACTTAAAATGGTAAGCCACAAGCAATTTTTACAACGGGAAATAGAAAGATTTACAGAACAAATCAAATATCTAATCCCATCACCCAGAGAATTTCCTAAACTTCACGGAATAGATATTTATGGGACTACTAAGTATTTAAATGAGGTGTCAGGAGGAGATCATATTATTTTCATCGATTTTAATAAAAGATATGATCTGGAAGCTAGAATCACAGATGCCGAAACAAAAAATATTAAGGATAAGTTAGAACTCAACAGAACTAAAGCAGGAATTTTAATTGCAGATGCATCAGGACATGGAATAACAGACGGCTTAGTAGTTGCACAACTGCACCAAGCATTTTTAACAGGGGCATCTTATGAATTAGATCAATTTGGTGAGATTACAGGCAATCTATTTGAAAAAATAAATACTAGGTTTTACAACTCTTCTAGCACATCTGATTTTATTACAATGCTTTATGGAGAAATATCTGAAAAAGGAATAATTAAGTTTCTTTCAGCTGCTCACCCGTTACCGTTGGTATTTTGTAGTGAGCATGATCATATAGTACCACCAAATGAGTATAATATAAGCGTTTCTCAACCTACTGGCTTTATTCCTTCAAAGCATGCTGTAGATATAAAAAAGAATTACAATCCCGTAGGATTTAAAGAAAAGTATGAAATAAACGAATTGAAACTTCCCGGCGAGTCAGGAATTTTTATTTTATATACAGATGGCTTATCAGAGCATTTTGAAGATTCATTTGAGAAAGAAATAGAAATTATATTAAAAAAATCAAAAAAATTCTCGTCTAAAACAATTTATAATAGAATAGAAAAAAGAATTTATGATCTGAAAGATCCAGAAGATGATATAAGTTATGTTGTTGTAAAGATAGTAAAATAAATTTTCATTTTAATTATTGACCTTATCCCAAAAACGTGTCCCAAAACAAACGATCTAATTTGGGATTGTCAAAATGGTAATTAGTAATTAAAGGTCTCTAGAGTTTTTCAATGGTAGACTATTTACTTTCTAAACACTGTCTATAACAAAACCGATATAGGCCAGCAAAAATCATTACATAAATTATTAATAAATAAGTATTTAGACAGGTAATATATATAGGTTTAACCCTTTATTGGTTGTAACTTCAAGCACAAAGAGTATTATTCGGAAATTCTCAGTACGCATCAAACGTTGATTAATCTCTTGGTAGTATTTATTTTATAAGGAACTTGTTTTGAGTTCACCAAATGTTCTAAATCCGCTTCCACAAGAAAGACAAATTTCTATTTTATATAAAAAACTTCTCTTTCAAAATGAAGAGATAGACAAACTAAAATCAAAATTAGCTATTGCCAACAAAGAGCTCACCTTTCAAAAAAGAGAGAAAGCGAAACGGGCTAAGGAATTAGCCGTTGCCAATGAAAAATATGATCACGCAATAAAAGTTTTCACTGGTAAAGGAATGACAGATATAAAACAGAAAGATGAAATTAAAAAATTAAAAAGTAAAATATTATGAAAAAATTATTATTGGCAGCAATCTTTATGATTTGTATTGTTGCAATAGGCAATGCACAAAATTATAAGACTGGAATAGGTGCAAGAGGAGGAGTATCAAACGGACTGACAATTAAACACTTTTTTGGACAAAAAGCGGCAGGTGAACTCATTCTATCCAGTAGATGGAAAGGATTTAACATTACCGGATTATATGAAGTACACCATCAAGCTTTTGATATTAATAGTTTAAAATGGTATTATGGTATTGGTGGTCATATTGGATTTTGGAATGGCAAGAATGTAAACTGGGTTAAAGATAATTATGATTACACTGTTACTGGAATTAATGGCGTTCTTGGATTGGAGTTTAGTTTTAAGGAAATACCTGTTAACATCAGTATCGATTGGCTACCGACACTAAATCTTAGTGGTTATAAAGGATTTTGGGGTGATGGTGGAGCAGTTTCAATAAGATATATTTTTTAATAGTTAATTAATAGTTTAAAATACTTGGAGAAAAAAAATGAAGAAGATAACATTTATATTATTAATATTTTTATTTGCTACAATTAGCTTTACACAAGAGAATACGGTCAAACGCTATGTAAAAATGGAAAATCAAGTATGATTCGACAGATGACAAAGAAAGAATAAAAAATTACGAAAAACACTTATTAAATTATTTTAAGGGGAAAACGCATGAATACTAAATCAATAGATTGGCTTACCGATTGGCTAATTGGGCTTGGAGTTGAAGAAACTTCCACCATGTATTTGAAATTAGTAATACTATTATTTATTCTTTTTATCATTTCTTATGTCACCAATCTCATTGTAAAAAAGATTCTTATCCGTTCTATCCGATTAGTAAT
>Ga0307992_1000973_pt1 | contig 17338 bp, 16 predicted proteins | sample EllFjometagen133_FD_203162 | JGI IMG/M metagenome (GOLD analysis project Ga0307992, IMG submission 203162) | Marine microbial communities from Ellis Fjord, Antarctic Ocean - #133 | ecosystem: Environmental > Aquatic > Marine > Unclassified | place: Southern Ocean | collected 2014-10-08
TTAAACCAGTCCATCAAAAAAACATCATCGTAAAAAAATTGGCCTCCAGTGATATGATGGTCTTTTCTTCCGTATTTCATTCCAATATCATGATAACAAGCGATGACATAAACCATGTCCATATCTACCTTGTAATCTTTTGCAATCGAAAGTGAATTATCAATAACTTTATAGACGTGGTCTTTTTGATGTGCCATATCAAATTGTTTATACATTGATATTATTGTTTCTTCTAAATATCGTTTAAGTTTTTCTTCCATAGTCCCTCATTTTCCAACCTTAAAATGATTCAAGATGGATTTGAACATTCTTTTATCCGACTGATAGGTTAATTTATTAAAAACTTCTGACTCTTCAACCCACATTGCGTCTACGATTTCCTCTTCTTGCTTCTGAATATAGTGTGATTTTGCTTTTGCTAAAAAATAGATGACATCCTTTATTGTTCCGGGTCTTGGTGAATATCTAGTTTGTTCTCTAATCTTTTCAAAAATCTCGATATCAAGCCCTGTTTCTTCTTTAACTTCACGATATGCAGTCATAAGTTCATTTTCATTATGTTCAACATGTCCTTTTGGAAAACCGAAATTCAAACTGTATTTTTGTTGAATTAGGACATATTCATATCTATTTTGAATTTTTCTGAAGATGACAGCCCCACATGATTTTTCTTTTTTCATGTTTCCACCTACTTTTTCATATTTAAAGTATATCATAACCTTTCTTTAAACAATAAAAGAATTGATTTTTTCAACAAATATTGCGCTTACTTACAAGTTGCTAAAAGCTTTATCATCATGTATAATAAAAGTAATATATGAACTCTCGAAATTGAGTCCATGAAGGGGTGTTGATTATGAAGGTTTTATTTTGCAGTTCTGAAGCTTTTCCTTTCAGCAAAACAGGCGGATTAGCAGATATGGCGTTATTCCTACCAAAATCCCTCAGACAAATTGGACATGATGTTAGAATAATCACTCCTTATTATACGGCAATAAGTAAGTATCATCATGATATGAATTTTTTAGGTTCAGCATCTATTTCATTAGGAGGTATTGAAACCGTCGTTCATTATTTTGAACTATTGTATCAAGGAATTCCTTATATATTTGTGCAAAATAAACATTATTTTGAAAGAGACCAACTATATGGCTATAGTGATGATGCGGAAAGATTTGCATGTTTCAGTTATGCAATACTTGAAGGATTAAAGGTTATTGACTTTTATCCCAATATATTACATTTGAACGATTGGCAAACAGGTATGGTTCCCTATTTACTAGATGAGCATTACCGAACTAAAAATGATAGTTATTATAGTATTCACACACTTTTAACAATTCATAATTTAGAGTATCAAGGTTCATTTGATCCATTTGTTAGCAGGTTTTTCAATACTGATTTCAACTTCACATATATTCATTTTAATCGTGTAAATTTTCTTAAATCTGGCATTGAAAGAGCGACAAAAGTAAATACAGTTAGTCCAACGTATAGAAATGAAGTATTAACAAGTGATTATGGATTTTCTCTCGATGGTGCATTAGAAAAAAGATCAAATGATTTTGTAGGTATTTTAAACGGAATCGATGAACAAGTGTTCAATCCTAAAACAGATCATCACTTAATTGCTAATTATGATAAAACCAACTATAAGAGCGGCAAAAAGAAAAATAAAGAACAAATATTACATCATTTTGATTTAGATGTTAATCTTAATGTTCCATTAATATCTTATGTTGGTAGATTGGCAACTCAAAAAGGTATTAACCTCATGACAAAGATTCTAGAAGAGATTATTCAAAATAGCGATGCAAGATTTATTCTCATGGGTTCTGGTGAAGATTCGTATCAAGATTTTTTTGTTTATTTAGCAGAAAAATACCCAAAGAAGGTTGCTAGCTATATTGGATTCAATGAAGAGTTAGCCCATCGAGTCTATGCGGCCAGTGATTTGTTTATGATGCCAAGTAGATTTGAACCCTGTGGATTAGGACAATTGATAGCAATGAAATATGGAGCTCTACCACTCGTAAGAGAAACTGGTGGTCTCAAAGATACTGTCGTTTCCTATAATCAATATACAGGAGAAGGCACAGGATTCACATTTGCAAACTACAATGCAAATGAATTTAAAGAAAAATTGGTTGAAGGTATCAATTTATTTACTAAAAACCAAAAAGATTGGCAAAAAATGGTAAAAGTTGCGATGAGTCAAGATTTCAGTCTTGAACAAATGGCATTTGCATATGAAAAGATTTATCAAATCATTTTAGGAGTGTGAGTTATGGAAACTTTAGCATTAATATTAGCAGGTGGAAAAGGTAGCAGACTCGATATTTTATCTCAAAGACGTAGTAAACCAGCAATGCCCTTTGCAGGGAAATTTAGAATTATTGATTTTACACTCAGTAATTGTAGCCAATCAGGACTTTATAATATTGGGATTCTAACTCAATACTTACCTTTATCTTTAAATGAACATATCGGTAGTGGTAAGCCTTGGGATTTAGATAGACGTGATTCTAGCATCACCCTTCTTCAACCTCATAATTACTGGTATTTAGGTACTGCAGATGCTGTACTTAAAAACCTAGAATTTATTCAAAGAAGAGGTCATAAGTATGTATTAATCTTATCAGGTGATCATATTTACAAGATGGATTATCGCAAAATGATTGCGCAACATAAAGAAAAGAATGCAACTTTAACAATTGCTACACAACCAGTACCTCAAGAAGAAATTTCTAGATTTGGTATTATGTCAGTCAATGAAAACGATGAGATTATAGCATTTCAAGAAAAACCAAAGACATCAGACTCTAATTTAGCTTCAATGGGAGTCTATCTATTTAACATGGATTTACTTAAAGAAGTTCTAACAGGAATCAAACGAGATGATCTTGACTTTGGTAAGCATATCATTCCTCATTTAATCAAGACTACCTCCAAAGAAGTCTATGCATATCAATTTAAGGATTACTGGATGGATGTAGGAACATATGACTCTTATCTGGATACAAATATTGCGATGACTAAAGATTTTACTGAATTGGATCTTTATGATCCAACATGGAAAGTTTTTACAAAGAGTGAAGATCTTCCACCAGTAAAGGTTGGTAGTGAAGCAGTTGTTCATAACAGTCTAGTATCAAATGGTTCTGTGATTGAAGGAACAGTTATTAATTCTGTATTAAGTCCTGGTGTTCGTGTTGGTAAAGGTGCAGTCATTAAGGATAGCGTTGTTTTAAATAACGTTATCATTGGTGAAAATGTAACAGTACAGCGTTGCATAATTGATAAACGAGTGACAATTGGTCATAATGCATTTATTGGATACGGAAATGATTTCACTCCAAACAAAGAAAAACCTGATCTATTAATTAGTGGTATTACAGTCGTTGAAAAAGCAACTGTAATCCCAAGTGATGTACAAATAGGAAGAAATTGTCGCGTTTTTAAAACTGCTCAATTTAAGAATAAAGCTATTCCTAGTGGATCAACAATTAAATAAAATAAATAACATAAAAAATGCTAGTAAATTTACTAGCATTTTTTTTACGATTCGATTAACTTAAATTAAGTGCTAATACTTTTTTCTCTTACTCTATATGTTTTAGTGGTTTTTGTTTTTTTTGCCTTCCATTCTAAAATTAAATAATTACTATCAATCAATATAGGTTTATTTCATAAAATCATACGGTGTTAATTCATCAAGTTCATCAGATGAGTTTGTAGATTCAATTTCATGATTTAATCTTTTAGCAAGCGTTGTCTGTCTTCTTTCAGATAGATGATTTGCTGCATAAACTAAAAGATTCATATCCCCAAGTAGAATCAAATAGCTCTTTGCTCTAGTAATCGCAGTATATATTAATTCTTTTTTTAGCATATGCATATAACTTCTAACCATTGGCATCATCACAATCTTATACTCACTGCCCTGTGATTTATGAATACTAATAGCATATGCTAGATTCAATTCATCTAAATCTACTTTTTCGTACATCACTTCATTATCATCATAGGAAACTATCATATACTGATCATTTTGAGAATTATATTTAATTGCTTTTACAATTCCAATATCACCATTCATGATTAATCGGTTTGGATCATTGACAAGTTGTATCACTTTGTCACCCTCAAAATAGGTTTTATCGCCATATGTCATGCCATTTTGTTTGTTTTCATTGAAATGATCTTGCAGTAACCTGTTAAAACTGTCAATACCTAAATCACCTTTATACATTGGTGCTAAGACTTGAATATCATCTATCATGCTATAACCTTCGCTAAGAGCACCTTCAATTTGTTTAATGATAACTTGCTTGATTTTATCTGTTGATGCTTTATACAAATAAACATCATTATCACTAATTAAATCTTCAGCAGTCAAGTTTTGTTCATTAACAGATTGAGCTAATTTAATGATTCTAGAATCTCTTGCTTGTCGATGTATCTCATTTAATATAACCACAGGTAGTATATCTGAATCAATCAAATCCCCTAAGACTTGGCCTGGACCAACGCTTGGAAGCTGATCAACATCACCAACAATGACGACTTGTGCATGATCTTTAATCGCAGAAAAAAGCTTTTTAGCTAAAAAGATATCTATCATAGATGCTTCATCAATGATAATGAGATCTTGTGTCATTTGATGATGTTCATCATATGAAAACATACCATCATAACTATATCCTAAATGCCTATGAATGGTTTTAGCGTCCATATCTAATAGTTCTTTCATTCGTTTTGCTGCTCTTCCTGTAGGTGCCATTAAAGCTATTTTTTCATAGATTGCGGGATTTTTATAGTTCAGATTATTATATATTCTATAGACTTCTAAAAGTCCATCAATAATTGTTGTTTTCCCGGTTCCAGGGCCACCAGTTATGATTGAGATAGGGCTCGATAAAGCCGTAATTATCGCTTTCTTCTGGACACTAGTATATTGAATATTTTTCTGGATTTCAACTGCATCCAGCAATGTTTTTAAATATTGCACATCAAATGATTTTGCTTCAACTTTTGAAAGTTCAAGCAATTTTTCAGCTAATGCTAACTCAGTATAATAAGAAAGTGCTAGATAATATCTATCTTCTTCAATAATGAGTCTAGATTCTTCAATTAAGGCTTCTATTGCTTCTGTCAATGTTATTTCAGAACCTAATACTTGTGCTGCATATGATTTAACCTGAACATCAGTTAAATATAAATCGCCATTTTGGTAAGCTATATGCTGCATCGCATAAATGATTGCTGCTTTAATGCGTCTCATATCATCTTTCGGAATACCTAATTTACTGGCAATTTCATCAGCTTTAATAAATCCAACACCTTCTATATCGTCAATTAACTGATATGGATTTCCTTCAAGTTTTTCTATGGTTAACATTTGATATTTACTTAATAATTTCATGGCTAATTTCCCAGAAAGATTATATCCGTATAAAGCTACCAAAATATGCTCGTTTGTTTGATTTTCAATGAGTTGTTGATAGAATTTTTCAATCCGGAGAGAACTCAATCCAACTTGCTTAAGTACTTTTTTATCTTTCAAGATTTTTTGGATTGCATCAGCACCAAGGCTATCAACTATTTTTTCTGCTGTTTTCAGACCTATGCCATGAAAAAAAGAACTTGCCAAATAACTAATCAATCCTGATATACTTTGCTCTTCACATTTTCTAAAGGAATCAACTTTGAGTTGATCACCATAATTTTGATGCTTTACCCAGTTACCATAAAATTCATAATCGATATCTTCACTTAAAACAGGAAAATAACCAACAATGGTCACAATTTCTTCTTTTTCAGTAATGATTCTGGCTATCGAGTAGCTGTTTTCATCATTATGAAATACATAGTTTTTTATCTTGCCTTTGATTGTTTCCATGGCTTCTCCTCATTAAGTGATTCTATTAAATTATACCATTGATAAACCTAAAAAAAAAGGAACTTAAGTTCCTTTAACTATATTGTCTTATTTTTTTATCCATATAAGCTTCTTGAATAAAACCAGCACCTAAACATGTATCATTTTGATAAAAAGCACACACCTGACCGGGTGTTACTGAACGAACTTTCTGAGGATATGAAACAAACACGGTTTTTTCATCAATCCATTTGATATTAACTGAATGATCTTTTTGTCTATATCTGAATTTTGCAGTCATCGCGCCATCTATTTTTGGACCTCTCCAGATGACATCAGTTATTAGTGCTGAATCACTGTATAAGTGTGGATGCTCATCGTTCGGTTCAACATATAAAGTATTCGTTAGTAAATCTTTACCGACAACATACCAAGCACCAGTATCCGATTTTGATCCGCCAATACCTAAACCTTTTCTTTGTCCTATCGTATAGTTCATTAATCCTTTATGTTTCTTAACAATCATTCCATCAAGTTTTTTCATCAACCCTGGCTGTGCTGGTAAATAATTACTTAGAAATTCATTGAAATGTCTTTCTCCAATAAAACAAATTCCCGTTGAATCTTTCTTAGTCGCAGTAGCTAGATCTTGTTCTATAGCAATTCTTCTTACTTCTTTTTTATCTAAATGACCTATTGGGAACAAAACATTTTTTAGTTGTTCTTCTTTAAGCTGAGATAAAAAATACGTTTGATCTTTATTTAAATCAGCTGCTCTTTTCAATTTAGGATAAATGTCACTATAATCAATTTGTGCATAATGACCCATAGCAATATAATCCGGATTATATTTTTGAGCATAATCTACAAATGCTTTAAATTTAATTTCATTGTTGCATAAAACGTCTGGATTAGGTGTTCTATTTTTCTTATATTCATCCAAAAAATAAGTAAATACACGATCCCAATAATCTTCAATAAAATCAACTTTGTGAAGCTTTATACCTAATTTGTTAGCAACTAATAAAGCATCTTGGTAATCTTTTTCCTGTTCACAAATCTCATCATCAAATGTTGGGTTACCCAATAAATCATGATTTGTTGCACTATCCCAATTACGCATAAAAACGGCTTCAACATCATAGCCGTCTTTAATAAGCAGATATGCAGCGACACTACTATCTACGCCCCCGCTTAAACCTATAATCACTTTTTTCTTCATTTTTTCACTTTCTTTTAACATCACTTGGCATCCGGTATTGACCCCTAGGAGATAAACTTATCCCTAGTATTTTAGGTCCCTCAGGCAAAGTTTGTCTTTTAAATTGTTGACTGTAAAATCGCTTGAAGAAGCGATTTACATAATGTTCCGCTTCTTTATGTTCAAAGGCAAAAGCCTTTTCAATTAACCAAATTATTTTTTCTTCCTCTGCACCTTGTTCTAAATGATAATATAAAATAAAATCATTAACATCATAGCGACCGATTGACTGTTCTGTATCTTGATTTTCTAAAAGTTCTGGTGTAATTGGAGTATTTAAAATTTTCATAAGCACTGTATTTAAATGCTTATATTCATGTGTTCCATGATATTCAACAAGACGTTGAACCCATGTTTTTGGTAGACCAGAATTCACTCCATACATGCTCATTTGGTCTCCATTATAAGTCATCCAACCCATTGCAATTTCTGATAGATCTCCAGTTCCTAATACAAAGCCACCGTGTTTATTGGATAAATCCATTAAGATTAACGTTCTCATGCGTGCTTGAGCATTTTCATAAGTCACATCTTTCTCTTCGTGTGAAATCGATTTTAGATGTAGATCAACAGATTTGCTAATCGGTATTTCCATGAGTGTCACATCTAATCCTTCCATCAATTTAAGAGCATTTGATTTGCTTTTCTTTGATGTAACATGAGCAGGCATCGTGACAGCAATAATATCTTTAGGACTTCTACCAATTTTAAGCATTGCTTGATGACTAACCAATAAAGCAAGTGCTGAATCTAAACCACCTGAGATACCAATAACAATTTTATTTGAACTTTTAGGTAATGATTCAAGTCTTTTGATAAGTCCGAAGATTTGAAGATTATTTGCTAGTTCAACATCTTCTTCATTATACCAATCAGGAATGAATGGTTTTTCATTTATTTTTTCTTCAAATTCATAGGTTTGAGAACTTTCAAACTGAACAGGAATGAATTGATAGCTATTTTGAATTTGCATATGCATGTCTCTATATGTACTATCTTGGCGTTTTTGATAGTTGATTGCACTGATATCAATATCTGCTGTAAGTACAGATGAAGATCTGTCAAATGATGCACTTTCAGCTACCATTATGCCTTGATTAGCAATGATTTTTTGACTTGAATAAACAACTTCAGAACTCGACTCAAAATGTCCTGAACTCGTATAAATATAGGCAGCCATTTGCTTTCTTGAATGATCTAATACTAGATTTTTTCTAACTTGTGGTTTACCTACACGTTCAGTCGATGCTGATAAATTGAAAAATAAATTTCCACCAGCAAGACTCATATCATCACTAGGGCTATAAGCTGCCCATAAATCTTGACAAATTTCAACACCAAAACGAATTCCATTATCTGCATCTTCAAATATGAGATAACCAAAAGGAACTTGTTTACCAAAAAGCTTAATACTTTTCATTGTTGTTTTAAATCCCGTATGAAACCACCGTTTTTCATAAAACTCTTGATAGTTAGGTAAGTAATGTTTAGGCACAATCCCTAAAATTGTTTTTTGTTTAATAACAACAGCACAATTATATAAAATCCCATATAAATCTAAAGGAACACCTAAAATATAGACGCCTTCATAAGATGTTTCTTTTATAATTTCATTTAAAGCATTTTTAGCATCAGAAATAAATGATTCTTGATAAAACAAATCACTCGACGTATAACCTGTTATCGTTAATTCAGGGAATACAATGGCGCTTGCTTTAGATTGAGAAAGAATTTTTAATATTTCTTTCTTGTTATGAGCAATATCACCAACACTAATTTGTGGCGTCGCAGCTGCTACCTTGATAAATCCATGTTTAAACATAGGCTTACTCCTCGTATAAATGATTTTTTAATATATAATCAGAAATTTCTTTTGTAATTAACTTATCTCTATCTTCTTTATTTTCTCTTACTGAAGTCGATGAAATATCCTCATCAAACTCAACGAAAGAAAAATCGTGTTTCAAATCATCAAATGCACGTTGTGCATCTTCTTTTGTTGTTGAACCTTTTCTATTCATAACAATAAATGGATAACTCTCTAAAAGTTCCTGGTATCTAATCCATTTTCTAATTCCAAGTAGATTATCGAGTCCTACTACAAAACGAATATCAGAATCTATTATGCTTAGTTCATTCAGACTCGCCAATGTACCTTGATATTTCCGATTTGCCTCTAAACCAGACACATTAGCATTTTCAATATGTTCAACCATTAGATGAAGCATGCTAATTCTATGATGAATATCAATTAATTCAGGTTTAGAATAATCATTTCCCACTGGTAATAATAAAACCTGCGAACCCCGATAGGTTGACAGTAATTTCTTAACAATATTAAGATGTGCTATTGTTGGGGGATTAAATGCACCACCAAACACAATCATCATATAATCACCATTATTATTATAACATTTTTTGAACATGAATTACATTCCTTCAAAGGATAAAACCTGCAAATTAAGATGTATTATATCAAATATTAGTACAATTTAGATATTATATAAACTTGTTTGTGCGTTTTACTTTAAATCAATTCTAAATATTGATATAATGAAACTGTAACAAAAAAATGAATTTTTGTTCCAAAAGGAGTTTGATCATTATGGAGTTAAAAGAAAGATATTATCAAAAGATTAGAACAGAGAACATGCGCTTAACAAAGAGTCGTAAAGCTATGATTGAAATACTAGAAAATCAACATCTAACATTTAAAGAAGTCCAAAAAGCTTTAGCTAGCCGCGGATTCTATAATGTCTCTACTATTTATAACAACCTTGAATTTTTAGTTGATCAAAAAATAGTTGTCGAAATATATATTAATGATACTAAGTATTATGATCTTGCTTTAGGTAATCCAATGCATAGTGCAGATAGTCATATTCATATCATGAATAAGGACACCAACACAATTACTGAAGTGAACAGCACTGATATTTTCGATTACTTAACAAAACATCCTGCTTTTGCAGATTTAGATCTTGAATATATAAGAATCATTATTTCTGCTAAAAACAAGAAAAAATAAGCACGTAGGTGCTTTTTTTTATATCTAGATAGATTTTCTTTTTGCTGCTCTTAATTTTGCAGATTTACTTCTTGGATTTTTTTGATATTCATTTTCTGATGGATAGATGGGTTTTCTAGTTATAATCTCCAACTTGGAAGTATCTTCAGTTAAAATTGGCATATGCTTGGGTGTGAAAGTATGACTTTCATCTTTAAAAAAATGTTTAACAATGCGGTCTTCAAGTGAGTGAAATGTGATCACTACGAGTCTTCCACCTGGATTTAATAAATCAACAGCTTTCTTTAGAACTTCTTCTAAAACTGTTAATTCATCATTTACAGCTATTCTAAGTGCCTGGAAAACACGTTTCGCACTATGTCCCTTTTCTCTATAATTAACAGAATCAGTTATTTTAACTAAGTCCATTGTTGTTTCTAATGGTCTTTTTTCTATAATTCTATGTGCGATTTTAAAACTATTCTTTTCCTCACCGTAAACAAAAAATATACGGGCGAGTTCCTCAAAAGAATATGTATTTAAAATAGTTTGAGCTGTTAATTCTTGACTTTGGTTCATTCTCATATCCAATGTTGTATCTTTTAGATATGTAAATCCCCTAGTTTCATCATCAATTTGAAATGATGATAACCCTAGATCTAAAAGTAATCCATCAATACCCAATATATTTTCTTCCGCAAGTTTTTCTTTTATAAATTTGAAGTTACTTTTAATAATTTTGAAATTTGAAAATTCCTTTAATTCTTCTTTGGCATATTCTATTGCGAAGTCATCTTGATCAAAAGCATAAAGAAAGCCTTTATTAAGACTTTTTAGAATAAGTTTTGAATGCCCTGCACCTCCTAAGGTACCATCAACATAAATGCCGTTAGGATTTATATTCAAATATTGAATTGCTTCTTCTAATAATACAGTTTCATGTTTCATATTTTATTCTCCAATATATATCATATACACTATATATGAAATCAAATACTTTGTCAATTTTTCAAAGAAAAAGGTGCCTGTAGGCACCCTTCCTTAATCCTGTTTGGATTCTTTCTTGGTTAATACTTGTTGACCCTTGTAGTAACCACTGTTTGGTGTTACACGATGTGGGAGTGTAAATTCACCAGTTTGTGGGCAAACAACTAAAGCAGGAGCAGTCAATTTAAAATGTGTACGACGCTTTCTCTTAGCAGTTTTTCCCGTTCTTCGAAATGGAACAGCCATCTGTTCACCTCCTATTTTTTCACAATCTTATCTAAATCAGCAAATGCTGGATGTGGACCCTTCTTTTTTTCGAAAAGGATATCATTAGCATCTGGATGATAGATGGTATACGGTTTTTCAGATAAGATATATCCGAAAATGATATCTGTTAATTCCAGTGGATCAGTTAATGGATAATCAGCTTCTAAAGAACTTCCGAAAGCAATATCAGCATCAAACTCCAATAAATAAGGAACTGGTTTAAGTGTCTTGGAACATGCAAGTTCCATTACAACACTAACAAATATATTCATGAAAAGCTCACCTGACACAAAATTGAAATCACAACTGATATCGGCTGGTTTGATTGACAGGATGTCAACAGTTTTTTCGATTTCATTTGAGTAATCATAAGTAAGCTCTATCGAGGTTTTTTCTTTGAGTTCACGCAATGCAAATTTCATAATATCACCTCAACGAAAGTATTATACATAATAAAGCTAGAAATGTCAATGAATAGCCTATATTTTGAAGACCTTAATAAAGCTTTTTATCATGTGCGGCTTTCACGAACTTTTTTCTTTAAAATAGTTAATATTTGTTGTTCCTTTTCAGTCAATAAACTTGGTAATTGATAGTCTTGGTGAATACGATGGTTTCTCAAATGAAAAGGCACAATTGTTCCATCTACTAAGCCTATTTCTAAGTCTAACGTTATATATTTTGGTCTGTCAATATGATCGTATTTAAGTCCGGTTTCCATATGTGAAACATTTGAATACTGAAATTCACCAGCAACATCTGATGCAATATGACCATTTAAATGATTGATGTTTGATTGATAATAATAGAGTGAGTCTTTACCGAAAAATAAAACGTACACTAAAGCTTGATCATACATTAGTTTAAATGTACCATCAATATTTTTATCTAAACGATATTTAACTTTCCCTCCAGAATAAAAAGCATCTGGAACGGTAATTAATACTGGTTCACTATATTCATCTTGAGCAATACTTGAAAGTTGGCGCGCTCTTTCTGTAATTTTTGCGTAGTCAGCTTTAACCATGTCATCAAAGGCTTCTATAGAACGTCCGGAGACTTTCTTAAAATACTTCGCTGTTAATTTCTCGCGTTTTTTTGGTTTTTTCTTCTTTTTTTCTTTTTTCACTTTACTTTTTTTTGCTTCTTTAATTGGTTCCATTTCAGCTTCAATGAAATCTTTTCTTTCTATTTCTTCTTTACCTTTTTTTACTTTAGGTAGTTTAGGCTCCTTAACTTTTTTCACTTTAGGTAGTTTAGCTTCCTTAACTTTTTTCACCTTAGGTAGTTTAGCTTCCTTAACTTTTTTTTCTTTCATAGATCATCCCGCCTTTCGCTTTCTATTCTATTTTATCAAAAAAATCCAAACCTAGTCAAATATTGTTGATTTTTTCATAACAAAGCGATATTTTATCATTATTAGGCTATTATTCCCCTAAAATACCCTCAAAAAGTAGTATTTTAAATTCTTCAGTTTTAGAATCCAAAATATATGACTCAATATGATGGTGTTCTAAAATATCATGGATATGTATTCTATCATAAGGTATATCAATGAATGCTTTTTCAAAATTAATCAATGGTCTTGTGTCAAAAAAATCACCTTGTATTGCTATATTTTTTATGATACCATCATCTAAATCTAGTTTGACTTCAAATAGACCACCAGCAATCCTCTTTTTCAAGACCTTTGTGTAGAGTGGTTGTTTTTTATATATCCAATCCCTTGATTCGTATTTCTTTGCAAGTAGTTGGATTTTAGTAATTTCTTCCTCACTAAGTTCATATGTTTGATTTGTCAAAGTATTTTCAAAATGCTTGATTAATTGGTCTTGTGTTAAACCATTTAAATAAGGCTTTAGATTTGTAACTCTCGATCTGACACTATCTATGCCTTTTGATATTAGTTTTTCATCACTCGGTGAAATCGCTCTAACCATTGTTTCTAGATCACAATCATATAAAAAAGTCCCATGCATGAGCATACCATATTTATTTTGAAGAAATGCATTGCCAGAAATCTTCTTTCCTTCAAATAGTAAATCATTCCGTCCACTAAACTCTATAGCTATGTTTAGTAGTTCCATTGAATCTACTATTTTAGAAAGATATGTTTTAAATGTGAATTGTTTGTTTGTTTTTTTGGTGATAATTGAAAACATCGTATTTCTGTGGTCTGCATAAACACACCCACCACCTGTTGGCCGTCTATAAACATCAATTTTATTTTGTTTTAAGAAATCCAAATTCACTTCATTTTCAATGACTTGGTTTTTGCCAATAACAACACCATGTATCTCCCAAGTAAAAAAATAATTTTCATCATCTTTAAGTAATTCTTTAAGAATATATTCCTCAAGAGCAAAATAAAAATATGGCTTTAATTGTCCTTCATTGTGGTGTCTGATTAGAATCATAAAATCCTCCTAAAAAAACTATCTTTATAGAAAAATTATAGCATGAAATACTGTAAAAATGAAATCTATTGACTTTGTCTATTCATATATGAAAGCATGTTTATTTATATATTGGAAAACACATGATATAATATAAATAAAGAAGGAGGATTATCATGTTAATTTTTCTAAAACTTTATTTAATTTCATTTGTAGTGTTTTTTGCAATCGATTTAGTATGGCTTGGTATTATATCCAAAAAACTTTATCAAAAGGAAATAGGTCATTTATTAAAAACTGATGTAAATTGGATAGCTGCGTTACTCTTTTACTTCCTATTCATTGGAGGCCTTGTCATCTTTGTTTTAATGCCTGCAGTTGATGCTGGACAAATTGGAAGAGCTATTCTACTTGGTGCATTATTTGGATTCATCACTTATGCAACTTACGATTTAACAAATTTAGCAACGCTTAAAGATTGGCCACTAAAAATCACATTTATTGATCTTGCTTGGGGCACGTTCCTTGGAACATCAACAAGTACCCTAACATATTTAATGTACACTATAATCTTTTGAGGTGACATATGTCTGAATATTTATTAACCAATGAATTAATCTACAAGTCTTTTATATTTGGCGCACAAAACGTTATCAAAGAAAAAAACAATTTAAATGCTATCAATGTATTTCCGGTTCCTGATGGAGATACAGGTAGTAATCTTGCTTCAATGATGACAAGCATTATAGAAAGATCGAAATTAGGCGCTACAAGTGAAGAAACTATCAAGTCAATTGTCGATGCAGCAATTGTTGGTGCTAGAGGAAATTCTGGCATTATTTTTGCTGAATACATATATGGTTTTTCGCTCGATTTAAAATCGAATGCTATTGATGAGGAAACTTTCTTGCTTTTGGCTGAAAATGCATCAAATTATGCTTATCAATCTATTGCCCAACCAGTTGAAGGTACGATAATCACTGTCATGAGAGCATGGTCTATTGCATTGAAAAAATTCAAAAGTGTGGCTTCAAGTTTCATAGAACTCATGAGCAAAGCATATGAGTTTGTTTTAGTTGAACTTGCCAGAACACCTGAATTACTAGCTGTCTTAAAAGAAAACAAGGTAGTTGATGCTGGTGCAAAGGGTTTTGTTCATTTCATTGAGGGATTTTTAAGAGCTCTAAAGGGTGACGAAATTAAAATTGAAATCGAGCAAGTTCAATACATAGAACAATCACATGTCGATCACCTTGATGAATCGCAAAATCGTTATTGTACAGAAGCTTTAATTAGAGGAACTGATTTTGACTTAAAACAACTTAAGCTTGATTTATCTAAATTTGGAGATTCTTTAGTTGTCGCAGGTAGTGAACGTACTATAAGAGTTCACATTCATAGTGATCACCCAGCTGATGTTTTTGCTTATCTTGATAATATAGGCAATATCGTTGAACAAAAGGTTGATGATATGAAACGTCAGTTTGAAACAGCAAATCACAGAAAATACCCAATCGCTTTAGTTACTGATTCTATTGCAGATTTACCTGAGAGTCTAATTGATCAATATCAGATTCACATGTTCCCTTTAGATTTATTAATTAATGAAACAAATTATTATGATAAATTAACCATTGAAAATTTGCGTTTTTATGAACTCATGGATAGTGCAAAAGTATACCCCTCATCAAGTCAACCAAATCCAAAAACTTTAGAGAATTTATTCTCATTTCTTACAACTTACTATGAGAAAATTATAGTCATCACAGTATCTAAAGCAATGAGTGGTACAAATCAAGCATTTGTTGATGCCGCTGCAAAGTTCAAAAAAACTAAGATTACCGTTATTGACTCAAAACAAAACTCTGGTGCAGAAGGACTTATCGTTTTAAAAGCTGCTCAAATGATTGATTCAAATGAAAAATACGAAGACATCATTAAAAAAATAGAGAAATTAACTGGTCAATCAAAAATTCTGGTAAGTGTTAAAACACTTAAGTACATGGTTCGTGCTGGACGTGTAAGTAAAGTAACTGGTCTACTCGGTAAGATCATGAACCTTAAACCAGTTATATCGATTGATGAAGACGGTAACGGGATCATTTTTGATAAAGGTTTAAGTTTAAAATCAAGTGATAAGAAGATTCAAAAACATATCGAAGAAATTCAAAATAATGAAGGTATTGAATCATATGCAATTGTTCATGCTAATGCTGAGAAGCGTGCAGCTGAATATGCGAAAAAATATGAAAAAATATTAGGTAAGAAACCTACATATATCATGAATATATCAACTATAGTAGCAATGAACGCTGGTATAGGTACGGTTGCTATTGCTTATATTAAAGGAGAGAAAAAATGAATTTTTTAGTAAATATTGGAGCTTTATTTGTTTTCTTTGTGATATTCTTTATCATTGCTCAAGTCAAAAAGAATAATGGTCTTGTAGATATGGCTTGGGGTTTAGGATTCGTTGTTGTAGCGTTGACAAGTTTAATTTATTCTGGGAATTTTATCCTTTCTAATCTTGTTATTACTGCCTTAGTCTTAATTTGGGGTTTCCGTTTGTTTTTCTTCATTAGTCTTAGGAATTGGAATAAACCTGAAGATTTTAGATATGTCAATATGAAAAAAAAATGGAAAACAAAAATTCCCTTAAAAGCATTTATTTTCAATTTCATGTTCCAAGCTTTATTACTGTTTATCATTTCATTGCCAATCCAGTTAGCTAATATGAATGCAATTGCTTTTTCTAGTAATAATAGTTATATCGTTTTAGCCCTTGGTGTACTTTTATGGATATTTGGTTTCTATTTTGAATCTGTCGGTGATAATCAACTTAAAAAATTCAAGAAAAATCCTGAGAACAAAGGAAAGATTATGCAATCTGGTCTATGGAAATACACGAGACACCCAAATTACTTCGGTGAAGCAGTGATGTGGTGGGCTATTTGGGTTATATCAATATCTAGCTTCGTATTATCAAGTCTCTACGGTATTATTGGACCTTTAGTTATTACCTATTTGTTATTATTTGTCTCTGGTGTCCCATTGCTTGAGAAAAAATACAAGGATAACGAGTTATTTCAAGAATATGCTAAAAAAACATCTATATTCATTCCATTGCCTCCAAGAAAATAAAACAATTAAGATCTCAATTTTGAGATCTTTTTTTATAAAAAAAAGGCTGCAAGCAGCCCTTTTATTAATTTTTGAATAAGCTTTTAAATTTTTTCCAACTAGAATCTTTTTCTTTTGTTTCAAGTTTAGCTAATTGTTCATAAAGCTTCTTTTCCGCAGAAGATAAATTCTTAGGAACTTTGATTTGTACGATAACATGTTGATCACCTTTACGTTTAGATCTAACATTTTGCACACCTTTTTCTCTCATTCTAAGCGTTGTTCCATCTTCAATACCTGAAGGTATTTTCAAATTAACATCTCCATAGATTGTAGGTATTTCAACTGTAGATCCTAAAACTGCTTGAGTAATCGTAATTGGTATAGTTAAAATAATATCATCGTTTTGTCTTTTAAAT
>Ga0307992_1000975_pt1 | contig 17323 bp, 13 predicted proteins | sample EllFjometagen133_FD_203162 | JGI IMG/M metagenome (GOLD analysis project Ga0307992, IMG submission 203162) | Marine microbial communities from Ellis Fjord, Antarctic Ocean - #133 | ecosystem: Environmental > Aquatic > Marine > Unclassified | place: Southern Ocean | collected 2014-10-08
AGATAGTATTGAAAAATTTAAACAGTATATTCCTGTTAAATTAAAGAAAGAAGCAGTTGATAAAGTTTACGCTATTGTAAAAGATAGATCTGCTCGTCTTATTAAAGAACAATATTTTTGGGACGATGTTGTAGAGATTAAATACTTAGGAGAGGAACCTACTTACGATTTAACAGTGCCTTCAAATCATACGCTTATTGCAGACGATATTATCTCTCACAATACAGCGACCGTATGTATTGACATTTTGTTTAATGCTATTACGCAGCCTAAGCAAAAGCTTCTTGTTACTGGTCCTCAGAAAACACATGTTAAAGAGATATTCACTCGTATTAGAGAGTTCCTAGATACCAGTCCAGAGCTCAAGTCTATGGTTACTAGAGATGTTGTCTCGCCGCATAGCGAGATGGAATTCACTAATGGCTCTAGGATTAGAGGCTTTGCCGCTGGTGAAGCAGGCAAAGGAGCTTCTAGTGCTATTCGTGGTCAGGATGCTGATAAAATTTACTGTTTTCCTAAGGGAACATTAGTTAACACTTCTAAGTTTAGAGTAAAGCCTATAGAGGAACTCGTTGTTGGAGATAATATTCTCGGTGGCAACGAAGAACATATTACTATTGGAAAGATTACCAATACAGGAACAAGATATAAAGAAGTAATTAAACTTAACACTCTTTTAGGCTCTGTGATTTGCACTCCTGATCATCCATTCTTTAATGGCAAAGAAGACATTCCTGCATCAAAAGCGACTGAAGTTATTTTTTCGTTATTCTACTCGTCTGATAATATTGATCCAAATATAACCAGAGAAAAAAACATAAAGATATTAGAAAATTTTTATGGTGCGGATATATCTAAAATAATTTGGAACAAGGACTATGTAAAAATACCTATTACTTCTATAGAGTGTATTGAAGAGAAACAAAAAGTTTACAACTTAACATCTAGTGCAGACAATAGGTTTTTTGCAGGCGGATTCTTTACTCATAACTGTGAAGAGATGGATTATATTGATGAAAAGGCTATCCGTGGATCTATTTATCCTATTCTTCAAACCACTCCTGATACAGAGCTAATTGGTTTTTCTACTCCTACTGGATTCGATACACCGTTTAAAAAGCTTTGTGAGAAGAGTCCAGATTTTAAAGAGTTTCACCATGACTATATGGTCCTTCCTTGGTGGAAGAACGTAGAAGCTGAAAGAAGTCAGTTTACAGAAGAGGAATGGGAGCATGAATATTTAGCGCTCTTCGGATCGTCTGACGATAGTGTTTATAAGAAACAATATAGAGAAGCTGCTTTTAGAGAGTATGAATATGAAGGAATGAAACGTAATCCAATATGGAAATATGTTATTGGTACTGACTGGAACGAGAAATATGGTACAGAGATACTTGTTCTCGGATTTAATCCTATAACTGGTTTGCATCAAGTAGTAGAAGCTGTTCGTATACAGAAAGCCGAATTTACACAGTTAGCTGGTGTTTCTAGGCTAATAGACATGAATAAAAAGTGGAGACCTAACTTTATTTATATCGACCAAGGCAACGGCCAAACGAACAAAGAATTACTCATAAAAGAGTCAAGAAATCAAATGTTTAAGGGTGGAGACCGAGATACAGCAAGGATAGCACATATACTAAGAAGTTATGATTCTGGTGCGGCGATAAAAACAAAAGATCCTATCTCTCGTCAAGATATGAAAGTACCAGCTAAACCCTTTATGGTAAGTGCATCTATACGTCTATTTGAACAGAAAAAAATAATATTATCTTCTAAAGATCATAAATTGAAAGATCAACTTCAAGACTACATTATTAAAAGAGTCACTCCTACTAAGACTAATGTATATGGTGCTAGATCTGATAAGATTGGAGATCACAGACTGGATGCTTTGAATCTTGCAATAGTTGGATTCTTTCTTGAGTTTTCAGATTTATATACTTCTCAAAGGATAACCACTGTTGGTGCTGTGCCTGATCCAAGAACAAGAACATTAGGACAAGTTAATCGTAGTAGATCAGATCGAATGTCTATATCTTCAAATACACCAGAAGAAAGAAGAATGGACCATAATTTAATTGGATCTATTGGACAAGTTAACCCCTCTGGTAAATATGATAGAAATAATAGAAAGACAAGTAGAGCAGGATGGGCTACCGACCGAGAAGAAGAAGAGCGTACGAAGTATTTACAAAGACGTCGTTCTCGTGCTAGAAAACAAATATCAAGATCTCGTCCTACAAGAACAAACATATAAGGAGTTATCATGAGCCTTAAGTTATATTTTAAGCAGAACGAACAATTTGTAGAGGTATCTGCTGCTGGTGATTTCGCAAGTCCTATTGCTACTAGTCATAATGGCAAGACAGGTGATAGCTCTTCTGTTCAGCTTTATATTAGAAATGACGACTCTGCAGTATACTATACCAATATAGCTATTGTTCCATCGGACTCTGTGGTTTCTTCTGCTGGATCTGATATTGATTATGAGCATACTGGATGGGGAGTTAAACTTAGTAATACATCTGAAGAACCTTCTTCTGCAGAATGGGATGCTTTGTTGTGGGCTAACTCTATTGCCACTAGTGATATAGGTAACTTTTCTGTAGGAGATTCAGTTACTTATGTTCCTTTTTGGTATTTGATTACGTGTCCACCGAATTCTAATGCACAAACAAAAACAGATATTGTGATAAATGTAACTTATACAGAGAATACGGTTACTTCATGAGCAATGATATTAAAAAGCTTTTGAATCCTAGAGATAGAGATATTATAAATAGCTCTAATACAATAAACTGGGTCCCAAAAGACCCAAGAGTTATAATCGCTCCTTATTTAGAAGAAAACAATAGAGAAGATGAAAATGTTTCTGACCTTCAAAAGAAAGCAAAAAAAGTATATGATGGATACGGTAAGCTTATTCAAGAGTGTAAGGAGTTAGAGGATCAAATAGAAGCTCAGGTTAAAGGAGTCTCCGTTTCCGTTGATCCTAGATATGCTTTAGGTACTAGAGATTCAGTAAGACGACTTTTTGGTACTGACGGAACTGAAATAACATTTGAAATGTATAAAGTTTGTTTGCAAGAACTAGCTAAAATAGCCAAGGAGAATACACCTTCTCCAGGAGATACAAGTAAATGATGGTAATTGTTCCTATGGATCAAGTTATGTACGAGGAATTCATGATGGAAGTATCATATGCTAAATTGCTTCCATTTATTATGGAAGATTTTATATCCAGAGCAGATGCTAAACAAATGATGAACTCCTCTAATTTAGCAGTGAAAACTACTGTAGCTGTCAATCCAGGACAGATAGTAGCTACTACTGGTACTCCTGTTGCACAAAGTGGATCAACTACAAGTCCTGGAAAAGGAGACGGTATAGGAAAAGTTACTGCTGCATATACTGGAAGTTCTAAACTACCGGCAGATCAAGCTCTTTTAAAGAAAGCTGAAGCTACTATTATTAGTGGTAGTGCTGGTACAGATGCTTTGGTGAAAGTATAAAATGCCTTTTACTTCTGAAGAACATAAGGTTATTTCTAGAGATGCTACTGTATTAGAAGATAGCCCTCGCAAGTTAGTTATAGGCACTAAGAGTCCTACTAAACAACAGGATCTTGCTGGTGTAATTAAATATTTCGAGGCTAACTCTACACAAACTAACACAGAAGAAGCTTCTAAAGTAACCCATTATAGAGATGTATATTCTACTCGTAATTTTTCTCAAAGAGTTCAAGAAGAATTTGATCACTATCCTGGAATGCATCAGACTTCTAAAAGAGGAGAACATGTAGATCCCGCATATGAAAATGCTAAAGAGATGTCAGAAGAGAAATTGGATTTCTGGGATAATGCAATGGATAATCCTGAATCTTTTATGGGAGCTCTCGAGTCTTCTTCTAAAGATGGTATAGATTATAAAGCTTTGTTTGATGTTAACTCTAAAAATAAAGCTGGACAACTTGGCACAATACTTACTCAATGTGTACCGTGTTTTGATAGATTGTTGGATCCTGGTGCTCTTCTACCTAATGGAGACTTATTAGAGATCCATCTTCTTAATATTAAAATAAGAGGAGACCTTCTTAAAGATATAAGAGAATTATTTGGTAACTTAGGTTCATTTGTAGATATTTGTTCTCTTTTAAAATATTTAGGAAGTATGTGTCCAAGTGATTTAGTCGCTATGACTATTCTTTTATCTCAATACCTTGCTAAACTAAATTTAGATATACAGTTTAATTTTGATTTTATTATTAGTTTAGTAGGACCTATTTTAAGTCCATTTTTAGATGGACTTTCAATGTGGTTGGATAAGTGGATTCAATTAATTGTCGGTCCAATGAATTGTGTATTGGACCATCTCAATCAAACTATTATTACTTTACAACAGGCTAAGATTCCTTTCTCTCAGATCTCTAGTTCTGTTGGTGCAAATATTAGAACTGGAATTCCAGGATCTCTAGCAGAGAAACTTCCTATAGCTAATCGTTTTGGTCCTTCTGATTCTAAACTTGGAGCCGGGTTCTCTACTGGACTAGTTGACAGTGATTCTCCTAATTACTATGGCAATGGATGGGGAGAATGGGCGCATAAAGAATTTGAAGATTCTGGTAAAAAGAAATACAAACCTACGTCTCCTTCTTATCCAGTAGAAGAAGCTATATTGGCTGCAGATGAGATAAGAGATTCAACAGCACATCTTCTTATAGATGATTACGACAATGCAGAAGAGGAAGAGAATAGAGAAGAAAGGTTCGTAGAGCTACATAACGAAAGAAAATCTAAAAAGATAAACGAAAGAGAAGAAAAGAGGAAAAGAATACGAGAAATGAAAGATAAAAAATGGTCTAAAGATGGTAGAACTATATCTGAAGAATACGATGATGATCAAGAAAAGAAATGGGAAAGAGGTTACTTCCCGCCAGAAGAACAACAAGGAATAGGAAAAACAGAAGAATACTTCAATATAAGTCCTTTGAATAATTCTTTGGTTCAAATGAGAAATATACTACAGGGTTCTGTAGGTTATGTTCAAGATTGGTTTGAGTATGTAACTCAAATGATATACGATCTTTTAGGTGTAGAAATATCTTGGATGTCAAATAAAACAGCTTCTACTACTTTAAAATCAAATATCATACAAATGATAGCTGTAATAAAAGCAATGATAGAAGCTATTAGTAAAAATGGATTGGAATGTGGAGAAAATTCTAATTTAGATGAGAATCAAGTTAAATATATTTTAGAAACATCTTTACCTAAATATACCAAAACAAGATTTAAAATGCTTGATAACGGTGATATAGCTATGCTTCCACCTGGAAGAGTAGCTTCTTTAGAGAGTGTTCCTGTAAGACCTTCTCTAGAATCAGAAAAAGCTATCGCTGGTGGCACACAACCAGGACAAAAAATTAAAGAATCTGGTACAATTAAAGAACAGGATTTTGTTGAATCTGGTATCATAATTAAAGATTGTTTGAAAAACATCTCTATAAATGACCTTGATAAGGTTAGAGATTGGATTGCTGATTTCGATAAAAGAAGCTCTGTAAGTACTTAAAAATTTAGAATAAGAGGTTTTATTAATGGCTGAGTATACTAAAGAACAAATGATTAGTGACGCAACTTCGTTGCCTGCTAAAAGTACGTTTTTACCTCATAGAATTCCTTCTCCAACAAAAGTTTACACTAGCAACACTGGTAGAGGCTCAGCGAATACTCTCAGATGGGAAAGTCCACAATGGGATCTTGCAGAAATAAATAGAATAATTGACACTGAATCTTATGTTAGAAGAGCTTTTAGGAATAAGAAAAATCTATTTCTTAAAGAAGGCTATGATTTCACAAGTAACACCCCTGTTAGAACTAGATATATTGAAAGTAGATTTGAACAGATTTCAAATGCATCTGATATTCCTTTATGTACCCTAATGACATCCGTAGTATCTTCTCTAATAAGACTTAGTAATTCTTTTGTTGTAAAAGTAAGAAACAACAAAGCTTCTGGTGGTAAGATAAGAGTGAATTCAGAAGGTAAAACTCTTCAGCCAGTAGCTGGTTATTTCCTTTTACCAGCTGAAACAGTTCAAGTTAAAAGAGACAGCTATGGAAAGATAAAGAAATATCAACAAGTTATCTGGGGCAAACCTAATAAAGAATTCAATCCTGAAGATGTAATACATTTTTATTTTGATAGAAGAGAAGGAGAATCTATAGGTACTCCTGTTCTGGTTCCTGTTAAAGATGACATTCGAGCTTTGCGTCGTATAGAAGAAAATGTAGAGCTTCTTGTAGAACAGCATCTTTTCCCTCTTTTCCATTATAAAGTAGGTACAGAAGAGCGTCCAGCAGGAGTAAATCCTGATGGTGTTGATGAGGTTACAGAAGCTAAATTACAAGTTGCAGCAATGCCAGCTGATGGATGCTGGGTTACACCAGAAAATCATTCTATTATAGCTGTTGATGCAAAAGGTTCTGTGCCTGCTATTGATAGAATAATAGAACATTTTAAACAAAGAATTTTTACTGGTCTTGGTGTTAGTTCTGTTGATATGGGAGAAGGCGGAACAAGCAATCGTTCTACTGCTGATACAATGAGTAGAAATCTTGTTGATGACACTAAGACTGATCAAAATGAATTTGCTGGACAGTTTAAGGATTCTATTATAAAAGAACTTCTACTCGAAAGTACATTTGATCAAGATACATTATTTGAAGAAGAATTTAAAGTTGACTTAAGATTTAGTGAAATAGACCTAGAAGCTAAAATGTCTAAAGAAAATCATTTCACTGATCTGTTTGAAAAGAATGCCATTACACATCCTGAACTAAGAATCGAACTTGGTAGAAAACCATTCGAAGGAGAAGGATGGGCCACTACTAAGAAAGATGGAGATTGGAATCAAACAAACTATGCTCTTATTAAAAGAGATGAAATCATTCTTCAGTCATTAGATGAACCTGGAACTGCTGCTTCTAAATCAGAATCTAAATCTAGAACTACACAAAATAAATCTGGAGAAAATAAAGCTGTAGCTAATAAGAACAAACCACAAAATCAACATGGTACTAGAACATCTGCAAAACTTAAAAGAGATGTTTATCTTGATAGCTCTATTGCTCCTTTGATATCTAGAGACATGCCTCTTCAAAGAAAATACAGTATGTTGAAAGAAGACATTCTGAATGCTTTGACTTATAGAAATGGCGGCATTAATGAAATAAGAGTCCTTATTAATGTAGCTTTTAGTGATGCAGAAGGTTCATTGGTATCAGAAGCACAACAAGCTTATAGACTAGGATATACAGATAACAGCCCAATAGGTACTCTTCCTCCGTTCTCAGTTGATCAGAAAATACAGTTCCATGTATCTCATTATGTTAGGAAATTAAAGAAAGACTTGTTATCATTTTTTGAAAGTAATATAATTCAACTTAAGGTTTTCAAGAAAGATAATGTTTTGATTGCTAAATCAGTAATGGATTCTTTAACACATAGAGTCTATCAAATAGACGAATCAGAAATCATTAGAGCTTATAATTACGGTACAGCTTTAGCTATTCAAGACAATAATAACAATGTAAGTATACAAGTTGAAGATAATGCTTGTGACGTATGTAAAAGTACTACTTTGGAATATACTGTTTCTGATGCTATAATTTACGAAGAGATTCCTCCATTCCATCCACATTGCAAGTGTAGACCAAAAAGAGGAGTCCTGTAATAGGAGTTTAACTATGACTAAGAATTTTGTTTTTTATGATTATTTTAAAGTTAGCCAAATCTCTAAAGAAGATGTTGGCTCGTGGAATGACTATTTTGGACCTTCTAATCAATCTGATTTTAAACCTGGACTTAGAGTCAAAATGAAAGCTACCCATTCTGGATATTGGAATGCAAATGGAAGGTTTTATCTTCCAGGCAAAATGTCTAAAGGTGTTTCTAGTTTCAGAACAGAAGGAAAACCAACAAAAGTTTTGAAACATCATGATTCAGATGCTGATCCAGTAGGTTTAATAAGAGATGCTATTTTTGTACCTACTGTTCCTGCTGATCTTGTAGATAGCAGAGAAATTCAAATAATAATGTCTCCTACTGCTCCTATGAAAGATCAACTTAAAGCGGTTAGAGATCTAATGAGAGCAGGTGTTTTTGATAGAGAAGACTGGAAAGGTCTTGGTTATATTGAATTAACTGCAGATATTTATGATCCAACATCTATTGAGCAAATTAAAGATGGACGTTTTGATGCAGTATCTACTAGCTTCTCACCAGGAAAAGAAGTTTACTGTTTAGTTTGTGCTCAGAATTTAGCTAAAGATGGACTATGTGATTGTTATCTTGGTGGAGAGCCTGTAGAAGATGAGCTTGAAGATGGATTTAAATTTCCGCCAGCTATTATGGCTGGACTAATGGACTATAGAGAAGTAAGTCTAGTCGCTATTGAAGGAGATAAATTTGCAACAGTAGAAATCGATTCAGATGATACTAGTGATAACAAAGAAGTACTTTACTCTAGTGTAGCTGACTTAGGCAATAATAAATCAGAAAAAGTTTGGTTTGAATTAAGAGATTCTCTCCAACTAAAGGAGGACACATTGATACCCGGAGCTAAGAAAACCAAAGAGCCAGATGGCAAGGAAGCAACTGATACTATCATATCAGAGCTTGTTGTTATGAAAGACGAGGGTCTTATTTCTGAAAAAGAACTTGATGATTCAAAACTTTCTTTATCCAACCTAGAAACCTTACCAGAGTCAGTATTTTGTGGTCCAGATAAGTCTTTCCCAGTTCTGAATAGCACTCATGTGGTTGCTGCTCGAAGACTACTCGAGAAACTTAAAGATCTAGAAAACAAAGAAGAAATTACTACTGCTCTTGATCTTAAAGAAAAAGCTCTTGGTGCACCTTCTGAAGAAGAGATTACAGTAATAGAGTCTCTTAAATTAGACGCAGAAGCTGTTAAAAATCTTTCTGATAAAGAAATCAGAACATTATTTTATTCAATCAATATAGAATTGGTAGACAGAGATATGTCTTTAGGTTTTGATTGTAAGGAATGCGCTGCTAATTTAAAACTAGCTACCGAAGCACAGGATCAAGTTAAAGACCTCTCTACTACTGTAGAAGATACTGGAAGTCAATTGTCTGTTCTAAGGACTGAATTGCGTCGTTCTTATTCAGAGTATTCTGATCAAGCACAACGAACTATTGATTCTAATGTAGTTGCAGAAAAAGCTAAGTTAGATCTTCTGTCAGTACTTAGTGTGGTTTCTGGTAAATTTGATTCTCTTGAATTGGCCACTGCTGATCTTAAAGATAAAGATCTTGAAGTTGAAAAAGCCGTAATCATGGACTCTTTAGACTTAGAAAAGATCTCTGCTAAGATTAATGATGGTATGGAAAAGGAACCAAAAGGTAAAGTAAAATCTCCTGTAGGAGAGAAAATAGAAGATTCTGATTTGATCAAAAGCATTGGTGCTCCAGGTCAAGCAGCTATAGTTACAATTAAAAATTGGGTTGCAGATGGAAAAATTAGTGATGCTCAAAGAATGTATGCTAGAATGATAATGCTGGATCAGTTCCCTAAAGAACTGAAATTTGATGATATTGCTAAACCTTTATTAGAAGATGAAGAAAAATAATTATTAGGAGGTAATCAATATGGTTATTGATCGAGGATTTACCGCTAACGGAAAAATTTGGGATCGAATGGGTCGTGTCACTCCACCAACAGATTTTTGTGAGAGTCAAAGACCACACATACAAACAATTCCTGCTCCATGGCTTCCAGTCGGAAGATACGAGCAAGAAATCGAATGGTATTATGTTATTTCTTCGGGTAAAGCTGTTGCATTAGATCGTAATGGTCATTATGTTCCTGCTGGCCTTAAAAAGAAATTTAATGTTGCCGGTTCTACTGAGGTATTAGCTTATACTGCTACAGACGTATCTCAAGGTGTAACAGATTTAACTACTGGAGTAGCTGTTGCTGCTGCAGTAACTTATGATCAAAATGCAGTTAGTGCTGCTCTTAAAGAACGCGGTATGATTACTGCTGTCGAAACTGCTTATGATTTTATTTCTAAGCCAATCGGTGTAGCTTCTTATAACTTCTTTCAAGCTGCTGGTTCGGATCATTTTGATCCACGCAATCTTATCTTTAATAACTTTCGTCCACAGGCTCTTTGTCAGGTAACTACTGATTATGTTATTACTGTACCTCTTGTTCCTGCAGTTGCTGCTACGGAAACAATGGACGGGGCTATTAGTGGTGCTATCAACTGGTCCTCTGCTCGTACAGGTGGATGGTTTAACGCTACAGGTCTTCACGGTTTGGTTGCTCTGGCTTCTTCTGTTGCTGTAGGTGACAATGTTGTAGGCTATGTTTTTGAAAAGAAGAATCTTGCTGAAGATACTGCTCAAAGTACTATTGCATGTTCTGTTGCTGGTCTTGTTAACAAGGTTGGGTCTATTGCTAAACTAGCTGCTGCTGGCGACTATACTATTAATAATGAATTAGGTATTTTGTTTGTGTTCTCTTCAGGCGGAACTGCAATTCCTTCTCCATTCACTACTTCTGTTATTATTACTTACTATCATTATGATGCAGCTGTTGGTGTTGATGACGCTAGACTCTCTACTTTTATGTGTGCTACTGGCCCCTTAGAGTTCGGTGACTTTGTCACTTTCGATGCTAACAGTAATCTTATTAAGGCTACTTTAGATATTGGAACAGCTGAAGGCTTCTCTACTGGAACTACAGTTTATTCTGGAGATCCTGATTATGGTGATGGCGCAGATACAGCTATCTCTCTACAGTTAGAACAAGGTATTGCCGGTTGGATGACTGGTATTATCGGTCAAGTTATTGGTGTAGAAAAATATCCTAATGGTGGACTCGAAAGAGTAGCTACCCCTATGATGGGCCAGACTGCTGTAAATCGTCAAGCCCCAGGTTCTGCTACAGGTGGTAGAACTGATCAATTAACCTATGCTAATGCTGCAGATCGTATGCTTATCGTAAACCTTATTCTGCGATAATTAGAGGAGGACATAATAATGGCTAAGAAACCAAACAAAACTATTGACTATGTCGTAGCTTTTGGAGATAACGTAGATAGTGATTCTCTGTTTATCGACACATGGCTAAATAATGGCTGGAATGAGCCAGGTCAAGCTGAAATTAATGTTAAAGATATGTTAGCTACTCCAAATGCTAACGTATGGATGCCTAAAGTTGTAGAAGAAATCGTTCGTGAGCCTCAAGAACCACTTACTATTGTTCCTCAACTCTTAGACCAAATTCCTTATGATCCTGCAGCTAAGATTACCATGCTTGGCATGGGCGCTATCACTGCTGCTGATATTCCTGAGGGTGGAGCGTATCCAGAAAGAATGCTCCAATTGACACCTGGTAACATTACTGTTAATGTTAGCAAGTCTGGTGTTGCTTTAAAGATTACTGAAGAGATGGTAATGGCTAGTAACTTCCCTCTTATCAATATGCATATTCTTGCTGGTAAAAGAGCACTGGATCGTCATAAAGAAAAGAAGGGCATGAATTGGATTACAGGTATGGGTGTTAGTCTTTTTGACAATATCAGTCCTACTACTTCTATCTTTGGTCCTTGTACTGGTAGGGCAATCTCTGGTTTGGGTAATGGTAGTTCTACAGTAGAAGATCTTCATAAAGGATATGCTCATGTTATGATGCAGGGATTCGTTCCTAACGTACTTCTTATGCATCCTCTCGCATGGTCTATGTGGATGCTCGATCCAATGCTTCAGACAATCGTGAAGAATACTGGTAATGGACAATGGTTCCAGAATGCTAGTCCTGCACGTCAAGCACTTCCTTGGAAGAATGCTAGTCAGGGTGGTATTGGTCTTGGTTCTGGTCGCGGTGTGTATACTCCAGGCGGAAACGCTGCTGGTGCATCTGCAACTGCTCCTATTGATATCGATCAAACCTTACAGTCTAAAGCTCAAATTCCTTCTTATTTCCCTCATCCTTTAACTGTTATCGTTACTCCTTATGTTCCTTTTGACGAAGACAACAACACTACTGATATCTTTCTTTTAGATTCTATGAATCTTGGAGCTATGTTTGTTCAGCATGGTGTTGAAGTTGACGAGTGGGAAGATATGTCTGTAGATATCACCAAGATCAAGCTCAAAGAGCGTTATGGTTTCTATATCTATGAAGACGGTCTTGGAATCGGCGTATTCCGTAATGTTTCTATTAAAGCTAATGAGATCTCTCTTCCAGTACAGGCTACTATTAGTTCTGCTGGTTCTCTCTCTGCTATTCCAATAGATACAGCCGTAATTTAATTTGTGACACAGCGTCTCCTTGACGTTCTATAGCCTGACGGGGGGAAGATTTGATTCTTCCTCCCGTTATTTTTATTACTTGTTTGTGGTAAAATATAGGTAGCAAAAGGAGGCTTCATGTCTATTATAAGATTCGCCCTAGAAAAAACATCAAATTTTTGTTATCTTGATCCTATTATCCTTAACTCAGAAAATAGGTTTAGTCCTCCTTTATCAACTGAAGATATCGGAAGAGAACATTTAGATATCTTAAACAAAGCTATTGATAACAATGAAATCTATTTAATAGATAAGAATAACAAGAGGATTCCTGGTCTAATAGAAGAACTTACTGAGTTCAATTGTTTTGAAATTGATTATAATGAAGAACCTGTTAATACTACAGATGAATTTGAAGTTTTCTCAGCTACAGTAGAGCTTGACAAAGAAGACATGTGTGAGGAAGTAGAAGCTTTGCCTGAAAAAGAAGATTTTGAATCAGCTGAATTCCTTTTGTCTAAGAATGGCAATACAGTAAAAAAATCTATTTTATCTCTTGATCTTGATAATTCATCTCATAAATTACTTCTTATAGCTTGTAGAGAGATAGAACTAGACAACAAAAAACGTAAAAGTGTAATGAATGCTATAGATCTTATTCTTTTTAAATAGAAGGAGAAAAAAATGAATTTAGAAAAACTTATAGAAAATCAAAGTTTTACTGTAGAAGAAGAAAATATTGTAATAGAAAATAGTAAGAAACTTGACTTAGATAAACAAATAAGAAAATATGCTAAAGATCTTAAGGAAGCAAACAAGAAAGAAGAAATAGTTAAGATAAAAAAACAAATAGAAAAAATTTCATCTCCAGACATTTACACAGAGCAATATATAGATGATATTTTAGAGTTGTCTTTTGAGCTTGAAGTTGAGGATTGCGAATAATGACTGCTACTGTCCCAAATATCGTGAATGTGACCCCTTCTAATGGTTCAATTGGTATTGCTATTGGAGACGTAATTACTATACTTTTCGATCAGGAAATGGACAGAGAGTCTCTTAACGAAGGTACTTTAGTTCTTACTGGTCCAGATGAATTAACTACTTGGGGTAATTTAGTTCAGCCTGTTGATAGACCAGGTTTAGATGACGAAGATATACTTTCGTCTCCTTATTTTGGAGGCTATGTAAAAGGTACTATTACTTATGAAAAGACAGGTTCTTCTGGTGGTATATTAGATGATAACACAGAAGATTCAACTGGTGATGGTACTCTTTGGAGGACTAAGGCTATCTTTACTCCTGATAAGCCTTTGTCTCCTAATGTTGAGTATAAATTTATTATTCTTGGAGACGAGAATGATACAGATGCATTTGACAGTGGGGTTAAAACTAGAACTGTATTTGACACTAATAACACTGCTGTAGTTGGTACTGGTGTTTTAGAATTCTTTGGTGGGTATACTGGTAGTTCAACTGAAAACTATGTAGTAGAAATTATTACTGGTGGAACAACTGGTAATGCAGAATATATTTGGTATAAAGAAAGCAATCCTTTGACTACATATAGTGGTCTTACTTCTACTGGAAGTAGAGAGCTCGAAGATGGAATATATGTTTATTGTGATCCTGATGGTAGTTTTACTGTTGGTGATACCTTCACTGTTGTAGCTGTATCTTTCTTAACTCTTGCTAATAACTATGAGTGGAGTTTTTCTACTGGTAGTGGATCTATTCTAGTTCCGCCATCTACAAGTTCAACAAGTGGAATAGACGATCTTGTTACTACAGGTTCTGGTCTTGCGGTTTCTAGTTCTTCTCCTGAAGACGGTGGAACTAATCTTGTATTTGATAGCTTGTATACGATAACAATAACTTTTGATAAAAATATAGAAAGTTCAACAGTTAGCACTGAATCTATAATAGTATGGTCAGAGTCTGTCAATGGAGACAGTGCTTATACTGCAGATGGGATTTTAGATAGAACTGTATCTGTATCCGGCGCAGTGATAACTATAGATATAACACCAATAGTGCCTGCTACTGCTCAACTATATGAGAACAATATAGTATTTACGAAAATACTAAATACTGTTTTGGCTACTGATGGTACTAGTTTAGTATCAGAACAAACTTTATTCTTTACTACTACTTATAATCCTTTCTACTCGAGCGAAAGACTTATAAGACTACATCTTGGTCCTGTCATTAAAGATGTTCCAAATGATGCCGTTAATTTTGCTATTTTTGAAGCTAGTATAATGGCTGATTTAGTAAGCTACTCTACTACTATTACTAACGGAACATTTTTTCTAAAAGCCAAAAGATACTATACAAAATGTCTTGCTTGTCTTATTCTAATAGAAGCTATTACTGGAGATGGAACTATTTCTGCAGGTATGAAAAAGTCACTTGGTGATCTATCTGTATGGAGAGACGGAAACTACGATGCTATAAAAGATCGTATGGATAGTCTTAGAGACTGTGTTCTCTCTTGGGAACAGAGTATAGCTACTGGTGGAGCTATTGCTCCCGGTGGAAGACTTAAACCTGCCGTATCTGTGAAAGGTGCAAATGCAGATGATGCTATTTATGTTTCTAGACAATGGCAACCAACAACTGGTAGAGGTGTTAGTTCTAGAGGAGTAGGTAACTCTTCTGTATATGCAAGCGGACGAAGAAATGTTCGTACATTCAAGAAAAGGAGATAGTTACATTGGATCCTTATGTTAAAATGTATCCCGCTGTTTCTTCTAAAGAAATTAATCTTAGAGAAGAAATGACTGGTTTTATGAGTGGAGCATATGATGAAATAGGAAAAGGTCGTACTGGTCTTATTAGAATAATGAGAAAAGATTCAGATGGTAATCTTGTTAGGTGTCCTTGTAGAGATAACATTAGCGATGAACAAGATCGTGATTTCTATTGTAGGTTTTGCTTAGGTATGGGTTATTTTTGGGATGAGTACGAAATGTTGTATCATAAGAATGAAGAATCTTTGAACAGTGATGGTTTTTTATTTTATCTTAAGTACGAAAAAGAGATTTCAGATAAAGACTATATTGTTGAAATTAAGCTTGATGTTGAGGGAAATCCAGCAGCCCCCATTGAGCGGAAGAAACTGTATAATATCATCAAGTCTAAAGAAATGAGGTCCGATAGAGGACGAAGGGAATTTTGGCAACTAAGAGCATTAGAAGAACTCAAGTGGAGTACACATTATGGCGTCAAGCATAGACAGTATTAATATTCCTGATTTAAAACTTCTTGGCTATTCAGAAGTACAAGAAGAAAATTTTATTAGAAAATTTACTGCAGATGTAAAAAAACTAGGAGAGCATTCTTTATCATTTAGTATTATTGATTTTTTTAAGCTTGTTCAAAATGTTGTATGGACAAGACAACAGTCAGAAGGTATTAAAGAAGAGAATAGTCTTTTAGTTTTATTAGATGATCCACCAGAGGATATAGACACAGAGGCTGTTACTTTTGTTCTTAAGTCAAGATACCCAGGCCAGTTCAATAGGGGTAAAGCTGGCCAAAATACAATTAAAGAAGTTAGACCTCATTTAAGAAGTGTAATACAACACCCTGATCATCCAGGAGAGAAATTAGCTCAAACTGGAGTGTATTATGATAATTGGATAACAGTAAATCTATACGCAAGGAATAACATTACTGCTCTTAAAAGAGTCTTATGGCTTGAGAGTGTTATAACTGACTTTATATGGTACTTCAAAGTATTTGGTATCGGACAAGTTATTTATGAAGGAACTAGTCAATTAAGTAAAGTTAAGATTGGTGATTTAGAACTATTTAAATACCCAATGTCCTACTTTGTTAGGACTGAAAATATAACTAGTTACGGGATACAGGAACTAAAGGACGTAAACTTTACTACTGATATCTTGAATTAATTTAGGAGGTTATTACAGTGACCACATTTAATAATATTGCAGGGACATTAGCATTTCGCGATGATGGTAATTTAGCCCCTGAACCAACATCTTCTGCTCCTAGAGTATGTATTGTTGGTACGGCAGCACAGGGTACTTCTGATGCTCATTTAGTAAGAACTACATCTGTATCTAAAACTGAGTTTGGAACAGAAGGAACTCTTCTTCGCGGTATGTGGGAAGCCAAAGCTGCTGGTGCTCAAGAAATCATGTTGCTTAGAATTGGAGCAACCGCTGCTATTGTACAGTACATAGGTATTGATGATGCTGCTATAACAGCTGGCACAGGAGGAACTGGATTTAAAATTGAAACAGTAGACAAAGATGCTTCTGCTGGAGAAGACTATTCTGTGTATTATGATGATGGTACAGGCAGACTTGTTGTTTATCGTGTAAGTGATGACTTGGTTGTTTTTGATAATGATTTAACAACTCCTGTTGATAGAGGAGAAGTTCTTGTTAGTGGATATAGACATACTGGTGGTGGAGCTAATATAGGTTCTGCTAGTTCTGCTGTTGTACTTGACGCAGTTGCTTCTCCTGCTGTCTATACTATAGGTACAGATGGTGTTTCTCTTTCCAAAATGGAATTATATGAAAAACTATATGTTGCTTATCAAGAATTAAAACAACAGGAATTCGATGCTATTGTTCCTATGGGTGTCTATTTGGACGATCTTAATACGGTTGACCAGGGTTCTTTTATTGGAGCTCAGCCTCCTTTTGCTTCTGCTCAAGATGGAACGGTTTATCCTACTGCTGGATCTTTCCGTCCTGGTGTAGATGTAGATTCTCTTGGTATGGTTTATATTGAAGAATTTGAAGGAATAGCTTATTTTTGGTGGAGATTTGCTTCTTCTGGAGTTACTGCTGATTTATTTCCTTCTATTGGAGATGCTAACGCAACAAGTAAAGTTGATGGAACTACTTTAGTAGACGCTGATTTTCATGAAGTTAACTTTGGTTATCAGCTTGGTAAATTCTTGTATGACTTCAGTTCTAATATTGGTGATGCTACTGGTGTTATCTCTACTCTT
>Ga0307992_1000978_pt1 | contig 17311 bp, 20 predicted proteins | sample EllFjometagen133_FD_203162 | JGI IMG/M metagenome (GOLD analysis project Ga0307992, IMG submission 203162) | Marine microbial communities from Ellis Fjord, Antarctic Ocean - #133 | ecosystem: Environmental > Aquatic > Marine > Unclassified | place: Southern Ocean | collected 2014-10-08
TATTTTGTCTAACTTCGGTTAGATGACTTTGACTTCGGTTAAAGTGTGGGAGAGAGGGGCTTCGGTTTTTTTCTCCCTTTTTTTTTATTTAATTAAGGATTTTAACAGTTAATTTGCATATTAATTTGCTGTCTTTTTTAGTGAGTCATAAGCTTTAAAAATGACTTTATGTTCTTTAATTTACTCGAAAGAGGTTTTTAAAAATGGATGAAGAAACAAACAAAACTCAAGAGACTACAGAAGAAACTACACCTGCAGAAGCTACTGAAGAAAAAGTAGAAGAAACAAGTGAAACAATTTCTGAAGAATCTGCTACAGAGGAATCAAGCGAACCAGCAGTAGAACCAGAAGCTACTGAAAAGCCTGCAGAAGAATCAACAGAACCTATAGAAGGGGCTGCTGAAGAAACGACAGAAGAAGCTACTGAAAAACCAGCAGCAGAACCTGCTGAAGAAGCTACACCTGCAGAATAATTCCTTAAGCAAATTTAATTTTTATTTTTATTTTTATTTTTTTAATTACTTTTAAATAAGATATTTTCCTTTATCAAAAATGGAAGAGGAAGAAAAACCAAGATCTAGTACAAAGAAAATTCTATTAATTTTAGTTGCTTTATTTTTATTATCTTTAATTACATTATATTGGTTATTTCCTATAACCTCTGTTAATTTTGATTTTGATGCTCCAAAAACAGATAATTTTAGTCTTAGCTCAAAGAAAGAAATGCAATTTTATTCTAATATGCGATTTCAAGAAAAAAATATTTCATACACTATAGATGAAAAATGTAATCTTCAAAGACAAGAAGATATGAAAAGAGCTTTTGAAATTATGGAAAATTTAACTATCTTAGATTTTGAGCCTTCTGAAGAAGGTTTAATTAAAATCTATTGTGAAAAAAGAGATAAAAGAGAAGCAATAGAAAAAGGATTTTTTATTGCAGGAGAAGGTGGGCCTGTGAATGTTACAATCGGTAAATATTTTAATGTTATTCAAGGAGGAGAGATTATCTTAATGAAGAATTCTAATTGTGAAAGGCCCAATGTAGCGATACATGAATTATTGCATGTTTTAGGATTTGATCACTCTGAAAATTCTAATAATATTATGTATCCTATTAGTAAATGTAAACAAACAATTGGTCAAGATATGTTAGATAAAATAAATGAATTATATGTTTATCCTAGTTTACCGGATTTAGAATTTGAAGGAGCATCTGCACAAATGAAAGGAAGAGTTTTAGATTTAAATATCTCAATAAAAAATCAAGGGCTTGCAGATTCAAGTGACTTTGAGATTATAGTTTATGGAGATGGAAAAGAAATTAAGAAAATTGAATCAGAAGGAATAAATGTGGGATATACCCAAAAGATAACTATAACAAATCAATTAATTACAAAATTAAAGATAGAAAAGTTAGAACTCTCTATTAAGGGGAATTTTGAAGAAATTAACAAAGACAACAATAAAATTGTTCTAAAGATAATTAGTTAATCATCTAAAACATCAATAAAGTTGTCTAATTCATCCTCTTCTTCCATGGTTTGTTCAAATTTTTCTTTAGCTACCATTTTTTGTAACACCTTTTTTAATAGCTTTTTATGGACAAAACTCTTTTTAAATTCTTCTATGACTTGTCATATATTTTGGTGAAGACAATAGGTTTATATACGGTAGAATTTCTAAAATTAATTGATTTTTTTAATTGCTCTTTATAAATGAATTATTTTCCAAGAACAAATTCATCCAAAGACAACTCAAGACTTTTAGATATGTTTGAAATATTTTCTTCTTTTTCTGAAATCATTGTTAAAATTCTTTTTGGCATTTTACTATAATCTATTTTAATTTTAGTATTTAAATAATTTTTAAGGTCTTTTTTTAACTGGCCATGAACAATTATTACATTCTTAAAAAGATGGGCTTCATTGTCGTAGTGTTTTTCTTCTAGCACCTGTGTTGCAATAGGTTTTGTTCCAAGATAAATTCCAAACATTCTTGAATGAATTAAAATACTTTCAAAAGGTTCTTTGTTAGATACAAATATTCCTGAAAAAGAAGAGGGTATTTTTTCATATTTCCATCTTTGAATAAATATGTCTGGACCCCAATATGAAGAGCAATCTTCTCCCTTTTTATTAAGAACATTAATTTTAGGATGGATTGGACCATATTGTTTTATTTTTTTCATGTTGAAAATATTATCTTCTACTTTATAAGAATTATTGTGATTTGAAATAAAAAAATCCCCCTGCCAAGAATTGAACTTGGATCTCTCGGGCACTGCTTGTTCTTCTTGGCTTGTCAGGCTTCATTGTGATCCACAAAAGGAATCTCCACCTTAGATTAATAATCTACAGCCAAGCGCTCTAACCATTGAGCTACAGAGGGTATACAAAGATTAAAATTTATTTGTTTTTAAATATATTGTTGACTCCATTTTAACTTTTTTCTTGGATAAAAGTAAATCCCCGAATCTTGATAAAGAAGCTTGAACAATCTCTTGACTTCTCCTTTTTTATTCAAATTTAAACTCCACATTTCTTTATATTTATTTGTTCTGGGAGAAAAATCCATTTCTTTTAACAAACCTTCTAATCCGAATATAAGGCCCTTAGATTGAGAATAAATCCTAAAAAGAGTTTGATTGTTTGATGCTATAATAGAACCATCTCCATCAAAAATTCCCCTAATAAAATGCAAGATCTTTTTTTTAGAAGCTCCCATTAGAAGATTCGGTAAAATTATTTTAGAAGACTTATTTCCAGAAGGAATTCCTAGATTAATGAAAAAATTACATAAACTCTTTGAGTAAATATAAATCTCATAGTTTACCCTCTCCGAAAATCCATAATCCTTTACCCTTACAGAAGCAGAATAATCAAACAAATCTTTCATAAGTTTTAAGATCATTTCCTTTTCTTCTTCATAACTTGTAAATAAAAGAACTTTATAATTGCCTTTCTTTTTGAGAACCTGTATGTGTCCATCGCTGCATAATAATCCAATAAAATAAAATAATTCTTTACTATGTTTAAGAGGGATTTTAGCCTCTCTAAACCCCCTAACTTCATGCCCAATGGCTTTCATTAAATTATTCCAAGAACCAAAATGTTTTTTAGCAAGAAAGAAAAGGGTTGCGTTATCTCTTTTAACTATTCTCCTATCTAATTCCTTCTCTAAACTCAATGCTTTTGAGATTATTTTTTGTTCATCCCACTCCATCTGCTAACTAATGAAAAGAATATTATAAATCTTCCTATGGGGGGATAATTTAACTAAAATTAATCCTTTAATCTTCCTTTTCCAACCTGCTCTGATACAAAATACGCTTTATTAGAATTTGATTCTCTAATCTTTCCTTCTTTCTCGTAGATGGCTGTTGTTGCAGGCAATGCAAATTTACCTAATACCCCAACCTTTGAATAAACAATATATGATAAAACTCTTCTTTCACCCTCTTCTAATTTCTTAAAACTCCATTCAATTCTTTTCTTATGTTCGTCTACTCTTGATGGTTTTTCGTGTAAGAACTTTTCATAAATCTTTACTAATGGAGGCAATCTATCTATAATATTTATTCTTTCTAAATATCTTCTTGCTTTTACCATGATAGTTACTTTAAGTGCAAATTCTCCTCCTTTTGCATGTACAAAAGAAATTCTTTTTCTTAAAATTAAATCCTTTTCAGAATATTTTCTAACAATAACTAAAATTGCTATAATTAATATTAAAATTATAAAAGGTAAAATCCAATTTGTTTTTATTTTTATCTTTGCTGTTTCTCCAGGATTTACTTGATAATTCCATGTATAATACACATCAAAGCCTTGTCTTTCAACATTTGAAGGTTCTGGATTAAATGTTGTGAATAATCTAGAGAGAATATTTTTCTTTATTGTGGTTGTTGAGGAAGTTATTTTATTTCCTTCATTTGTTTTTTCAATTATCTGTGTTTTTACAATAAACCCATAATCTTTTTTTGTTGATTGCAATAAATCTTTTTCAACAAATTTTATTTGTGATTCTAACTCTGCAGTTACTTCTTTATATTCAATCTCAGTTTTTAAAGTATAAAATCCTGCAACTAATGTATTAAAATCCTCTTTATTTAAATTAATTTCAAATACCTTTTTTTCATCAGGACCTAATGAGAACTTTTGATCTGATTTAAAGAAAACAGAATTAAAACTTACTTTAAGATCTTTAAAATCAATTCCAGCTTTATTTGAAATATATACTTTAATTGTATTTGATTCTGGATTTATTTCTTGGGAATCTATTTCAAATGCCTCTTTTAAATCAATTAAATTTATTGTTAATTTCTTACTTATTTGAGTTTTATCTAAAGCTTGTATAAAATATTCAAATGTTGAAAACCCTCTTAAAGCAGAATCTTGTCTTGGAGATACTTTTAATTGAACATTTTTTATTTCTCCTTGATTAATATCAATTCTTTGAGCAGGTTCAATTCCTTGTCCAAAAAAAGTGTAAAATAATAATTTATCTGCTTCACCTACATTTGTTACCTTTAAATTAATAATTGCAGCTTCTCCAACATCAACTATCATAACTTCATTAGAACTTTGCTTTTCAACACTAATATTAATTGCTAAAATACTAGGTAAAAGTATTGCAAGTGCTAAAATAAATAATATTTTCTTCATAGATAAAAATAGGGCATAGGGATTATAAAGATTTCTGTGATTTTAAAGAACTATCGTTTACCTTCAAGATCTAAATACGCTTTAGATTGATTTAGAAATTCGTCTGCTTTTTGAACCAAGTATGTTTCAAAATAATCTACTCTTGAAGCAATAATATATTTTTCATAAAGAGCTCTTAAAAATTTCATAGTAGCGTTTGTTTCAAATTTCCCTTTATAATCTCTTGAAAGAACCCCTTTTACAGTAATTTTAATTTCTCCTTTATTCATTTTTATTTTTTGTCCATCTTTATTAACTTCAACATTAGTCATGCCTGTTATGTGGAATTTAACTTTAATATCCATTCTAAAATAATCTGTAAGTTCTTTTGTGGTTTCCCAACTTACTTTAATTTCTTTACTATTTCCTTGTATTTTCTCTTCATATTTTCTTTCACTAAAAGTACCTACTTCCATATCTTCCATTAACCACACATAACAAAATTTGTAAAAATCTTTATATGGAAACACCCCATTATATTTCACCACGCTATTATAGATTTCTTGTTTCTCAACCATTATAGTTTAAAAACATAAATAGTATTTAAATATTCTTCGGATGAACTCTTTTTTATATTAAAACACCACAATAATCCTTAAATAGTTTTCAAAACATTTTTGAACATGACAAAAACACCAGACGTACTTCCAGAAGACATTCAAAGATTAATTGGAAGGGATGCTCAAAGGAATAATATCTTAGCAGCTAAACTTGTTTCTGATGTTGTTAAGACCACTTTAGGGCCAAAAGGGATGGATAAAATGTTAGTTAGTCCTACCGGTGAAATAATCATTACAAATGATGGAGTTACCATATTAGATCAAATGCAAATTGAACATCCTGCAGCTAAAATGATGGTTGAGATTGCTAAAACTCAAGAATCAGAGGTTGGAGATGGGACAACAAGTTCTGTTATGATTGCGGGAAAACTTTTAGAAAATGCAGAAAGATTACTAGATCAAAAAATCCATCCCACCACTATTGCAAAAGGCTATAGATTTGCAGAAGAAGAAGCTCAAAAAATCTTAAAAGAAATTTCTTTAGAAATTAGTCCTGAAAATGATGATGCTTTAAGACAAATTGCAATGACTGCTATGACTGGAAAAGGTGCTGAGGATTCTAAAGAAAAATTTTCTGAAATAATTGTTAAAGCTGTTAAAACTGTTCGTGACGAAGGTAAAATTGATTTAAAAGATATTAAAATAGAAAAGCTAAAAGGAAATGGAATTAAAGATAGTGAATTAATTTCTGGTATTGTTATTGATAAAGAAAGAATTTCATTAGATATGCCTAAAAAAATTAATCGCGCTAAGATCATGTTAGTAGATTTTCCTTTAGAATTAAAAAATCCTGAAATTGATACTAAAATTTCAATTAGTTCTCCAGATCAATTGTCTAGTTTTCTTGAACAAGAAGAACATGAAATTAGAAAAATGGTTGAAAGAATTATTATTACTGGTACAAATGTTTTATTTTGCCAAAAAGGAATTGATGATTTTGCACAATATCTTTTAGCAAAAGCAGGAATTTTTGCTTGCCGAAGAGTTGCTAAAAGTGATATGGAAAAAATATCTAAAGCAAGTGGAGGAAAAATAATTAGTAATTTAAATGAAATTTCTCCAGATTATTTAGGTCGGGCAGAAAATGTTGAACAACTAAAAAAAGGAGACGATATTTTCACATATATTACTGGGTGTCAAAATCCAAAGGCAATTACAATTTTAATTCATGGTGGAACAGACCATGTCTTAGATGAAATTGAAAGAGCTTTTATGGATGGTTTAGGTGATGTTGCTTCTGTTTTAAATACTAAGTTAGTAGTTCCTGGAGGAGGAGCTATTGAAATTGAATTAAGTAAAAGATTAAGGGAGTTTGCTTCTTCTTTAGAAGGCAGAGAACAATTAGCAGCACAGGAATTTGCAAATGCATTAGAATTTATTCCTAGTACTTTAGCTGAAAATGCAGGTTTAGATCCGATTGATGTGCTTACAGAATTAAAAGCAAAACACGATGCAGGAGAAATGAGTGCTGGATTAAATTTGTTTGTAAATAAAGTTGAAAATGTTATTGGTGCTAAAATAATTGAACCTTATAAAATAAAAAGTCAGGCTTTAAGTTCTGCAACAGAAGTTGCAATTATGATTTTAAGAATTGATGATGTTATTGCTTCTAAACCAGATAAGCAAGGTAAGATGAATAATATGGGAAGTATGCCTGATTATATGGGAAGTTTGAGTTAAGATGAAAGATAAACCTAAAATTGCAATTTATAAAGAGAGGTTTGATAAATTTCCTGATGAATTTGATATAAACTGGTTAAAAGAGCAAGGAACTAGTCCTATTAAATACATTCAAGTGTATATCCATGATAAACCCTTTTTAAGGGTGGGAGGAATGTATCATAAAGACTTATTACAGAAAACATTAAATGAATTTGATTTAGATTTTAAATTTGGTCCTTTGCCCGGACATCCAAGTCTAAAAGGCCCTTTAATTATAGGGAACAAATATAAAATGGTCGGAACTGGAAAAATAAAAATGATCTCTAATCAAGAGGATTTTAAATTTTACGACTATAGTGCACATTATGGAATTCCAGAAAACAATCTTCTCTCCACCAACCCAGACCATCTTTTAAAATTGGGCTTTAAATTAATTAAAACAGATAAAGATAAAATGAACATTCCCTATTTTTTAATGAGTTTTGATACAGAAAATAAAAAAGAAGAAGGGATTGAAAAATCAAATATAAGTATTAAATCTAATCTCTTAAAGGAATCAGATGAAAGTATCTTTACTTAGATTAAACTTTTAAATCAAAATATCTAATCTCTTTAAATTCTTTCTTAAAGACTTAATTAAGAAAGGGAAAATTAAATTATATTTTTCATCATTTGCTTTTCTCACTGCTTTGAGATAATCTTCCCTATCTCTTTTATAAATATTTATCCAAGGATACTTTTTCTTCTTTAAAAGAAAATTCATTAACAATCTTGATACCCTTCCGTTTCCATCAACAAAAGGATGTATTGTTACAAATTTCATTGATATTAAAGTAGCTAATTCAAAAGGATGATATTTAGACTTATTTTTTTTATACCAATGAATTAAATTTTTAATTAATTGAGGAACAACCTCTGCAAGGGGTAACTTAACATTTGATTTGGCTATTCTTACATTTGTTTTTCTGTATTTTCCAGCAAATCTCTTGGAAATATCTTTTAAAATAATTGAATGTATTTTTAAAATTAATTTTTCATCTAAATCCCCTTTATATTGTTTAATAAAATTTAAAGCTTCTAAATGATTTTTTGCTTCATATATCTCACGCAAGGTTTTCCCTTTTGGAACAATTCCCTCATTTAAAATTAAGTTAGTATCTTCTAAAGATAATGAACTACCTTCTATTGCATTGCTATCATAGGTTAATTCTGTGAAAAAAGATTCTTCAAATTTTTCATATTCTTCTTTATGTAAATTTTCTATTTCATTTGAATAGACTTCTCTTAGATCTTCTATTTCTTTAATTTGTTTTTCTGAAAGAAATTTATATTTTTTTTCCACTAAATTTTGCTTTTCAAAATTCTTTATTAATTCTTTAATTTTTTCTTTAGAAATCTCTTCACTTCCAATAAATTTACTTTTTTTTATCCATTTATTATTATTCCTATTATTAGAAACAAGGTAATTTTTCTTTTTCCTGTTAACAATTCTTATTTCATGATATACCATAATTATAAGGGTGGGCACATCTTTATAAACTTTTTTGTTTGTGCCCACCTTTCCCCCTACATTTCAAAAAAGCATTTGTAGAGTGAAAAACTATTCCTTAAACACCCATTTAAAATTTTCTTCAATTTGTTTTTCTGTTTCTTTTTTTGAAACTTCCCAAATTTTAGAAATTATCTTTATTGATTCTTTGATAAACGCAGATTCATTATCTCTAATGTCTTTGTATGGAGAAAGAAAAGGAGTATCTGTTTCTGTTAAAATTCTACTTTTAGGAATCACAGTTAACATCTTTTGAAATTGCTCAGATCTCACAACATTTGTTGGAATTGAGAAATAAGTATTCTTATCTACCTTATTAATTAATTTTAATTTTCCACAGAAACAATGCATTATTTTTGTTAACTTAGGATATTCTTGTAAAATCTCTAAAACTCTTTGTTCTGCTTTTCTTGAATGTATAATAACAGGTAATTTTAATTTTCTTGTAAGATTAAGTTGTTTTCTAAAAATTATCTCTTGGGTCTTCATATTAAGTTTCTCAGTTGAATCTAATCCAATTTCTCCAATTGCGATAATATCTTTTTTGTGCCTTAGTACAAATTCTTCAAATTCATTGTATTTTTTTAATGTTAAGTCCTCTTCTGGATAAAGTCCTGCTGCAATTTTAACCATAGAATATTTCTTAGATATCTCAAATATCTTCTTTAGAGAATTTAAATTAAGGGAATTTGCAATTATAATCTTTACTTTGCTTTTTTTAGCATTTTTAATAACTTTCTCTATTTTCTTAGGTGGATAATAATCTAAGTGGGAATGGCAGTCATATATCATATTCACTTAAGCACAAGTAAGTTTAAATATTTGTTTTTTATTTTACGAGTATGGTTAATCAATTTGCTGCTAGAAGAAGAATGGAGAAATTTATTGGTTATGATGCCTATAACAATACTGAAAGATATCAAAAAAAAATAAAACGTCAAACCCCTGTTTTAAATGAGGAAAATAGTATACCTATAGGATGTTTTATTATAGACATGAAAACAAAGGAAGAAAAATTTATAAGATATGTAGAAGATAAATCTGGAAACATTATAAATCCAGAAACAAAAAAAATTATAAGAAAGGCTATTGATAACAAATTTGAAAAAGCTGATTCTGAATAAATATGAAAATCTTTTAAAACCCTAGCTATTATATATAATATACTTGCGTGGTTAGTTTATTGGTAGAATATGTCGTTGCCAACGATGTGAGCCGGGTTCGATTCCCGGACCGCGCATAACCCCTTTTTTGTAGTTCTTCTAAAGCTTTATAAATTCAACTTATTAAAGGATTCAATGGGAGATGAAAGATATACTAATGCGGAACTATCTCAAGCATACTTTGAAGTGATGGCCCAAAATGCCTCAAACCAAAAATATATGGCCTATAAAAAAGATAGAAAGAATATTAAGACAACTGAAGAAAATATTCAAGAATATTTTGAAAAGCACGGGAGTCTTGCAAATATAAATATTACAAAAATTGGAAAAACAGGTCCTAGAGGAAAAGAAAAAAGAAAAATTTTAGAGAGAATTATTGTGGATGGAAAGGATATAGTAAAAAAAGAAATCCAAGATTCTAAAATAAGTTTGGATTTTCTAAAATGGTCTAAAAATTAAAAACAAAAACCTTTTTAACCAAATACTGTTAATCCTTTTATATGGGCCCATAGTCTAGTGGTTATGATGTCTCGTTTACACCGAGAAGATCGGAAGTTCGATTCTTCCTGGGCCCATTCATATTTATTTAATTATGGTACAATGTTAAAATGGAATATTATTTTTTAGAAGTTTTCCAAAAATGTTTAAAATAAATATAATTTTAAACAATCTTTTCCTTTTTCTTTTATGTGGATTGCAAAAATAAAAATGAAACATGATTGCTTAATAGGTAATAGGTGTAAAAAATTTAAAATTGAAGCAACAGCAAATGAACTTGGCACATACAGTAAAGGAAAAATAAAAATATCCAATTCTGTTCACCAACTATTTGGAGAAGAAAGACAAATTAAAAAATTCATAATAGATTTAAAAAAAGATAAAAATATTTTGCATATGGAACATAAGAATAATACTATTTATATTTCAGAAAATAAACCAAACACCCCCATTAAAAAATATAATAAAAACATCTTTTTAGCTTCAACAGTTACAATAAATAAGAAAGGATATGAATATTGGGAAGTTGGTTCATTTAACCGCGAAAATTTGAATAAATTTATAAATGATTTAGAAAAAATAAGCGAAGAATTTGAATTATTAAAAATAAAAAAATCAACAGCAAAAAATATATTCTTTCCAAAAATTTTACCAAATTTAACAGATAAACAAAAAATATCAATAGATTTAGCCATAAAAGAAGGGTATTATAAGGTGCCTAGACAAACTTCCCTTAGAAAATTAGCTAAATTAATGAAAATAAATTTATCAACATATTCAAAACATTTGCAGGTTGCAGAATCTAAACTAATTCCAGATATTTTTCCTAAATTTGATTAATCCCAAGGGGAACATGTTCGCTATAAAAATTAAGTATTAATTAATGATATTCTTTGTATGGTAAGAAATATAGAAGAAGAAATCTTAACTGAAAAAGAATCTTTTGAAGTAGCAAATAGCATATTATATGAAAATAGTTTTAATACAAAAAATACTCGATTACATAAAACTATTAGGGGGAATGCAGAAATAACTCCCATAGAATATCTTTTTAATAGAGATAATTTTATTCAATATATAAAAAGAAAAAGATTGCCAATGTATAGAATAATCAATCAAGGAGTAACTGACTTAACAGTTGATTATTTTTTATCTAAATTAAAAAAAGAAAATATTTTAGAATTACATGAAGAGTTATGGCAGAAAGAAAATATGATTGAATATAATAATATTCCAAAAATTAGAACTATAATTGACTTTCAAGGGGGAGAAGAATTTCTAGAGGGACATTTTCCAAAACAAAGCAAAAAATATCCAAAAATTAATTTTGAGAAAAACTCAATAAACATTCTTTGGGATAGATATCTTTGGAAAGATGAACCCTATTTTAATATGATGTTAGAAGAAGCCTTATTTTTTGGAAAAAGATTTAAAGAAAAAATGGATTATCACGAAATACCTTTCAAGTTAAATCTGTTCGCAGGAGACCCAGAAAAAAAGTTTACTTTTTAATCTTAAATCTTCTCCAATAAATTATTCAATCAAGTAATGGTCTCATAATTAACTTCACTCTTGCCTTTTTTTAACAAAAAATTTAATGACCAGCGTGAAAACCTATTTATTATTACCTCTTATTTTAGGTTTACCATAATATTATTTACACCGAGAAAATCGCAGGTTTCCAAAAAAGGAATTACATCTTCGCCAAGTAGATCTGGAAGAATGTATCAATTCTAGAGAAGATATATTTTTAAAAAAGACAAAATTTATAAGCCCTTAATTATTGATTATATTAACATAATCCCAGGTGATCTTCTGGTTGCCTAATGTTTTTTATTTAATATGAAAAAGACAATAACATGTTTAAAGAAAAATTCTTTTCCAAAGAGATGACCAAAAAAGGTATAACTAAAGACTATTTCTTCCTATAATTAAATCTATTTTGTCTTTCTTTTAGAGTAGCAAGTTTTATAAATCTCAATTTTATTCTCAGAGTATGAATAATGTAAATTCTGATAATATCCCTGGAATGGATACTAATAATGATTATAATAAACCGAATATTCAACCAGATGCTGCAAAAGCTAAAAAACAATTTGAAAAAACAAAAAAAGAACTTGAAAAACTAAAGAATTTCATTATAAAAAAATATAAATTTGTTCAAGCAATAAGTGTTTTACCTCCTCAAGCAATTAAATTCTTTATTGAAGAAGAAGAAATTCCAAAAGAATCTGAAAAACATGTTCATCTAAATATTATTATTCCAGATGAAAAAGAAAAAGAAATTGAAAAAATTAAAAAAGAAATTATAAAGGAGATTGAAAAAACAAAAGAAAACGTATGGTTACACATAAGAAATGTCTCTGAAATCTGGGAAATATGTACTGATCAAAAATTTGAATTAACTGGAGGAATTTTTATGTCATTTCCTTTATATGATAAAGGGATTTTAGGTGCTTTAAGAGTTGCAGAAATTCACAAATCATTGGTTTTACAAAAATTTGAGAAATATGTTGTGTCTTATGTTCTTGGTGGAAGTTTAGTAAGAGGAGATGCTGTAAAGACTTCTGATGTTGATGTTTTTGTTATTATTAATGATACTGATGTAAAAAGGATGCCTCGATTAGAATTAAGAGAAAGACTTAGAAGCATAATTTACAAATATGTTGTTGAAGCTTCTTCATTAGCAGGTGTTCAAAACAAATTAGAACCTCAAATTTATTTATTAACAGAATTTTGGGATGCAGTTAAAGATGCTCACCCAGTAATGTTTACTTTTATTAGAGATGGTGTTCCAATTTATGATAGAGGAACTTTTATGCCTTGGAAAGCTCTTTTGAAAATGGGTAAATTAAAACCTTCTCCAGAAGCTATTGAAATGTTCATGTCTATGGGAGATGAAGTAATTCCAAGAAGTAAAAAGACTTTACTTACAGAAGTATTTACAAGTATTTTTTGGGGGGTTACAACTCCTGCTCAAGCAATGATTATGTTAAATGGTGGTGCTCCTCCAAATGCTAAAAAAGAATTAGTTAGAGAATTTAAAAAAGAATTTTTAGACAATAAAATGATTGAAAAAAAATATGTTGATTTTTTAGAAAAAGTTGTTAAAACATGGAGAGATTATGAACATGAGAAAATTAAAGAAATTTCTGGAACAGAAATTGATAAATTATTAAAGCAAACAGGAGAATTTCTTAAAAGATTAAAAGAATTAAGAGTAGACATTGAAAAGAAATTTAATGAAAAAACAATTGAACAAATTTACAAAGACACTTTTGAATTATTAAAATCAGTTGTTGGTAAGAAATCTAGAGAAGAAACAATTAATGTTTTTGAAAAAGATTTTGTTAAAAAAGGAAAATTCAACCCTCAAGATTTGAGAATTTTAAAGAATGTTGTTGCTGCAAGAGAGGATTTTAAGAAAGGTAAGGCAGATAGTCAAAGAATTGATAGAGCTAGAAAAGATGCTGAAATATTAATTAATAACTTAGTGGAATTTTCTCAAAGATGTGATTTAGTTTCATTGGAAAAAGGAAGAATGAGATTAAAATTAAAAGATAAAGCTGTAGAACTTTTAAGTTGTGATAATAAAACTTTCTTATTTGATTCAGGAACAGTTAAGAAAGTAACAACTAAATTAGAAAATTCTTCGATGGAAGAAGTTGAAAAATCCATACAAGCTCAAAAATCAAAGGAAACTGTTGAGATTGATCCAAAAATCTTTGAAGTTCTTAAAAAAGAATTAGGTAATTTTGAGATTTTGATTTAACATGAAATATTTATTTATTCTTGGAAATAATATTGAACTATCAATTGCAGAAATTAAAAATTATCTTGAAAAAATTGGAAATAAAATAATTGAAAGCTCGGTTAAAGAAAAAGGATATTTATTAGATTTAAAAGAAAAACTAAAAGAAAATACTATTGATTTTCTTGGAGGAACTATTGCAATTGGGCAAGTTCTTTCAGAAGATTTAGATAAATTAGATGATATTGAAGTTTATCTAGGAGAAAAAAATAAATTAAATTATAGTCTCTGGAATTTTTCTCTAGAATATGATTTAGTAAAAGATTATTTAAAAAAAAGATTTAAACAAGAAAAAATAAAAGCTGTGTTTAAACATTTAGAAAATTCTTCTAGAACTGATGAAGAATATTTTGTTTTTGAAGATTACTTTGGTAAACTTATTCAAAAATGCGATTATAAAACTATAGAAAAACGAGACATGGATAAACCTGTTAGAAGGCAATCTTTAGCTATTTCTCCAAGATTAGGAAAAATTATGATTAATTTGGCTCAGATTAAAGAAAATGAAACTCTTGTAGATTGTTTTTGTGGGATTGGGGTTATTTTGCAAGAAGCTCTTTTACAAAAAATAAAAGTTATTGGAATTGATATGGACAAAGATGCTATTACAGGAGCAAATAAAAATCTAGAGTGGTTTAAATTTAATAACGAAGATTATAAACTTTTTAATAAAAATTCTAAAGAGGTAGCTATTTCAAATGCAAATGCTATTGTAACAGAACCAAATTTAGGGCAAATTCTAAAAAAATCTCCTTCAGAAACCTCAGCTAAAAAAACTCTTAAAGAATTTGAAAATCTTATGATAGATGTTTTAAATAATCTAAAGAAAAAAATATCTAAAAGAATTGTCTTTACTTCTCCTTTAATTAATGTTCATAAAAAAAGATTGGCTTGTGATATTGAAGAAATAACTAAAAATACTGGGTTAAAATTAATTGAACCTTATTTTGATGATTTTCGACCAGGTCAGGTTGTGGGAAGAAGAATTTTTATTTTAGAGTAAATGCCTCAAAACCTTTATAAATACCTTTTCTTGATATTGAATATGGTAATACTGAAACTTTATTGTTTCGTGTTGTCATTTATATAAATAAAATGATAAAGGCAAAAGTAATTCAATTTCGAAGAGGAAGACACACTATTACTGAAAAGCACATGTTAATTGAAATTCAAGGTGTTGATGATAAAGAAAAAGCTAGTAAGTTTATTGGAAAAGAAGTTGAATGGAAATCTCCAGCAAACAAAGTCATTAAAGGTAAAATTTCTGGCACTCATGGAAATAAAGGTGTTGTTAGAGCTATTTTTGAAAAAGGTTTACCTGGTCAAGCAGTTACAACTGAGGTTGAAATAAAATGAAGATAAATAAATTAAATAGGAGTGTAACAAGTATTTGATTTCAATCAACCTTGAGCACTAGCTTAAAGGAAGGTTGAATGTCAAGGAAAACTTGGTTTCCTTACAATGGCTGCACTAAGAAAAGCAAATTCATATTCAAAAAGAAAAGTAACTCCTTTTACTAGAGTTTCTAAAAAAAGAACAAAATCTTTTATTAAAACACTTCCTCCTCATAAAGTTGTTAAATTTGAAATGGGAAAAGGATCTGAATACAAAGCAGGAAAATTTCCACATCTATTGAGGGTAATATCTTTAGAAAATATCCAAATAAGACACAATGCATTTGAAGCGTGTAGGCAGTATATTAATAAGAAATTAGATACTGAACTTGGAGGGCAATATTTCTTTAAAATTGTGCCTTTTCCACATCATGTTCAAAGAGAAAATAAAATGCTTACAGGTGCTGGTGCAGATCGTTTACAATCAGGAATGCAACTATCTTATGGTAAATCTATGAATAAGGCTGCTATTGTAAAAAAAGGTAAAAGAATCTTTGAAATTGCTGTTCTTAATGAAAAAGCAGTTGTTTTTGCTCGAGCAATTATAAAACAAGTTAATCCTAAGCTTCCAGGTAAGATAAAAGTTGAATATGAAAAGCTTTCTAACTAGATGCTTATAAGCACTAATAGTGTTACTTTTAATAAATAGTAACAGATAGAAAGATTTATAAAGTAAAGAGTTCTATAAAATATATGGAAGATAAAAATATAACTGGTAAGATAACGGTTAAAAATGTTCAAATTGAAAATTCCTTAAATGCACTCCCAAATTTTAAAGATAACTTTAAAGAATTAAGAGAAAATAAGCACATTTTAATTGATTTACTTCAAAATAAGAGTCTTATGGAACAAACAGAATTACCCATTGAAACTATAGAAAAATCATATCAAAAAATAATGGACTCCATTCAAAATTATCATATAATTAAAGCAATGTCAGAGGAAAAATCTTACATATCAAAAAACTAAAATGACAGATAAAACCACTAAACAAAAAGAATCATCTGTATTAGAAAGAACTCTTTTAAGAGAAGATTTTCGAGGAATAGTTGCTACTAATTTAATTAAATCAGATTCTAACAAATATGGAACTCAAGCTACACAAAATGCTGAAACTAGTTATGATGCTTTAATGAATAGTGAATATGTTCAAGAAATTAGGAAAAAAGCACATCAATCTCAAAAAGCAGAATATGCCAAATTAGGTGTTGCTGGAGAATCCTCTTATATGTCTAATCAAGAAATTTCTGCACTTATTATAACACAAATTAATGAAGTTATGGAAATGTCAAAATTAGGAGATTTATATGCTGTAGTTAAGAAAATTGCTCCAGGTTTAGATATTAAAATTGATGAAAGAATTAAAGGATTTACTAAAAAAGAATTACTTCAATCTGCTATTGAAAAGAAAGCAATTAATGAAAAAGGAGAATTAGATTCAAAGAAATTATCTAAAGAAGAACAAATGGCAATTGAAATGTATCAAAATCTTTCACAAGCATACAAAGAAATAGATGCCTCAAATTTAAGAACTAATGCTCTTTATGCAAGATTCAATGAAATGGGTAGTGCAATTAACAAAGAACTTAATCCAGAACCAGAGAAAGTTTAAACAGATATAAGCTCTAAAGATTATGCTCTGGCTGCTTAAATTTTATTTTTTTAATTTTATTTTAATCTACTAACTCTTTAACTAATTTAGCCATTACATTTAAGAATTCTTCAGCTTTAGTTTGCCAAGCATCTACTTCCACACCTTTTAAATCTCTAACATTTCCATGATTTATTTCTTTATGCAATATTAATAAATCTTTATACCACCCAAGATATTTTGATTTTAATTTTCCATGATCTACAAAAGCTAAATTTAATTCTCTTGGAATATGTTCAGGTGACGAAGGCCTTATATTTGCTGCAATTAATGCTGCGTGTGACGAATCTACCATTGACCAAAATAAACCTTCTATT
>Ga0307992_1000980_pt1 | contig 17306 bp, 13 predicted proteins | sample EllFjometagen133_FD_203162 | JGI IMG/M metagenome (GOLD analysis project Ga0307992, IMG submission 203162) | Marine microbial communities from Ellis Fjord, Antarctic Ocean - #133 | ecosystem: Environmental > Aquatic > Marine > Unclassified | place: Southern Ocean | collected 2014-10-08
GGTTAAAACCAATTTGGAATTGTTTGAAGAAACATCAATGTTATAGTTTTCCCATCCTTCACTGCCATTATATTCGTAAATAATCATATCATATGCCGTATTCTCACTTAAGCCCGTCATAGAAACGGCTGATCCAGTCCCATTATAAATGCAATACCAGCCGGAGCTACCGATCTGTGAACCGGAACCGTATTCTAAATTGGCTACATAGGTATTAAAATCGGTCGGCTTTATTATCGTTTGTTTAGCATTCGCCATAAAAACCGCCCGTTTCAAACCATTTCCATTGGACCAGGAAACATCCAAACTTGTTTTATTCAAATTACTTACGAGAATATTACTTGCCGGAACAGTAGGTTCTTGAAGTGAAGTACCTATGAGTGATATCGTATCGGGTGAACCTGCCGCATTGTGGTTTACAATCATATTACCACTGTATTCCCCCAAGCTATCCGGAGAAAAAGTCACCGTGAACACCTCATCCTCAAATATCGTTGCCGTTTGCGGCGTTAGGGTAAAAGCACCATTATCTATTGAAATTGAGTTGATATTTAGAATACTGCCGCCATTGTTGATGATACTGATCATTCTCGAAGAATCATTATCTACGGCGGTATAACCAAAATTCAACAAATTGCTGGAAAATGCCAGTATCGGATCATCTAAAGGAGCTGACGAGTTACGCCAATCGGGCGTATTGATTAATTGAGCCGTTTTATCATTGCCACTGGCATCTGCTGCGCTTGTACCACTGCCCTCATCCAAACGCCAATACCCAATTAAACCGGATTCATCACCTATCAGTGGATCATATGATGTTTGTATTTCGTTTTGGGACCGGGCAATATCCCACATCCGGATCTCATCAATCGACCCTTTAAATAATTGTGTGCCGTCGGATAAAGAAGCGATATCCAAAATATTGGTTGGAATATTTGGAACCACACCGGTATTGGTGAGAGTTTTTTCTACACCGTCAAGATAAAGTTTCCATGTTCCATTATCCCTTAAGGTCGCTATATGATGCCATGAGTTTATCGGAAGTTGGGTGGAAGATGTTGCATATCCTTTACCGCCACAAATAATCGTAATACTTTGACTGGGCGAGGCACTTGCGGACAGCATAATCCCGTAGCCACTGCTAGCGGAGAATCCGTGATATAAGATACCAACACTACCACTCTGACCCTCCCAATTTACCCAAGCTTCCATGGTAATATTGTCAACAGAGGCAGTAACCAAATCCGATTCAAGGTATTGATCACTACCATTGAATGTAAGCATTGACCCGATGCCCGACCCGTCACCATAATAAAAACTCATTTCCTCACCGTATGATATTCCTTCCAAATATATTGCATAGGCCCTTACATAATAAGTTGTATAAGGGTTCAATCCAATTAAGGTCGAAGTAAATCCCCCCGTTGCACTTGCTATTCCTTCATCTGTTTTATTATCGTTGATATCCGGATCCGGTGAAATATTCCAACACATCCCATGTTGCATCGGTCGTGGTGCCCCGAGATCAGTAATATTTCCGTTACCTATTGCGGTGCCTTCAGAAATATCACTTACTGCTTGCGTTGTTATGGTGGACGCTCTTTTTGCTGCTCCAGTCAAGGCAGGCGTCAGATATGATGGATCATCTATATTATTGAGCTCATAGATTGCAAAATAGTGAATGCTATCCGGATTCAAGCCCGTCACGGTGATCGCAGAACTATCCGTATTCCCTACGACGTAATTTCCATCGCCTATTTGACTGCCACTGCCAAAGATCGTATTTGCGGTATACACATATCCGTCAACGGGATCGGCATCGACCAGACTGCCGGCTTTAGCAAGAATAAGTCTTCTTTCACCGTTCCCGCTTACCCAACTTATATCTGCTTGAATACAGCTTAAATTATTTGCTGAAAAATCACTGCTTTGAACCGTTGGGGCAGCGATATCCTGCCATTCATAAGCTCCAATATCGGGTAATCCATTTCGTGCAAAACCCCGTTGGTCGCTTGAAAGTGCGCTGCCCACATCAGCGGCATTCCTAGCGAGACTTAATCTGTTGATCGCTAAAGTATAGGTACCGTTCGGATTATCATTTAATGCCAAGCCGAGCAGTTGTGCATCGGAAGTAACTATACAATTGCTTTCATATATATTGCTTGGTCCCCTAATTCCAAATAAACAATTGGTTAGTACAGTTGATGAATAACTATAAATATCTTCATTGTCATTATTTACCAATATCGTATTATTAATATTGATGCTTCCGCAATTATTATGTATATATATTCCACCTGTTTGATCAGCACTCCCAACTGTATTATTACAAATTGTACAACAATTAATATCAAGCGTACTTTCTTCGATAGATATTCCTCCAGCCATATTAGATCCATGATTTCCGGCTATAGTCGAATTCTCAATAGTATAATTTCCACCTTCAAGATATAGTCCTCCACCTGTAACATAGGTAAAATTTCCTGAAAATGTTGATCCCGTAATATTTAGAGAGCCCGAATTTGCATAAAGGCCACCCCCACCGTAGACGTATGATGTATTATTACTTATTCTGCAATTAGATAGTGTTACTTCCGAAACTGTATATAAACCTCCTCCGTGTCTTGCGTCATTATTATCTATTATGCATTGCGTCAAATTCGTTGTACCTGTGGTATATATTCCCCCACCTCTATAATCGTTCGCTATGTTATTGTTAATTTCACAATCATTCATCTCAAGTGAACTCTTGTTGGAAATAACGGCAATACCTCCTCCCGAACATGAACTAGAACTATTATTACTTATAATTGTAGAATCAATTTTCACGCTTGCGCTGTCCGTTATGCATACTCCGCCACCGTCTGCTCCATTAACAGTATTACTACCAATCGTACAATTCTCAATTGCTAAATGAGTTGCGCCTTCTACAAGGATGCCTGCACCAGGACCATCACCTTGCCATAAATAACCTTCATTAATATTGAGATTTCTTAAAGTGACAGAATCGGGAGTGTTGATATAAAATATTCTGCCTCCACTTGTGGTGCTTATTGATTTCTTAACTACTCCGTCTCCTATGATGGTAATACCGATGTTAATAGCAATATTATTTTCAATAATATCATTATGAAGAATTATCGTATCACCTGATAAAGAATTGGCCAATGCGGAAGAAATTAGAGCATATGTTTGACCGCTGCCAACATGAAGGGTTGTATTCGCAGCAAAAGTATTTTTAGGAAAGAACGTGAAAAACAATAAAAGAATAGTTAAAAATAAAGTGGGGCTAAAATTGAATTTTTTTGAGCTCATAATAACACCTAATCCTTTTCAAAATTATTGTGTATTTTCAAATTATAAATATATAACGAAAACATTGTTCAGTATCAGAAGCATTCATATTTACATTATTTTGTAAAGATACACTTAGTATAGGAACATCAAAAGCTTTTTTTTATAATCCCCTAATTATCAATTATATATAAAATATCATTACTACTTATGTATATAAAAATAAAAGACCGTCTTTCGACGGTCTTTTGTCAAAGATTTGATTGCTCTTATTTTACCAACAACACTTTCCGCAAGTCGCGCTTCTCGCCAGAAATAACTTGAACAAAATATATTCCTGAAGGATAAACATCTGCCTGCCATTGGAGCCCATAACTGCCTGCCTGTTGGAGAGTATTTTCCAAGATGCTAACTATTTGCCCGCGCAGGTTCAGGATTTTCACTGTTGTCTGTGCTTCCTCGGTCAAACCATAACGGATCGTCAGTATCGGATTAAAGGGATTAGGGTAAGCCATTTGCAGTCCAAACTCTTCGGGTATCTGAGCCACTTCCCCATCCATAGTGATCTCCGCTACATCATGCCAAGTAATCGTATTATTATAGTCCATATCACCCAAACGGTATTGATAAGTACAACCAGGCTGAACGCTCTTATCACTGTATTCATAGAAATTATTTTCAGTCGTTGTGCCATGACCTGACAAAGTTGTATCGGACATATAATCCACCACACGCTCCCAATCTTGCTCTTCACCTGTACTTTTCTCTAGCACATATCCAAGATTTTCAGTTTCAGATGCCGTTGTCCATTTTAAAAGCACAGACCCATTCTGTTCTTCGGCAAGAAAAGATGCAAGTGTGATGGGAAGTGCTCCCTCACTGACCGAAGTAGCAGAATATAAAACTGTATGCGGTGATCCCGTACTATTATCCATAAAAGAGATATTACCCGAAAACGATGCTTCCGTTGTTGGTGTGAAGGTAACGGTAAAAGTTTCTTGTTCATCGAGGATCGCTACAGTTACAGGAGTAACACTAAAATCATCGTGGTCTTTAGTTATTGAATTAACATTTAAAATACTACCTCCCGTATTGCTCATTTCTACACTCAGAGAACATGTCTGACCTACTTCTATAGTCCCAAAATCAAGTTCCGTTGTTGAAAGTAAGCACAGCGGCGCTGTCACGGGTGCTGTTGAGCTTCCCCATGCAGGAGAATTGATCAAGGTGGCGGTTTTTTCATGCCCGCTTCCATCTCCGGTCGTACTGCCGCTGCCTTCGTCCATACGCCAATAACCGGCAAGCCCGCTTTCATTACCGGCCAAAGAGGCATAACTGGACTGGATCTGATTTTGGGACCGGGCAACATTCCATATCCGAACTTCATCAACTGATCCTTTAAACAATTGCGTACCAACGGATAAAGAAGCGATATTCAAAATATTCGTCGGTGTATTGGGGACAATATTAGTATTGGTCAGATTTTTTTCCTCGCCGTTCAAATAAAGTTTCCAAACCCCATTATCTCTTACAGCCGCTACATGATGCCAGGAGTTTGTCGAAAGTTGGGTGGAAGATGTTACATATCCTTTCCCGCCGCAAAGGATCGTAATACTTTGACAGGGTGAGGCACTTTCGGATAGAAAAATCCCGTAACCACTACTACCGGAAGATCCGTGATACAAAATACCCGGACTGCCACTCTGCCCCTCCCAATTTACCCATGCTTCCATAGTAATATTATCCGTTGCAGTTATAGCAAGATCGGCTTGCAAATACTGATTGCTTCCGTTAAAGGTAAGCATGTTGCCACCGTTAGATTGAGATAGGAATTGTCCCGTACCACTAACCGTCAGTGTGCTATCATCCATATTGTTCGGATAAATTATCGTTCCGGACTGAATTCCGGATGCCGTTGGGGTAAAGGTTAGTGTATAGCTTTCCGATTCAGACGAATTAAGAATTTGTGCATGCATAGTAGGTGAGATCGAAAACTGATTATTGATAATCCTTCCCTCCTCTAGATGCAGAAAACTGCCTCCATCATTGAGGATTGATATTTCCATCTGTGAGCTTCTGCCGATAAGTACATTCTCAAAATCAATATTTCCTGGAGAAAATGCTAAAACAGGCATGATCGCCGGTGCTGTAGATGTCAACCGTGTCGTGTTGTTTATCAACTGACCGGTATAACCCCTGCCCGTTGCATCGCCCAGAATAGTCCCGTCGATCCGATCCATTCGCCAGTAAGCAATCAGTCCATATTCAATGCCCGCAAGTGAACCGTAATGAGTCCGAATTTGGTTCTGTGTTAGTTGCGAATCCCAAATCTTAACCTCATCTACAACCCCTTTAAAACGCGCATGGCCCCCATCGCGGTTATCGCCGATATGGTAATAAACACCTCCGATCCAAATACTGACAATGCTTGCAGGTGTCCCTTCTTCGATACCGTTGACAAATAGTCTTATGACCCCATTATTTTCTGCCGTAATGGCAACATGATACCAAGTATCCAATTCTGCAACCGTTGTCCCAATAACAGTAACGCCCAAGGCACTCCATTGATCGTAAGTATAATGGGCAAAATGCCCGTCGGCTGTCATGTAAAGATTATGGGAAAACGATGATAGCGGACCAGCATTGCCGGTCCTGACAAAAATACTCTGTAAGCGGATCGCTGAAGGTTTTACCCACATATCAATAGTATAGGAAGTCGGTTGGTCTGGATGCGGAATGTGTATATAGGATGAAATCCCATCAAAATTAATGGCATTCCCAGCATCTTCCTGTGCACAAAATACTCCCGTTGCAGATACTTCTATCTCATTTGTTCTAGAGTGACCATTAGGGGTAATATCTGTAAAAGTGATCGTTGCCGTTTTTTCTCCTTCCGTATCAACGGTAGGGATTATAGTAAAAACTGTATCTTCACCGATACCAATATCTGCACTTGTAGGACTTATGGAAAGATCGGGATTATCAGAAACAATGGAAGTAATTGATAGAACTGCATCACCTGTATTGCTGACAGTGATCGTACTAGATTGCGGAGTACCCACAGGATAATTGAATGCCAGAGACGATGGAGATGCTGAAAATTCTCCCGGGGCGTTAGTTTGGTTTAATATGATAGCAATACCATCATTATTATAAATACCAACCAGATCCGCTTTACCATCCAGATCCATATCAATAATATCGACTGAATTTTCGCTTTGATGCGGCATGGGGAGATCCGGAAAGTACCAATTAAATGAAAAACTACTTCCGCTGGTAGTATTCCTGAAAATGGCAGGTGCCTTAAGTGAACCATTATGAACAAAAGAGAAATCCAATTTGCCATCGCCATCAACGTCGCCAATCCCACAATCGTCGTATATCTCAACTCCAGCGTGATAAATATCTTGTATTGCGAAAGAAAAACCAGAATTGTTCCTAAAAATATAAACCTCATTTTCCCATGTACTTATCATCAACACATCCAGATAATTGTCATTGTTGAAATCTCCCAATTTCAACAATATACAACCCTCAGGTGTTGCATAGGAATAGTTCGTATTGAATGAAATGGTTCCTCCGCTACTTGTATTGGCAAAAACAAGTAGTTCGCCATCATCACCACCTGAAGGATTAGCACAAGCAATGTCAGGCTTGCCATCATTATTGAGATCTTGAACTTCTATATCTGATATTAAAGTAAACAATTTATTTAAGATAATAGCTTCATCCAAGGAAAGCGTGCCGAGGGTTGAAAGATTCTTAAAAACATATATTTTTGAATAATTAGTACCAACAAATATATCGGTCTTGCCGTCTCCATCCGCATCTGCAACGGCAAGTGTCGGACCGGGGCCACCGTCGCTGACTTGAACTTGATAAGGTGCATCAAAACTTATGGATCCGAACGAGCTAGTATTCCTTAATATTGAGAGATAAAAGGTACTTGTGCTTGTGCCACCAGTATAAGAGGATGCGATGATATCGATTTTTCCGTCCCCATCTATATCGGCCATTCTTACATCATAACAATCTAATGGTAAGCTCTTTTCCAGAACTTTTGTCAAGATTGGTATTCCGGGAATAGACATATTCCTATAAATATCTAAATAAGTCGAAGCGTATCTACATGCCAATACATCTGGCTTACCATCACCATCAATATCACCTACCGTTGAAACTGCAGCACCACGAGGACCATTGAATTGATTGTAGTCCGAAAATGATGTTTCGGAAACGGCATCAGCGTAGACCGTACTGAGAAATAACAATCCTGAGCTTGCCGTTAGATTGTCTACCGTTACGGTAATAGGAGCAGCATTAGCACCATAAGGAACCTTGACCGTTAAAGATGTTGTCGTAGCTAAACTCACTTTTGCCTGTACAGCACCAAACCAAACAATATTCTCTGATGGTGCTATACTAAAATTGGTGCCGGTAATGGTAACAAAGGAATCCGGAGGGCACGAAAGCGGTGTAAAAGATGTAATGGTTGGAATAGCTGCAACAAGCCAAAATGAACCCAATAAACCCATAATAACAAATCGACTAAATAAGCTGATAAATTTTCTACACATTGAAATTTCCTTTTTTACAAAATGAATTAATTCTTTTTGTATTCTATCGAAAAAACATAATGTTGATAATAATCCCGCTATGCGAATTTATATTTTATACTGTAATGGTAGTATAATTATACTAGTTTTCAAACAATTATTATTTTAATATTTCATAGAAAAGGGCTGTTAGAAACAGCCCTTATTATAAGAACAAAAACGAAATGTTGGCTAACTTTGTTATTTATCTTTCTTCAAACACATGAACCAATCCAGACAATATTTACCTTCTTCTTCTGATTCAACACGTTCTTTGGCAGTACCACATGATCCGGGAGGAGGAATGATCACATCATCACCGGGTTGCCAGTTGGCAGGGGTCGCAACACCATCTTTACGTGATTTCTGGAGAGCTAAGATGAGTCGTTTAATTTCATCCATGTTACGACCATTTGACAATGGGTAATAAATAACTGCCTGAACTTTTGCCTCAGGATCAATCACAAACACAGCACGAACAGCCTGTGTGTTGGATGCATTTGGTTGGACCATACCATATTTCTTAGCAACATCCATTCTAATGTCTTCAATTAAAGGAAAATTGACTTCAATATCTTTCATTCCTTTGTATTCAATCTTTTCCTTAATGGTCCGCAACCAAGCAATATGAGCATACAAACTATCAATAGATAAACCGATCAGTTTTGTGTTGATTGCTTCAAAATCATCTTGCATGTGAGCAAAGGTCATAAATTCTGTTGTACATACCGGAGTAAAGTCTGCCGGGTGAGAAAACAATACAACCCACTTTCCTTTGTAATCTTCAGGGAAATTAATAACTCCCTGAGTCGTTACCGCCGTAAATGCCGGAGCATCATCGCCGATTAATGGCATTGTGTAGACTTCTTTTACTTGTTCTTCCATGATTTTTCCTTTTTTTTATTTTATTTTTTTGAATGCGACTATTAAGCCGATTCCTTTGATTTTTCTAGACACTTATCACAAAGTCCAACATAATTAAGACTTACTTTTTCTATTTTATGTCGACTTTGTGCATTTACTTTTTCAATTACTTCAGGAAATTCAAAATCCTCGATATCATAAAGAGCTCCGCATTTAGAACAGATAAAATGCGCATGTGGATGAGTCATGGCATCATAACGATCAAAAGTTGATCCTGCATGTAATTTATTTAACAGGCCTTGTTCTTCTAATATTTTAAGATTTCGATAAACTGTTCCTAAACTCAAAGAAGGAAACTCAGGCTTCAGTTTATCATAAACCCAAGAGGCAGTAGGATGAGAATCAGTTTGAGTTAAGATCTCAAGTATCCTTGTCCGCTGTTTTGTATTCCTGTATGTGTCTGTCTTCATTTTGTTTCCTTAATCGTAATCATTCCGATTACTATTTAATAATACAATACAAATATCCAAATGTCAAGAATAATATTCAACAATCATTTTGGACCAATAATTTAAAGTTCTGTTATAATAAGTGAGGTTGAGGTTGAGATTTTTCCCATTTTTCGATACTGCCATCTATCGTTTTGAATAGAGGATGTGGCTCCAATAGATCTATTTTGAATATCTCGTTATATCTCTTTGGATCCCGCCCCTTAAGTTTGAAGAGTAAATGCTCACGTTCAAAGGCTAATTGCCCGCTCGTTACCAAAATTTCCGAGGGCGTATACTGCCAATTGATTTTTTCTCTATCGAAATGATAATTTCGTTCCACCGATTCCAGATAAACTGCAGAAAGATATTGATCTATCCTATCCAAAGGACTGGGATCTTCTTTAAAACGATTCAATTGCGGATGTTGAGTATAGCCTTTTGTTAAACCGGAAAGAACTGCTTTTGCCAGAAGCGCTTCTCGCCAGAGAGCAATTAGACCTTTTGCATCAAGATATTTTGGGTGTAATGACCAAAGTCTCATATGATAATCCTTCTTAAATAAAAATAATGCCCTTAAATATTATTTCATATCAATTATTTTTCATTTTATAACATAAAATACTATCTTTCATTAATATTAAACAAAAACCTCTATGACGACATTTATTAAAAACCTTCAGTATTACAAATTCTCCGCCTACGGTTTTTTGCGGAATCTCCGCTTCTTTGATGCATTTTTCATTCTTTTCCTCATTGATCAGGGATTATCCTATACACAGATCGGCGTACTTTATGCCGTCCGGGAGATCAGTATAAATCTTCTTGAGATCCCTTCAGGTATGCTGGCAGATACTTTTGGTCGACGCCGCGCTCTCTTTATTTCTTTCATATCATATATCGCATCTTTTGTTATTTTCTATTTTTCTCACAGTTTTATCTTCTTCCTTTTGGCTTTCATCCTTTTTGGAGCCGGTGATGCTTTCCGTTCAGGTACTCATAAAGGACTGATCATGGATTACCTGAAACAACAAGGCTGGTCCGATCAAAAAATATCATACTACGGCCATACCCGTTCTTGGTCTCAACGAGGTGCGGCGCTCTCCTCCTTAATCGCAGGAATAATTATTTTTGCGGGTGGAAATTATCAAAATATTTTTCTCTTCTCCACTCTCCCCTATATCCTGAATATGATTCTCATTCTTTCATATCCCAAAGAACTCGATAAAATTAAAGCTACTTCTATAACGAAGCGACAGGCACTTCATACGACATTTTTATCCTTTTTTACCGTCATGAAAAATCTACGTGTAATTAAGCTTATCTCTCATTCTGCATTGCACTCCGCGTATCTGAAAGCCGTAAAAGACTATATCCAACCTCTGATGATCCAGGTGGCCATATTACTTCCACTTCTTCAGCATGTTGATCGTGAACAGCAAAACGGACTGAGCATCGGAATATTTTATTTTATCATCTATCTGATCACTTCCTATGCTTCACGCTCGGCTTCAAAGCTGGAGCAGGGCAACAGGAAAAATATAATAACTCTTACACTTGTAGTCGGATTTATTGCAGGAATGTTAAGCGGCTTACTGTATCAGCAGGGATTACATGTTCTTGCTCTTTTATCTTTCGTTATGATCTATATCATCGAGAATATTCGTAAACCCATTTTAACAGGATATGTTGCAGACCAAGTTCCTGTCGAAATCCTTAGCTCTGTACTCTCGGTACAATCTTTGATAAAAACTATCATGACAGCCGGAATTGCTCTGATATTTGGCGTTTTTGCCGACTGGTTGGGGATTGGCTGGGCTTTATGTCTTGTATCAGTGATCCTGATCGGAGGATTACTTTTTCTTGGACTATTTACTTCAAAAAAATCGATGAAGGAAACTTCGTGATAAGCAAGTTTCCATCTTGACATCATTTACTATTATTTCGTACATTTACATGATTAATATCAAATAGAAAGGATTGGTATATGGATACATTTTCATTTTCATCATTATTGATAGGATTGGGTATTGGCGTTTTATTGTGCATTGTAATCTGGATTCAGGGTCGAATCCGGATGAACATGAAAATAAAAACCTATGTTGAAGAAAATGCTCAACTTAAGAGCCATCTAAATACTCAGATGAATATCTCGGCAAAAGGAAATCAGGCTGTACAAAATGATCTCAATGCTCAGCGCAAAACCATCGACAATTTAAAGTCCACTATTTCTTCCCTTAAAGAAAAACCGGGCAGAGATAAACTGCATGTACTTTATGTCTATGACAAAGCGATTCATATCATGTTCGAAAAACATCCCGGGTTTGCTACTATGTGGGCCGGCGTGCTAAAAGAAGCCGAAACCGAGATCGAAAAAGCTGAAACCGGAATTTTACCTTTGATCAAAAAGGTCTTTAAACCCGGACCACCTATGATATCGGCAAAAAGCATAGAAGCTGAAGAAGATTAATCATCTTTCAAATATTTTTGAGGAGAATATAGTTGGGAAATGTTATCGGACATGATGGCTTCAAGCTTTCTTTTCTACCAGAAAAGTGGGATTCATTCACAAAATTTAAAAGTTTTAAATGTGATTCACCTAAAAAATATCAATACTACTTACTTGGAATTAGTTCAATTAATGATCATAAAGAAAAATTTAAAGTATTGGCTGAAATAACTGAGGATATAGTATCTGGATTTGAAATTGAGCAAAAAGAATTTGAAGAGCATGGACATTCTACATTAAAATATTCACGCCGTTATGCTGCAATTATTGAGTGTTTAATTATGGAATTATACGCAGTATTAGACGGTTTAAAAAACATTATATATTCTCTATATCCTAAAGTTCAAGGAATTCCAAAAGACAAAGTAAGTAAATTATTTACAAATGCCAAAGAAGGAAAAACTGGTATAGACTTTCCCATTAAGTTGAAAGACCTACTTGTTCAAGCTCATGATGATTGGTATCTAATCCTTAGAAAATATAGGACCTTATTTACTCATGGAAATCTCGGAAATTGCACAATTGATAAAATTAATAACACAATATCATATATACACCGAGGACTTGGGACATCAGATAAAAAAATTGTTATTGAGGATATAACACAATATGTTAACGATTCATATGTAAACTGTTTTACTTTAGTTAATAATTTCTTTGATTATTTTTATAATAACTTACAAATGAGTTCCACAAAAATATTATGTGGATTTTATCAAGGATTAGGCTATCAACGGCTAATTGAACCTGAAGATAATTTAACTTTTAATAGCGGAATTTGTTTATCAAGCAAATATAAAACTCCCTGCCCATTGAAAGATAATTGCCAAGCATATAATAGAGCCATAGAACAAAAGGATACATTATGAATGAGATTACAAAACAATTTGAAGCTTCTCTCTCAAAATTTGTTAAAGAATTAAGATCTTATATTTCTAGTAAAAACGGTGATTGGACAATTAAGGGATTTATTGATATCTATAAAAATATTTATACAATATCTTCTGACACCAAAATTGTTTCAAAAATCTTAGAAATTCATATCTTTCCTGAAATTTTAAGATTTGCTGATGAAATTGGATATAATTTAGTGTTAGCTGAACATCAAAACTGGTATCCAGATCTAACTTTCGTTAACAAAAAAGATGAATCAGTAAAATATGCCTTAGATTTAAAAACCACCTTCCGCAGAAATAAAAGTACAGCTGGCTTTACGTTAGGTAGTCATGGAGCTTATTTTAAGGAAAGAGACAAAGATAAAAATATTCAATTTCCATATAATGAGTACAATGGTCATTATTGTCTAGGTATTATATATACCAGAACAGATAATGACAAAGATTCTACTGAAACAGAGATTTTTCAAGTTAATGATATAAAAGAAAATTATGGTGATTTGCCTGACCCAATTGGTGAAAGACAAGTAACAACAATTGATAATTTAAATTCAATTATGTCTGTAATAAAAGATTTCGACTTTTTCGTTGCACCAAAATGGAAAATTGCAAGTGATAGTCAAGGTTCAGGAAATACAGCAAACATAGGTTCAATTAAAAATATTGCAGATCTAAAATCAGGGAATGGCGTTTTTAGCAAACTTGGAGAAAAATGGTTTGATGAATATTGGATGAATTATGGATTTGCTACTATGATTAAAAATGGGGAAACTGTTAAAATCACTAATATTTGGGATTTTCTGGAATTTAAGGGAAAAATTGATTTATTCGATAAAGTTGTTTCAAGTGGTGCAAAAAGGAGAAAAAAGTGAAAGAAAAAACCTTTGTGCCTCCAATAAAATCACAAGGTATAAAAACAAAACTTGTAAATTGGATTAAATCGAATGTTGATAATATCCAATATGAAAGATGGGTAGAACCCTTTATGGGCACAGGTGTGGTTGCTTTTAATATAAAACCAAAAAAAGCTCTTCTTTGCGATAGTAATCCCCACTTAATATCCTTTTATAAAGCACTGCAAAGCCAAAAAATAACCAGCAATATAGTAAAACAGTTTTTGACTAAAGAAGGGAAAATACTCTTAGAAACAAATGGACAACACTATTATGAAGTTAGAAAGAGATTTAATGAAGAAGGTAATCCTCTCGATTTTTTATTTTTAAGTCGTTCTTGCTTTAACGGGATGATGCGATTTAATAAAAAAGGTGGGTTTAATGTCCCTTTTTGCAACAAACCAAATAGATTTGCTCAAGCTTTGGTTACAAAAATTACTAATCAAGTAGAAGCAATTTCACATATAATTCAATTAGGTGACTATACTTTTAAACATCAAGACTTTAAACATACACTTGAAGAATTAAACCCAACAGACTTGATTTATTCTGATCCTCCATATCTCGGAAGGCATGTTGATTACTTTGATTCATGGTCATTAGAAGATGAAGTATTATTAAATACAATGTTAGTAAACGCTAAAACTAAATTTATTCTTTCAACATGGTTAAGCAATAAATATAGAACTAATGAATACGTTTTTACTATTTGGAAAGATTGTAATATTTCAACAAAAGAACATTTTTACCACATTGGGGCCAAAGAAGATAATAGAAATGCTGTATATGAAGCTCTACTTTCAAATATTATTTTACCTGATAGTATATTAAATAAAGTTATGAAAATGCGCATACAGAATAATGAATCTCAATTAACAACAAAAATCGAACATTACGAAAGACCTCAACAACTTGCGATGAGTTTAAATGAAGAAAATAAATATCTTAATAGACCGCTTAAGCATTAATATTAAAAATATTATTGAAAACTACATATGACATTGCAAAATGCATTAATATGAGATTAAAAGAAATTATAAGTAATATTGATGTTGAAAGCTTTTACGTATATCATTTTCTTCATGCAAAATTGATCGCCGGGATTATACTTATTGTGACTATTGCAACTTTTTTGATCTTTGCCGATTTTTCGTTGTTTTTTTATTACAATTAACTAAGGAGATAATGTGAAATTATTGAAACTCTTAACACTATTGATTCTATTTGCTCTTTGTCTAAGTTCATGTGTTCTTATCGGAAATGAAATTGAGTCCAGTGAAATTGCTGGCTGCTATTTAACAAGTATGCCCGATCCAGGTAGCCCAGATGATAATCCTCCTTTGGTTGATCTATACGTACAATTATGGGAAGATGGAAGCGGTGAAGGCGGATTTTGGGATAACCCTCTGACAGAAAGTAATTTCTTTACCTGGGAGTTTGAAAATGATACAATAAAATTTTCAAACGAATTCGATTTATTTGATAATTGCAACTATTATGTTGAAACAAACGACAGTAGTTCATTTACATTGAAGGCTCAACAAGGCCAAACACTTATTGCAACATTCTATTTAAGCGATGAAGTTGTTTCTCGTGTAGACTATAGAACAAGCCTCATTGTTGGAACTTGAAATAATTCCAGAGATCACAACTATATTTTTAGTTCAGATAGCTTATTTCAAGATGGCTTTGCAACAACAAGTTGGAATAAATCTTCTATTCCTCATGTAATTGAACTAGGATATGGTTCACAGTGGGCAGTTAGAGTTGTAAATGCCGATACTGTAATTATGGCAGGATATAATAATATTTTGAGTAAACAACCATAACGAACACCGATTCATATTGTAATCAAAAAAGGGCTCGACATCACAAAAAGACACAAAATCTAACATATAAATAAAGAGACGCAACATGTTGCGTCTCTACATTATTCATTTATGTTTTTTCGTATTACTCTTTCGGGGCCATCTCGTATCCCAGTTCTTTCCACTTGTCCAAAATCTGTTGCTTTGAAAAGAAGCCTGTATGGCGGAAAATTTGTTTTCCATTTTCGTCATAAAAGATCTGAGTGGGAATATATTGGATTTGATTTTCCCTTGAACGTTGTTGATTTTCAGCCTGTGAAACATCAACTTTTTCCAATTCAAATGCATGCGCGTATTCAACATGTAATTTCTCAAGAATGGGCATCATAGCTCTACATGGCGGACAGGTCGGCGACCAAAAATCAACCATTTTAGGGAGTTTTTCGGATGAAGTGACTACCGAAGCTTTTATGGGTTCTTCTTTAGCTTTCTTGTCGCTGCAGCCCGTTAGCAGAAGCCCGACAACGAGGAGTGAAACTGTGAGTATGGTAAATAATACTCTCTTTTTGTTCTTTGATCTCATGATCTATCCTTTTGTTATTATTTTTTTTAAGTTACTTAATGACGGGACGTTCCCCGCAAATTCAACTTTTCCATCAATGACCAAGGCTGGAATTGTCATAATACCAAAAGCCACGATCTCATTAATATCGGATACTTTCTCTACTTTTACTGCCAATTCCAGTTCTTCGACCGCTTTTTCCGTAAGAGCGAACAACTGATTGCATTTTGTACATCCTGTTCCGAGTATTTGAATTTTCATTTTTTTTCTTTCAGTATTAAAATGGTATTAGATTTAAAATAAGTCCCACACAAGTGAACATGACCAGTAACATGACAAAGAATATCAACAGCAAGCGGGGTTTCATTACTTGTTTCAAAATAACGAACTCAGGGAAGCTGGCTGCGACCGTACTCATCATAAAAGCAAGCGTTGTACCGACAGGTAATCCTTTAATCAGTAAAGACTCTGCAATAGGGATCATTCCAGTGGCATTTGAATAAAGGGGAATACCCAATAAAACAGCTCCAGGAACACTCCACCACTGTCCACTTCCAAGATTATTTGTAATAAATTCTTCCGGTACGAATCCATGTAAAAGCGCACCGAGTCCCACACCGATAAATACCCATTTCCAAACGCGGAAGAAAATTGTCTTCAATTCATTTTTTGCGAATTGGTGTCGATCTCTAAATGTCATTTTTTGTTTTTCGAATTCCTGTAATTCAACAGAACCTTCTTTCATCTTTTCCGCAAGAGACATCAAATAGTGTTCCGCTTTGATAGCATCAATAAATATACCGCCAATCACTCCGGCAAGAATACCAACAAGCACATAAATGACCATGAATTTTATCCCCAGTAAACCTCCAAGCAAAATAAGTGCCACCTCATTGATAATGGGTGAAGTGATCAGGAAAGACATGGTGATCCCAATAGGAATACGCGCTTGGGTGAAGCCGAGAAATAAGGGAATACTTGAACAAGAACAAAACGGTGTGATCGCACCAAATCCCGCACCAAGGAAATACCCGAAAAATCTATTCTTACCTTGCAAAAACACGCGGATACGCTCGGTATTCAAGGATGATCGCAAAAGCCCAATAAAATAGATCATAATAACGAGCAAAAAGAAGATCTTTGATACATCTTCAATAAAAAAATGTAAAGATCCGGCCCATCGTGAACTTTCAGGAATTTTCAACCATGTAAAAACGATTAGATCAGCAAGCAATGTGAATATTTTGAACACTTATTATTTTCCTATATTGTCTTCTAGGCAGCTAATAATAGTTGGAATACATTGGGCGCGAAGTGTGTAATAAACGTTCTTCCCTCTTTTATCATCCTGAATGACTTGCGCATGTTTTAAAATGGATAAATGCTTCGAGACAGTT
>Ga0307992_1000981_pt1 | contig 17305 bp, 11 predicted proteins | sample EllFjometagen133_FD_203162 | JGI IMG/M metagenome (GOLD analysis project Ga0307992, IMG submission 203162) | Marine microbial communities from Ellis Fjord, Antarctic Ocean - #133 | ecosystem: Environmental > Aquatic > Marine > Unclassified | place: Southern Ocean | collected 2014-10-08
CGAAGAACTTCCCAAACCCTGACCAATCACCGGATGACTTTTTATTTCTCGCCAAGTGATGCTATAAATATTTTTTCTAATTTCAACGTTCGGATCAAGTCGATAAACTTTTTTGATTTCCAATCCTAGAGCTTGTTCTTGTTTAATTTCATCCAAGCGAATATGACGACAATCAAATTTTTCCAAATCAGCTGTTTCAAAAATTTTATCTGGAACATTAGAACCCTGTGCACAACTAATAGTTATTTCCTGCAAACCGCTCACCGAACTTCCCGCTCGATTGATTAAATTGAAATTTGATAAACCAAATCCGACCACCACTAAAATTGAGATCCCATAAGCCAATCCCACTACCAAAACCTCTTTCAATATTAGCTTCAATGAAAATTGTTTCAATTTGAAACTATATTTATTCCAAAACAATAAACCAAAATAAACAATTGTTAATCCCAAAAATCCCAGCCAAGCACTTCGGGCCACTGTCAATAAAAGCACTAAAAATATTAAAAATAGATAAAAATTAGACACCCACTGCCCCACTCGTCGAATTTCAAATTGAGCAATCATCGTACTGTTTTTGGTACGAAACAATTGCAACTTCACCCAATAGACAACCGAAGCCAAAAAAACTAAATAAATTCCAAACCAATCTGGCTCCGTAAAAGTTCCGTTAGACCGCTCGGCAAAAACTTGAAAATCAATCCAATTTTGTTTGAAAGCTATTGCTTGATAAATTCCAAAAAGCAAAACCGACAAGGAAGTAGCTACGAAAAACCATAAGGCTTCTAATTTTCTTTGTTGGTCTTGGAAATAAAAACGAGCGAGAAAATAAAACATCATAAATGAAATCAACACGAAATTCAATTTTAAAGTAATTCCAAAAACAATAGCGTTCAATAAAGAAATAAACGCCACCCCACATAAAATTAAAATTAAACCATCAGAAAATCCTAAACCAGAGCCTTTTTTAAAAAATTGAGTCTTATTGAATTTAATTAAATCAGGTAAATTTTTGTTTTTTATTTTAAAAACTATTAATGTCGCAGTTGCCAAAAACAACATCAGACCAATCAGTTGAAAAGGCCGAAAAGAAATTGGGATTTGAGCAGAAGAAATTATGACACTTTCCAAAGGCAACGAAATTATAAAAAGCCAAAAGACCCAAATAGGTCGATACAAAGCCAAGACAAAAACCGCCAGAAAAACTAAAGCAAAACTAATTAAATTCAATGGCAAAAATCCCACTGCATCGGCAATGATCAAAGTAGCATTCAATAAAATTCCAACAACAGCTACCCAAAAATATTCTTTAATCATGACCTTAGTTTATAAAGTTAGAAAGTTAGAAAGTTTATAAAGTTATCATTGCTAATATCGATTGTCATTCCCGCGAAGGCGGGAATCCAGAATTTTTAACTTTTTAATTAGACTTTCGCATTTTAAATTAAAATTTTTATCCTTAACCTTAATTATTTACTTTATTTTCTCAACTCCCTCAATTCTTCCAAAGTTTTTTTGGTGAAATTTTCCCAGCTAAATTTTTTAGCATCAATTTTAGCCTGTTTGATTTTCTGACCCCGACTTTTTTCATCTCTTAAACATTCCAACATTTTTTCCGCCAGACCTTGGTCACTGTCCAAATCAAAAATAAAAGCATTTTTCTTATTGGCGATTTCTTTCAATGAAGAATTCTCCGAAGTCACCACTGGACATTCACAATTAAAAGCCTCTAAAACTGGCAAACCAAAACCTTCATACAAAGAAGGATAACAAAAAAACTTCGCTCCTCGATATAAAGCTGGTAGTTCAACTTGCTCAACAAACCCCAAAGATTTAAATTTATTTTTAGAAATTCCAAACTTATAACAAGCCTCATTTATTTCAGCCTCGATATCGGTCACCAACGGAACTAACTGCGAATTAAATTTTCCCGCCAAAACTAAATCGGGACAATCTTTTTTATTTTTAAATTTACCCCACAAAATTCCGTAAGCCTGAATCAAACCATTTACATTTTTTCGCACATCAAAACCCCCAACATAAAAAATATATTGTTTTGATTCTAATTGAAATTTTTTCAAAACTTTTTCAACCTCACCATCAGTTAATTTTTTCTTAAAAATTTCATCGCAATCAATATAATTTTTGATTATTTGCTTTGATTTTTTCTTATATAATCGAACAACGTCCAGTCTAGAATGATTAGAAATTGTCATTATTTTGTCAACTCTCTTAATCGCTTGATCAACTTTTTTATAATAAGCTCGTTTCCGAAAATTGTTAATATACCACGGAAAAATTTTCACAATCGTATCGTGCACTAACATCAGATGCGGAATTTTTTTAAAAACTGTAGAAGATTGATAGGGCGAGAAAAAAACTTCACACTTATCTCGACGAGCTTCCATCGGCATAAGAAATTTTTCCCAATAAATTTTTCGAATCAAATCATCCCGCCGATAAAAAGGTTTAATAATTTTTTTATTAAAATTTTTCGGTAAGTTAAAATCCAGATCCTCTTCTAGATAAACAAAAAAGTCATCCTCAGGATCAGCCATTTTGCCCAAAGTTTTCAAAAAATTAATTGTCACCTGCCCCATCCCCGCATCTCTCTTCCTCGCAAACGAACCATTAATCCCGATTTTCATTTTTTGTCGATTAATTCTTTATAAATTTTCATTAATTTTTGATAATATTTTTCTTCTCCGTTGATTTTGCGAACTCTACTGACTGCCTCTTTTTGCATAATTTTTAAATCAATTTTACCATTGATTATTAAGGAAATTTTGGCTATCAAATCGTCGATCGAATTCGCCTTGAAGGTTAAACCACTCTTGCCATCCTCAATCATTTCTTTGGTTCCCCCTCGATCCGAAACCAAAACCACAGTACCAAAGGCCATTGCTTCAGAAATAGAAACAGGCGAATTATCAAACCACAAAGAAGTCAGGATGGATAATTTAGCTCGACTGTTATAATAAACCCAATCTTTAGACCATTTTTTTCTAAAACCGATAAAGATTATTTCTTTTTCAAGTTTCCTTTTTTTAACTTCCTCCTTCAACTCAATTTCTTGGGGCCCCTCTCCTAGCAAATAAAGTTTATGTCCTTTCAATTTTTTAGCACTTTTTAAAAAACTAAAAGCCTCAATTAAATTCATCAATCCCTTTTCTTCCGAAAGTCTACCACTGTAAATAAAAAACTTTTCTTTCTCAAAAACTGGTTTGTAATCTTTCAAATTTAAAACATTTCGTAAAAGTTTAATTCTTTTTTCTGCAAAGCCAAATTCGATAAATTTATTTTTCATAAATTCACTTGGAGCTAAAAGAAAATCGATCTTATCGTATGATTTCAAAAATTTATGAATATAGGATTCCAACATCCCAACAAAGCTAGCTCCACGAGAATTCTTCAAACATTTATTTAAGAAACAATTATAGTATTTGCCTCCTTTACATTTTTCGCAAAGTTGACCCTTGTTGAAAAGTTTATAATTAGGGCAAATCAATTCATAGGCAGAGAGTTTGTGAACAATTGGAATATTTTTCCGTTTTAGTCCGAATAAAACTGAGGGAGTTATGTAATGATATATATCATGAATGTGAGCAATTTGAGGCCTTTCTTCCATCACTAATGCTTGAATTTTTTGCTTAGATTCAAAATTAAAAATTACACGAGGAACTAATTTAATTTTGCTTAAAAAATTTTTAACTGCATTGATATCAAAATTTTTAATAAAATATTTAGAATAAATACTTTTTTCATTTAAAGGATTTTTCATTGAAAAAACAATAATTTTATGGCCTTTTCTTTCAAAAAGTTTTTTGGTCTCAAAAAAAGCCGTGATTGAACCGCCACTTCGATGTTGATTAAAATATTTGTGAATATGCAAAATTCTCATAAGCATTTTACTTTAATTTTTTTATCGATTATAATAAAAACTAATTAATAAAGAAATATGCTTGCTTCAAAAAACAAAAAAAAATTTATTGGTTTTATTCTACTGACAGGATTAATTATAATTTTAACATTAAATCTTTTTTTTATCCAGTCTTTCCTTGTTGGTATTGCCTTAGTAATAGGGTTGCTTTTAATAATGATTTTTTTTTACAACCCCAAAATAGGGCTATTATTATTTTTAATTATTAGACCGCTAGTTGACAATCAGGGAGAAATAGTAAATATCCCAATTTTTGTAAATAATTTAACAATAAACCTTTCTGCTTTATTGGGAATCTTATTTATAAGCCTAACTAGTCTTTTTTTGTTGAAAAAAGGCAAACAATTAAAATATAAAAATTGGGTTGTTTTTTCTTGGCTACTGTTTATTTTACTTTCAATTTTTAGCATCTTTTATTCAATAGATAAATTCGCTTCCTTCTACGAAATCATCCGAATAATCAGTATTTTTTTATTTTTTCTAACAACTTTAATAATAGTAAAAACCGAAAAAGATATCAATTTATTTATTAATGCCATTTTAATTTCAGCTCTCATTCCTTTTGTGATTGCTATTTTTCAATTAATAACTGGGAATGGAATGGCAGGAACTTCAGTCGGACTTGATAGTCGACTCTACGGAACTTTCTCTCACCCCAATCAGTTCGCCTCTTATGCGCTAATCGCTTTTGGTCTTAGTTGGTTTGGTTATCAAAAAAAAACCGCTGACAAAAAATATCTAATCGCTTTTCTTGTTTCTCTTTTAGCTTTAATTGCCACTTTTAGTCGAGGTGCTTGGCTAGGCTTAATTCTCCTTTCTCTGATTATTGGAATTTTCAAAAACTTCAAAATGATTCTAATTCTTTTTCTATTTTTAGTTATTTTATTTTTCTCTTCAGAAACTGTTCACAAAAGAATTGAGGATATCTATAATCCTCCAGCTACCAGCTCAATCTATTGGCGAATAGAAAGATGGACAGATAATTATCAAAGTTTCATTAAAAAGCCACTTTTAGGCCATGGCAGTGGAACTGAATTAAAAGTTTATGAAAATGACTACGGTTTTTATAGCAACAATGCCTACACTCACAATGATTTACTAAAAAATGCTATCGAATTAGGAGTTGTTGGTTCTTTGCTTTATCTAATTTTGATTTTAACTACAACATCAACTCTTCTAAAAAATTATTTTAAATCAAAAGAATCCTCTGTTAAAATCTTTACTTTAGTGGTGCTGGCTATATTTATAGCAGAATTCATCTTTTCGATGACCAGTAATATCTTTAGGGGAACTGCCACGCAATGGACCTTGTGGTCACTAGTAGGAGCTTGTTTAGCTTTAAATTTAAAAAGAAAAACTCTTCACTAACCTTGTTTTTTCATAAAATAAATCGAAATCTTTTTCCAATAATTCTTTTTGATTTTCATCAATTTTATCAAAAAGCAATAAAGTATCAACCTTGTTGGCAATTCGACTAGAAATTAATTGCAAATTTTGAACTTCTTGAAACATTTTTTCCATTTCTCCTAACTTTTTTCGAAAAATTTGCAAAGAAAAATCCTGCTGATAAGCTTCGATCATTTTCGATAAATGTGAATTTAGATAATCTAGATAACGAATTTTTTCAGCTAATTCTTTTTTGCTTTCAATATCAGCCCATTGCGATTTATTTAAATTTGCCTTAAAATCATTTTCGATTTCTAATAGCATAAACCTTTTGATATTCTCCGATTCTAATTTAATTTTTTGAGAACTTTCAAAAGCCTCGAGTTGAATTAAATTTACAGAAAGAATTATTATCTGAAAAATTAAACCGAATATAATAGCAGAAAACAAAAACAGAGTTAAACTAGTTAATTTTTGATCCTTCTTTTTTCGGCTTTTATTTTTCTTTTTCTTTTTAAATTTAAAAAATAATAGCAAATTTTTCTTTTTCTTTTTGGCTCTTTTTCTTTTATGAAAAAACTTTATAATCCTATTTTTCTTCTTCATTTTTTTGAAAATTCAATTATTAATATTTTTTAATTATAGCGAAAAAAAGTATAAGAGTAAAAAATTAACAAAAAAAGAACCAAGTTTTTTGCTAATAGCAATTAAAAACTTGGCTCCTTATGACCTGAAATTAGGTCTGTCTACTGCAGAAGAATCGCATAAACTGCGATAGTCTTGTGTTTTCCTTCCACCCCGTCTTGATATTCCTCAATTTTGATTAAGATTTCTTCTGGCAATAAAAGTGCCTGAAGGTCCGCTTGGGTCAGCGGATTTTTTGAATAGGTTCGTATACAAGATTTATCTCTCAACCAGGCCATTGGGTTAGCTATCCCGCTCTTCTTGATCCGCACTCGCTTTCCCTTAAAACGTTGCTCTTTATTACAACGTTCCTGCACTTCAATAGCATCAGCCCCGTTAGAACAATGTTTCAACACTATCATTGGAACATTTCCAGTGAAAGATCTCTCATCGCAAACTCCTGAAGTACAAACCCCCGGAGCATACTGGATCACAATTGGCCTTGATTCATAAACGGAAATACATTTCTGCGCTGTTGCTAACAAAGTATTCAAATTATCAATCGCCAATTGCTTAATCCGCAAGTTGTCAATCAAAGCGTTTTTGACGCGAAGATTTTCAATCCGAAGATTTTCAATTTCAGCATCTTTAATGTTAAGGTTGTCAATGTTGACTTCCTCGAAATTAGCCACCTTGACCTCAAGCTCGTCAATTTCAACCTTTTTCACCGAAAGCTTTTCGGTGATTTCGACTAGACGAATTTGAAGTTTATCAATTTGCATATCCTTTATTTCAAGCTTCTCCTTGAAAGTCGCCACCCGAACATTAAGTTCGTCAATCTCAACCGTATCCACCTTGATTCGATTGACTCGAAAGGTGGTAGACTGATTTTTCAGCCAGGCATCATACAAGGGTTTTCCCTTTGCTAATGCTTGCTGAAATTCTTCTGCCGTTTTAGGATAGCCAAAACAAGATCCAGCGACCACAACATTGGGATTAGAAATCCCATTATGTCCCATAAGAACAATCAGGTTCCAACCCTTCTCGTTGCAAAGCCTCGTCAAGTTTCCACCAGCTGGAACTGTACCTTCCAAGACATTTCCCAAAATCGAAACTATCTGGGTTGTGTCTCCTTTGATCTCGGAAGCCGAACGCTCAAGAGCGCTAAACTTCTGATCAAAATAATCCTGCTCAGGTATTTTTCCAGCAAAAACACTGCCGGAAAAAATTAAAGAAAGAATAAACACAATTGCCAATGAAAAAGTCATTTTTTTCATGATAGAACCTCCCCTTTATGGTTTTCAAAATTCCTAACTACACTTTTTGAAATTAAATTCCCAATGAACTTAATTTCAAAATAATGCAGTCAGAAAATTAAACAGAATTCTATTACAATTTTTCGAACTTATTTGATTGTCAAAGAACTCATTATTAAATCACATTTATCCAAAAATATCAATGGATTTTACAATTCCCCCCTCAACAATTTATTCAGCCGCTCTTTTACTTCTTCGCCACTGGCTTCATATTTAGAATTATCTTCCTTTTTATTATCAGTCAATCCCATCTTTTCAGCTTCTTGATTCAGTTCTTCCATGGTGATAAAGCCTTTATCAACTTTTTTCTCAACCGCTTTAACCTCAGCTTTTTCTACTAATTTCTCTTCTTTAAAAATTGGTAAATTCTTGGGAGCTTCGGCTTTCTTGACAGAAGAATTTTTTACAATTTCAGTCTTACCCTTTTCGACTGGTTTTTCTTCAACAATCGTTTTCTCAATTTTTTCTTCTTGAATAATTTCATCTTTCTGAAGTTCTTCGATAAACGGAGTTTCTTCAATTTTTACAATTCCTTCAAATTCTAAATCATTTTTATCATCAAATTTTTCAATAGAATAATCTTCCATTGCCAAAGGAGCCGACTTTTGTTTTTTGAGATTCTCTCTAATTTGCTCTAAATTAGCTACTATTTTTTTAACTGATTTGTCTTGACTTTCAAGGTCATCTTCATTAAATTCTCTTTTTCTAAAAAGCACTAATTCAAAATCATCAAAAAAATGGACCACTGATATTGCGCCAATAGCTCCCACAATCAAAGCTAATAAAGTATTTAATAAAACATTAGGGGTGACGGGCTTTTCAGAGGTAATTGGTCCATCAACAGTTTTAATTTCAATACTATCTCCACCTCCATGATATTTTGACCCCCTAGTATTCAATCCCCAAGTAATTGATTCAGCAATTCTCTCGGCTTCATCCCTTGATATGTTAAATACAGTAATCGTTAAAATCCCAGTGTTATTTTCCTTTTTAACATCAACAGTTTTCTCCCAAATTTTCATTCGCTCTTCCGAAGAATAAGAAGAATTCTTTTTAACTTCAAAAGGCGCATCTAACATATCCCGAATAAAAGATTCAGTAAAAACTACATTAGACACGATATTACTTAAATATTCAGCTGATTTAGCGGCGGAAAAAGCGTCAACATTCTCAGATCGATGACTTTGAATAATGATCATCTTAACTTGAGAACTATATTTAGCCGGTATAAAAGTTGAAACAGAAAAAACGATTGCAACAACCATAAAAATTAAAATTGCAACTGTTTGCCATTTCTTTTTAATTTGTGAAATAATATCTTGCATACAATAAAGTTAATAAACTATTTAATTGCCATAAAGACTTTTTGGTAACCTCTTATATAATCCTTTTCTAATCTCGAATTTTTCAATAAAGCTGGAGTAATTTTTTCCATAAAACAATCTATAAACTTCGCTCTAATCAAACTTTTTCCTTTATAACGTTCTTTAAATTTAAGTTTAGCTACATAATCTTGAAATCCATAGAATAAAGCAATAATAAAACCATATCTACCATCTAAGAATCCAAATCTGATTATATACATCCAAATAAATCTAGAAATAGAAGTGCCTGGAATAAAAAACCAATAATCCTTAACAATTGATTTGAAGTAGTAAAAATTTGTAAAAAATTCAATCCAATTAATTTCAGTTTTTTTTCTTTTAATTATTCGCAACATATAATCCGCTTGATGAGTACTATAGCTCTCAAATCTTTGAAAAAATTGACTGAAATTCCTATCGCTAAAATGTAGCATATCACCAAACTTAGGTTTGATATTTTTAATTTGTTTTTTCTTTAAAACAATGTGTTCATGAACATCTCTTTTTTCATAACGACATTTTTGTTTAAAAAGTCGAATATTATATAAAGGATATCGCCCACCCCATCGTAAAAATTTACCAAAGAAAAAATGTTTTCGAGCTACTCCATAACCATCATAATCATTAATTGATTCATTTTTCAACAAAGATTTAAAAGTTTTTGTTAATTTATCAGTAATTACTTCATCACTATCCAAAATTATCACCCATTTGTGTTTAACTTTTAAAATAGCCCAATTTTTTTGCTCAGCCCAATTTTTCATTTGACGAGCAAAATAAACTAAATTCCATTTTTTAGCTACAGCCTCAACCTTTTTTGAACAAGATGAATCAACTAAAATAACTTCGTCTGCCCATAGAACAGATTTAATTGCCCCTTCTACTATAGCTAAATCTTTATCCCAAGTAGGAATGATTACTGATACTTTTTCCCTCATATTTAAATTGATATATTTTTTAAATCTCTTATCAATTTGACCTGTCATATTACCACAAATAAAAAATTTGTCAAGAGCATTTTAATTCAAAAAAGAGCTAGTCTTAAAAACCAGCTCTTTTCTATAATCAAAGTTTTTTTATTCTACTTTATCTGCTTTTGATAAAAACTCACCATCATCGCCGGAATGATGAACAACGTTAAAATTGTTCCAAAAGCTAAACCAAAAATGATAGTGAAACCCATATTCCGCCAAATTGGCTCAGAAATTGATAATGGCAAAAGTCCCATAATAGTTGTCACAGAAGTCAAAATAATTGGTCGCATTCGAGTATAACCGGCATATCGTGTTGCTTCTATCAAATCAATTCCCTTAGCTAATTCCTTATTAATTTGATCAATCAAAATAATCGCGTTATTAACCACGATTCCAATCAAAGAAATCACTCCGATAAAGGCGGGGATATCCAAAGTCAATCCCGCCAATCCCATCCCAAAAAACACGCCAATCATTGCCAAAGGAATCGTTGAAACAATTACAAAAACTTGTTTATAAGAATTAAATTGCACTACTAAAACGAACAAAATCAATATTATTCCGATGATCATTTTGACAAACATATCCTGAAAAGTTTTCATAGTATCCTCGTTTTCTCCGCCAAAATCCACTCTATAATCTTCTGGAATTTCAATATTTTTGTCAATTCGTTTTTGCAATTCTTGATTTATTTCAGCCACATTTCCCCCTTGAGTATCAGCGGTAATACTAACTATCCGATCTTCATCTTGATGTTTAATACTAGACAAAGAAGCCTGTAAACTTACTTTCCCTAATTCTGAAAGTGCATAAACTTTTCCCAAAGGTGCCGTCACCAAAATATTTTCAATATCTTCAACCGAGGTAAGCATTTGCTTATCATAGCCCAAATCAATTTCAATTTCATCTCCTTCAAAATCAACTTTCAAATTCTTATCCCCAGAAATCCCTTTATTCATTTCAATCCCAATTCCAGCCACACTCAACCCTTTTTGCGCAATTAAATCTTGATTAGGCACAAAAACAATTTCTCCCGGTGAAAAATCAACAGAAGTATCAGCCGATACTATCGTTGGAATTTGTTCTAATTCTAATTTTATTTTTTCCGATAAATCTTCTAATACTAGCAAATTTTCACCGACTACTCTTAACTCAACAGCACTTCCACTCGGAGGTCCTGATTCTTCCTGGGTAAAACTAAATTTAGCCTCAGTAATATTTTGCTCTAATTTTGTAGTCACCTCTTTAATAATTTCAGAACTAGTAATTTTTCTGTCTTCGGTTTTGGAAAGATTAGCGTAAATAAAGGCCACATTTTCTCCTCCACTTCCACTTCCCGAGCTAGAACCGATATTAGAAGTATAATTCATCACTTCTTTCTCATTTTTAATAATCTGTTCCGCTTTTTTGACCACCTTATCAGTTTCTTCGATTTGCAATCCTTGCGACATTTCAATGTTAACCGTGAAGTATTCACTATCACTCTCAGTAAAGGCATTTATTTTAATAAATCCGGTTGTCACTAAAACGATTGAAGCTATGAATAATAACCAGGAGGTGCCAATCCAAAGACGTCTAGCTTTGGCAGTAGAAATTACTTTAGGCAAAAAATTATAATAACGATCTGATAAAACTTGAAACATTCGGTTGGCAAATCTTTCCTTTCGGGCTTTTGACTGACATTTAGCTTTAATAAAATTAAAAATTCCTAATATTCCTCGATATTCTTTAGATTTTTCTTTTTTGTAATTTGGTACATTTTTGCCTCGAGGATTTAAGACCAAAGCTCCTACAGCAGGAATAATACTTAAAGCCACAAACAAAGCGGCTATCAAAGTAATATTTATCACCACCGGAATCGTTCGCATAAATTGACCCATAATTCCCGATAAAAACATCAACGGCACAAAAACTGCCACCGTAGTCAACATTCCACTCAATAAAGCTGAGGAATGCTCTTCAACTACCGCAATCGCCGCCTGATAGCCGGAAAGTCCTAGTTGTGCAATTTTTCGATACATTCCTTCCACGATTACAATGGCGCTATCTACCAATAATCCTAATGCTAAAACCAAAGAAAATAGCGAAAGAAAATTCAGACTTTCACCGATGGAAGCCATCACAATAAAGGCAATAAAAAAAGAAAACGGGATTGATAATCCGGCAATCAAAGCTTCTCGCCAACCCAAGAAAAAAAACAAAAGCGCCACAACAATTAAAACCGTACCCGAACCATTGCCCAATAAAGAATTGATACTGTCTTTAATATAAGTCGATTGGTCTAAGGTAATCTCTACTTTCAAATTTTCAGGATAATCAATTCCCCGACCATTTTCAGTAATCAATCGAGCTGTTTCAGCCACTTTCGTCACGTCTCCACCAGTTTGCTTGAAAAGTTGCAATGTCACAGCATCGACAGCGTCTTGTCCTCCAAAAGCAAACCTGGATCGACTAGTTTCTTCAGAAAATCCACTTTCCACCGTGGCCACATCTTCCAAAAAAATTGGCGCTCCATTGAAATTTCCAACTGGAATTCTAGCCAATTCATCAATTGTCTTAATTTTACCTTCGACTCGAACACTATAACTTAAATTGTCTATTTCGATACTTCCAGCTGGAAAATCCAAATGATTAGCCGACAAAATACTCAAAATAGAATTAGCTGAAAGTCCCTTTTCTGAGGATTTTTGAGGATTAATGTCAATTTTAAATATTTTATCTCGACCTCCAATCACCTTAACATCAGAAACATAAGGCACCCCTTCTAATTTTTTTTGAAGATTTTCTGCGTATTCTTTCAACTCTGAAATATCTTGCTCACCAGCTAGAACTACCGTAAAAATTGCTTGATCATCAATACTAATTTCACTAACCGCTGGGTCGCTAGCGTCTTCGGGAAGATCATTTTTAGCTTTATCAACTTCGTCTTTTAAGTCTCGAATTGATTTATCCAAATCTTCGCTTGCTTCAAACTCCACGGCAATAACTGAAAGACTTGATGACGAAGTTGAATTGACTTCTTTAATTCCACTTAAATCACCAATCTCAGTCTCAATTTCCTTGGTAATTTGTTGTTCAACATTTAAAGGTGAAGCCCCTGGATAAACCGTAGAAATAACTGCGTAAGGAATTTCAACTTCAGGATTTAGTTCCCTGGGCAATTCTCCAATAGTCAAAACACCAAAAACCATCAAAAAAGCAATAATCAAATAAGTTAATCGATTTTTTCTAATCAAAAAAGACCAGGGTGATTTCTCGAATTTTTCAATCTTTTTTAAAACCACTTTTCGCTCTACTTGTTTTTTTTGTGATAATTCCATGGAAATAAATGAATTATTGAATTTCGATTTCTTCTCCGTCTCTTAAGCCTCTATTGTTAACCACAATTAACTGATCTCCTTCGGATAACCCTCCCAAAACTTCAATTTGACTACTGACAGTTTTACCGATTTCAATTTTTAATAATTTGGCTTGATTATTGTCATTTACAAAAACTGTATTTTTTTGCTGACCAATATTGACAGCTGTTAACGGAACAAAAAATGAATTTTCTATTGGAGAATCTAATTTCAATTTTATTTTAATCTTAGCCGATTGGTTAGCTCCAGTTGGGATTGCTTCTAAACTTTCAATTTGAACCTCATAACGATTGTTATTGGAATTAGCGACTGAAGACAAAGAAACAATTTCACCTGCATAGTCCTTATGGTAAATTTCAATAAAGACCATTTCACCTTCAACGATCTTGCTCACTTCAAAATTATTTAAGAAAATTTTCGCTCTTAACCGACTTGCTCCGGAAATTTCAGCTACTGCCATTCCGGCTGAAATATAGTCATAATGATTAATATTTTTCGTTGTTATCATTCCTGAAATAGGGGCTCGAACAATTGATTTTTCATAAGCAATTTGATTTTGACGAACTGTTGATTGAGCCTGAGAAACTTGAATTTTAGAATTATTTATCGATATTTCAACATCTTGCTCGGCTTTATCCTCAGCATCTTTACTATTATCCAAAGCTTTCTCAGCTAAATCAATAGCATCTTGATCACCGCCATCTTCAGCTTGCTCTAATTTCAATTCATCAATTTTTTTATTATTTTTAGCAATTTCTAGACTTTCCTCAATTGATTTTCTAGTTTTTTTCAAATTGTCTTCAGCTAAATCTAAATTTTTTCGAGAATCCTCTAAAGCCACCCTGGCTGAATTAACCAAATTTGATTGATCAAAGATCGCCAAAATTTGACCTTTTTGAACTTGATCTCCGACTTGAAAATCAACTCGACTAATTCGACCCGATTGTTCTACAATAGCATCCGCCGAATCAATAGAAGTAAAAGTGGCCGTTCTAAAAACTTCAGCTATTTTAGAATTTTCTTCTCCCATAATCATTACTTCAACCTTTTTTGCAAAAGTCTTTTTTTCTCCTACGACTTCTTTGTCTTTACTCGGACCAAAAATTAAAAAAGACAAAATAATCCCAACGACAAGAATTGCTATTGAAATTATATTTTGCTTTTTCTTGGATATTTTTGACATAAAATATAAATTAATTTTTATTCGCTAAATTCTTAAAAAAAAGATATTAAATATTTAAAATACTCAACATCTGACATTTGACTTTACACTAATTAGCAAAAAAAATCAATAGAAAAACTTCCCTAAATATCAAATCTTTCTTGATAAGAACTTGGAAAAATAAATTTAAAAAATAAATTTTGCGATTGAGCAAACAACCAATTTTCGAAAAAAAGTGTTTTTAAACTATTAGTTCTATGAAATTTAGAATTTTTTAGAAGTTCATTTATTGTTAAAAAAGATTTTTCTAAATTGTTTTCCTGCAATAAATTTTCAACATTTTCCCCTAAAACGCTAAGGATTTCCTTTTCGGTCAAAACAATTTCAGACCAATTCCAAATATCATTTTCTAAATAATAAAATTGATCTTCTTCAATTTTTTCTTTTTCATATTTAACCTTGTCAATAACCTTTCCGTTAGGCGCTTTAAAAACTACTCGTCCTTTTTTATTTAACAAGGAAAATGGACAATCTTCTCGCTCTAACTCTTTTGTTTTTCCAGCTTTAATTTTAAAATCATCTTTAATATAGTGGTTTGTTAATTTGTCCATACTCCCGCCAGTCGCCATAATCCAACCTTTTAAATTAACCATTTTATCTTCTTGATTTTCAATCCAAATTTTTTCATTTTCACTGTCAGAACCGTCTGGATTAGGTAAAATTTTAACAATTCTTAATTTTAATTTAGGAAATTTACTAACCTTTATTTTAAATATTTTAAAAATATCCGCGCTCAAATCACTCACTCTAGTTTGAATTGTATAATAGCCTTTCTCGTCAAAAGTGTGATTAGTCTCTTTGAGATAACTTCGACTGTCATCGCCAAAATCCCACCGATATTTCAAATCTTCGCCATCATCGTCTTTAACTTTTTCAATCTTAAATTCAGCCTTTACATTTTCATATATTTTATCTGGAATTTTTACTTTATAAGTCGGCAAATTATTAAACTTATTTTCCTCTCCAGGCGTTGAAAAAATACTCCAAAGCCATTCTCCTTTTTCATTCTTATTCAACGACGCCTCTTCTTTAGCACTTTCTAAATAATCAACCCTGTCTAACAGCTCATCGTTGGGATTGAAAAATCCGATCCAACCGTCATTATTTTTAATTGAGAAACTAGTATCTTTAATTTCAATTTTTAACCTTTGTTTTGAATCAATTCCAAGATTATTGATTATGAATTTCTGATTAGATTGATTTGCAAAATACCAATCAGTTAAATCCACTTCTTCAAATTCATTATTAAATAATTCAATCCATTCTTGATTTTTATCAACACCCATTGGATTTGGCATTAATTCAGTTATTTCTAAATTTTTCAAATAATTTTTTGGCACTGTAAATTGATTGATTTTTCCTGGAGTTAAAATTTCTGTCCATTGCCAATCATTTTCATAATTTAAAGCATACGAAAAATTTTTCTGACTTTCTTTGTAAAATATTTTATCTAATTCAACTCCATCTTCGTCTAACAAAAATATTCCCTCATCACTATTATTTATTCCAAAACCAAATTCTGATTTTTTAAAAACTTTATATTCTCCGCTTCCAATTTTTTTATCTTCGTCAAAAGAAAAATATTTACTTAAATCTTTTTTATCATATAAATTTTTATCAACCAAAAAGCATCCTCCAAAACTGACAATTTCATCACTCGAATTATAAATTTCAATCCACTCTTCCTCTCCTTCAGCGGGATCTGGCAAAATTTCATTTAAATGGAGCTTAGCCAAACTCTCTCGATTTTCCAAAACACAACTGTCTTTAACTTCTTCGTTATTTTCTTCACTATCTTCTTCTTCATCTGCATCATCATCTTCTTCGAAATCATCTTCGTCACTATTTTTTTTTCCTGGCGTTCCATCTATCACAAAACTATCTTGCCAATCACCATTTTTGTCCCTTTCCATCGTTTGTTTGGTTTCACTATTACCGGCTGGCCAATCCTCATCAATTTCAAGTTCATCTATTTTTTCGCCTTCGACATCCCTTAAAATCAAACTCTCTCCTTTGTTACTAAGATTAAAATTTCCTGAATAGACTAAATCTTCTTTTTCTTCAGTGCTATCCTTGTCAGTTTTTTCCATCAGAAAAAAATCATCGGTTTTTATTTTTCCTTCCAGTTTGATTTGATTTTTTTTGTCTTCAACTTCATCCCCATTTTCGTCTAATTCAACTTGATAATCAGAACTTTCCAAAGTCCAACCGGTTAAATCGATATCCTTATCTGATAAATTTCTCAATTCGATCCATTCGTCACTACTTTTCTTAGTCGTTCCCATCCAAGCAATTTCATTGATAACAACTTTCGGCTCACTTGCTTCAACAAAATTAAAAATCAATAAAAAAACAAGAACCATTAGCAAGCTCTTGTTTGAACATCTGTAAAATAAATTTTTAAATTCTCTAAAAAACATAAGGCCAAAAAATAATAACGCCTATCGCAAAAGCTCCGACAGAACCAATTAAAACAATTGAAGCAGTTATGTCCTTAAGCATTTTAGCATAAGGATGAACTCGCGGATTAAAAATATTAACCAGTCTTTCCACTAAAGTATTTACAGCTTCTAAAAGCAAAATTCCGAAAACAACAAAAACAATCACTACTAATTCCCACTTTTCAACTCCAATCAGAAAAGCTGTTAAAAAAACTAAAAACCCTATTATCAATTCAATTCTAAAATTTCTTTCTCGAATTGTCATATATTTAAAACCTCTAAAAGCATGCCTTATGCTTTTCCAGAAGTTTTTACAAGCTGTTATCACCATTTTTTATTATTTTAAAAATTATTTTAAATATATTTTCCACTCAGATTATAGAATTTTTGTTTGAGTGCAGTTTGAGGCGAATCTGAGCAGTGAGTGAGGTGCACTGAATGGTGCAACGAACAAATATCGGAAAATAGTCTTAATCTTAAATACAATTTCGTTACGAGATTTAAAGTTTTTAAAATAAATTTTTCAAATAATTTTTGCAGGACTAGCGGGCTAGTTCAAGAAAATTTTTGGATAATTTAATTAAAAATCTTAAATCGCAGTAGAAAGAGTATTTGAGATTAATGCCACACAAAAAAATGTGCCAAACGAGAACTCTATATTCTTTCGATTTTAGCGCCT
>Ga0307992_1000983_pt1 | contig 17269 bp, 28 predicted proteins | sample EllFjometagen133_FD_203162 | JGI IMG/M metagenome (GOLD analysis project Ga0307992, IMG submission 203162) | Marine microbial communities from Ellis Fjord, Antarctic Ocean - #133 | ecosystem: Environmental > Aquatic > Marine > Unclassified | place: Southern Ocean | collected 2014-10-08
GCTGGAATAAATTAGTATCCTTTTCTCTGTGCGAACTCAACAAGATAAACAAGATTCGCCTGATCTAATCTGTAAACGATCATTTCATCATTTATAACTCCGCTCTGACCACCTTTAGCCCATGTACTATTAGAGCCACTAACAGGGTAAGTACCCCAACCACCACCTGCAATATGAGCCTTACCCATAGCAACATCAGCAAGAAACATAAATGTTCTATCAGTAGAACCGCCACCACCCCAATAGCTAGTAGCATAATTTAGTGCTTTAGTGCTTATACATGAGAAATACAAACCGTTTCCATACATACGACCTGTACAATGTGCTGAACTACTCGGTGGTATAATCAGACCTTTTCTCATAATACTAAGCAAATTACTTGCTTTTGTACCATGCCATAACTGTCTTTTATCCTTTAAGTTAGCACCATAGTTATTATATGCATTTCTCATACTTTCGATATCTATAGCATATATATCTTTAATAGATAATGAATTACTCTTATGCATACTTTTTCTTGTTGATTGATAAAGGTGTCTGATATGTGAAATTATTGTTTTATCAGTAACTAACTCCATTTCTACCTTAAAAATAGACGGAGTATCATCTGCTTTTTTTTTAGTTGTTTCCTTTTTCGGTGCTGTAGAAACGTGAGTGAATGAAGCCTCAAGAGAATCTAAAATATCATTTTCCTTTCCTACTGCTACCATATCAGGGAGTATATCAGATGGTGCTAATCTTTTACGTCCAAAATCTCTTGGAATAAGGGAAAGATACTCATTCAATCTGTCCTCAAAATCGGAAATATCAAAACTACCACTTCTCACTAAAACAGATAGATCAGATAATAAGTCTCTTGCCCTTGCTACTTGTGCAGGAATCACTACACCCTGAGTAGTTCTGAATTGTGCTGTAGTAGTATCATAAGTTATTTTGCCACCTGTCGCATTAAGGATATTATGAGCATTTACCTTAACTAAGTAGTCAATTAAATCTCTTGCTAACTGACAAGTAGTTTGTATCTGCTTTTTAGCAATATCTGTTAATCTATGTGATGAGGCTTTTACAGGTGATACAGATATATCATTTGTGGTTTCGGCTACCTTATTTTCTCGATAACCCTTTTTCATCTTCTCTCGGATTTTTTTCTCCAATAGAAAACGACCAACTCCATACCATGTTTTTGATTGTCCTGAATCTCCTTGTCTCCCCCAAATAGACGTTACATCGTCATTATCATATAGTGTAACGTTCCAAAACTTGTTATTATTATTGCCTAAATTTGTTAGACTAAACTTTCTGTGTTCTACTATTGTAGATGTTGCCATTTTTACTTCTCCGTTTCTAAGGCTTTTTCAAAACACTCTCTAAGAAAAATATCGAGAACAGGTTTATTATCTTCTGTAAACTCTTTACGAGTCGCATGTACCATCTTGGTAAAATAGCCTATTATATTGCTTTCGTGATTCGGTCCTTGTCGGACAAGTGAATCACAAAGATTTTTTAATATCGTTTCGGCTACTCGGTTCATAATACACTACCTTTTATTTTTCTTCTGCTGGAAAAAATTATATCACATTTTCCTACTTTCGTCAAGTACTTTTTAGATTAAATAAAAATATCTGGCCAATTCTCAGCAAGTTTATAATGATTACGAAGTAAAGATTTTTTAAATAAAGTCCAAAAAATTCTTCGATCCTTTTTACCCAACCTAACTATTTCACCTCCTAGTGGCCATTTCTTACCTTCCCCCATAACTTTCCTACAAATAGCATTAGACATATCTTCTAGTGTTGAACTTTCTATAAAGACCTTTCCGTTATCCATATCCCCCCAGAAAGAGGCAGTAATAGGTATGTATTTCTCTACTAACTCTTTAACCTGTTTTTCAGTAAGTAGAATACCATAACTTTCATAGAACGATGTTATAGCCTCATATTCATCTATAGTACCGCTGATAGTTGTCTTCTTAGTTATCTTCATCTTTTACCTCATACTGATACATAATCTTTTACTTCACGATTAACATCTGTGGTACTATTAACACTTTTTTCACCGGCTGGAATAAATTTGAAATTTTGTATCATTTTACTAAATTGCCTTATATCATGCTTAAGACCGTGTACTTTTATAACAACATCTTTAGATACTCGGCTACTCAAACCCATACAGACACTGCAATCATGACAATTAGTTACCCTACCGGCTTCTTTGCTTGCAGGACATACAATTTCATTAGAGAGTATTATCGGGTCATCAATTTCTCGTATTCTAAAAGTGCGCCACCCTATATCTTTTGCTTCTTTTTGTTCCCATACCGTATCAACACTTGCCATACAATAATAAGCCAATAGTGGATTACAAATTTTCCATTGGTGAGTATATCCCGTAAAACCATCTACGATATTGCAAAAGTGAGTCCATATCTCTAAGGGAACTGCTGCAGGATCACCATAACAACCTAATCTCATTTTTTGATTCTTAAAAAACTTATCCATATCAGACTCATACCTTACATAGCTAAGTCCTGTTTTATAAGTTCTCCATATTCCGGCTGGGCTATGTACTACCCTTACATAACAAGTATTGTTTATCATTTGTTTTTTTTCTTCACTCCATACACCCCGGTGCTTGCAGTTCCCACATATACTCGAATCTTCTCCACTCTTAAGAGCATTGCTAGGATGAATATCAGACCTCATAATCCATGTTTGGATCACTTGCCCTGTTTTCTTATTTGTGTTTCTCTTAAACGTGTTAGCGATTACAACAATAGGTTGACCATCTAATTCACTCGGTCCTTCATACAATATTATGCCTGTAGGTATGTCTTTTTTCAGCATCATAGTCACTCCATTACAAATATCTTTTTATTGTTTCAATATTCCTCTACTCATAATTTTTTCCCCGGCTGGAATAAAAAAACCCCCTTGTACAAGGGGGGTTGTAATGGAATTAACCTCATATTAGTATCCGTGTTTGATTTACTGAGTAGAGGTTTTTGTTCGTATTTCTTGACGCTTTGCATCAAGGGCTGACTCAGAAACAGAAACACTGTTTATAAGTCCAAGTCTTTCCATAAGCGCCAGATTAATAAGACTACCTGTTAAACTCATATTCCCCTTAGCAGCACCATCTGAATTTGTACCACCTTGTCCCATAATAACAACTTTTGGAACATTAATTTGAGATAGATACTGTGATGCTTTTTCTACCTTAACAACTTCTGCATTAATCAATTGCTGTTCGAGTTCAGTAATAGCTCCTGAAAGTTCGATAGCCTTTTGCTTACCTTCGGCCTGTGCAATCATAGCCTTCTTATCTTCAAGAGCTGCTTTTGCAAGAATCTCAGCAACTTCAAACATCTTCGATGCCTTCATCAATGCTTCTGCCTTTTCAATCCCGGCAACTGCCAAAAACTGACTAGCCTTTGTTTCAGCTTCAATCTTTGTTTGCAATGCAACTTCAGCCTTTTGCTCTGCCGCAATAACTGCTTTCGCTTTTAATACATTTGCCTTAGCTGTGGCTTCTGCCTTTTCACGAAGACCTCTTTCAATAACCATCAAACGTTGTTGTACTTCCTGTTCTCGTTGAGCTTTCGACTTTTCTGCTGCAAGGAAAGACTCCTTTTTAGCCGCAAACTGCTTACGAGTTTCAGGATCATAATCTACATCGGTAACAGAGAATTGGAGTATCTCAATACTATACTTTTTCAATGGAGACATCTGGCTAACAATCGGTATCCCCTTATCGTCATTGATAATCTCAGTTCCCTGTACTGTTAAAGGATTACCTTTTTGATCGAATCGATCTTTTAACACTCTATCAACCCTACGCATTTCGTAAAGACCGTCTTTTAACATCCTCTCAATAATTAAAGCAAATTCGGCTTTACGTGCTGCTTGGTTTTCAGAAGATGACATAATAGGTGCTGCTGCTTTAATACAGTTAATACTATGAGCCTTAACTGAATTTATAGCATTCTCAACATCCCCTGCAAACAGTTCATGAAACTTTATCCTTGTTTCTGCCGTGAGAGGTGTTTGAAACTTTACATAAGTTGATATTTGAGCCGTACCACCATCATTGAATGTAGCTCGTACAGATTCTCTTTCTTTTCTACCGTCGCTTTCTTCATCATTATAAGTGGCTTCGATATACTTAGGATAAGTCCACACTTTTCCGAACCATTTAAGATACCATCCTGGTGATGACACAACAGTAATCTTACCTGAAACATGCTGCCATATTTGCCAGTTTTGTGCATCATTTCTCTCGAAAGTTGATCCGAGTGCACCTATAAAAATAACAGCCAATATTCCTACAACAATCAATGAAGTTATTTGTTTCGAACTCATCTTTTTACTCCTATCTAATTTAATTTCTTCAAAAAGTTTTACTAGTTATAATCTATACTCTTTTCATGGTGACTACCAGTACCTCCCTTCACGGATACTCTATCTTTGCATCTAATTTTAAGGTTCCATTATTTTTTCAAGTATTTATCTATCTTGGATGCTTCTTCTCCGGCTTTTTTAGCTACTTGTTTATCTTTTGATGCTTCTTGCTTCAGAACATCCTTATTTACACGAATGTCTTCAATAATCTCACTAACCATCGGCTCTTCATATTCCGGTTCAACAGAAGCATCCTTTAGAAAGTTATCAAGAAATTTGCTATTCTTAAGCCACACATAAACAAAAATACAGACCCCGATAGCTACTACAAATAATACTAATCTAATAAACATAATTGTCTCCGTTAGTTATTTTTAATCTACATCTTTGTAACGATTATCAAATGCAGAGTATATTATATCATATTCTATATTCGATGTCAAGTCTAAAATAGAATATTCTATAAATTGATATAAGTACTTAATTCATAGGTAGTTAAAAAAAGATGTGTGATTCTATTACTGTGTATGACCAACCAACTTTTTCTTTTTCCACGGAAATGAAGTAGGTTCTACACACCCTAGGATCAGGCATTATGTTATTATTGTTTATTGACTTAAAGAAAACTATTCTAAAGCAATTATTTCCTATAGGTGTATATTTTACCATTAACTCACCTTTTTTTATAGGAAACTCAGTTTTTACATACTCTTGTCTTAATAAAGTACGGGGAGGAAGCACATTTTTCTTTTCCGGATTTAAAGGTGGAATCTCAGAAATTGGAACTAAATTTGAATTTATCATTTTTTTCCTTTTACATCAGTGAATAATTTATACTTATCATTATTTAATAAGTGTTCTTCAAGGTGAAGACATCTTTTTGTTTTCATTCTTATCGTAAAACCAAATTTCTTCTTAAACTCAATAGCCAAATAACAATTCCCTTTTTCTATGTCTTCTCTTTGCCAGTTTATCGTATCACAATCTTTTAGTTGCTGAGGTGCAAAATTACCTTTTTTAGGCTTTCTCCACACCCATATCCGTGTATCATCTTCATCTCTTGTGACATATACTTTTTCTTTTGACATAGACATCTATAAATAATTTTTTCACCGGCTGGAATAAATGCTCCCAGTAGGAGTCGAACCTACATCCCGAAGGACCTGATTTTGAATCAGGTGTGTCTGCCTATTCCACCATGAGAGCTTATTTCTCCAATTTCTACTGGTCTTTTTAATTTCTTTAGTTTTGCATTTAGTATTTTTTTCTTCCACAACAATATTATACCTACAACAATTTGTGCAAACCATGACAAAATTATAAGCCAAAAAATCGAGATCATAAAAACTTTTAATTCAGGATTATATGTCCCAGTACACTTATAAGCTGCTCTCCACGTACATCCAAATATGATACTCCATCCCAAATTAAGTGCAGTTAAAAGACCCATACTCTCGGTAAACTCACAATCATAATCATAGATATCCCATTCTATTTTTGATTTTGTTTTAAGAGGAATTATTATTCAGTACTCTCTTTTTCTGTTTTTTCTAGTTGAATAGCATCATAGATTTCTCTACGATGCACACTTATAGATTTCGGTGCTGTGATTCCTAATCTTACTTTGTCCCTTCTAATATCAACTATAGTGATTTCAACCTCATCACCTATCATGATACTTTCATCTTTTTGCCTACTTAATACTAACATTTTTTTTCCTCATTAATTATTATATTTGATTTTACAATACTCTCATCCGGATTCGAACCGGAACTTCCCGAAGGAAAGTAGGGCTTAAACCTACTGTGTCTGCCAGATTCCACCATGAGAGCTTATTTTCCACAGATACTGACAATTGATTTTCCTTCTACGGCATATTCAGAGATTTCCACATCACCACGTCCTCCATCTACCCTAAATTCGGCATCCCAATCCTTATGTGATAACTTCTCGATTACCTCACGTACTGTTACTCTTCTTTTCCGAGCCATAGCTTAATCCATAAATATTGTAATAAATTAGTTTTCGCTTCACAAACTATATTCAGTGCTATAAGAATAATTTTTTCTCCGGCTGGAAAAAATTAGTTATCTAAAAATTTAAACCACTCATTGCACTTTCAGAGAGTGATATTGTGCTATCGTTATACTAGTTATTTAATAAATACTCTAGGTAGGACTCGAACCTACATGTGTCCATTTACCCTTTCTAATGGTTCGTAGCCATAGGGGATACTAGAGCACTATAAATTAAGAACTTTCACCATCCCTATATCTTTTTCTCCTAAGAATATTTCTTTTTGACCACCGACCTTTTCCAATTTCAATTTGTAATCTTGTGTTCTATCCATTTATACTACGGGAACCTATATTACCCACCTTAACATTCTAAAAAAAGGAAGTACATCTCCACACCCCAAAGATGTACTTCAATTATGAAACGTTACTGTCTCGTTAGATTACTTGTTTTCGCTAATTATCTTAAGATCCTTCTGTAAATCACAAGTACAAAGATCTATAGGATTTAAGCATCTTTTACATATTACTACATCTTCACTAAACTCAGGAAGATCAAAAAATTGGTCTTCTGCATGACTCACTGTTAAATGCTGTGTAGATACCATAGTAGCCAATAACATAATATCTTTATCTTTGTCAGTCTCAGGACCCCCATTTTCAGTAATCCTTTGAAGATCCTTTAAATACTTACTTAGATTCACCCAACTCTCATTTCTCATTTGATCACATTTACTTCTCAAATCAAAATTACGTTGCCTCATTAAAATACCTCCACTGCCTTTAAGAAAATCTATAATTTGGGGATGCATATCGTCCATAATATCCTTTCCCTTTTTGAAGAATATAACACAACGTCCACTCTTAGAATAGAAAAATCAGAATTTCCCTATTTCTACAGGAATATACCATATAGGATAATCACTTTCAAGCTTTTTTTTAAAAAAACAAAAAAATTCTCCTGATTTTAAAAGTATATAATATAAGAACTTACAAAAAAAAATGCCCATCGCTAAGTTACAGCAACAGGCATTTTGAAATCAGTTTGCAGTAATTTAAGCTGCTACTTCTGATGCTTTGTCTTTTACCCGTTTCTTTCTGATTCTAAGTTTGTATACACCACGGCGAACTCTCTTGATATGTCCTGTATCTTCGCGTATTTTGTTATTCACCATAGTATAGCCTTTATCGCTATTTGTCCTATGACCAAGTTTTAATAATCCCTGTTGTACTTCTTCCATGTTCATTTCTTCACCAGAAGCCATGACTTTACGAATAGCTTTGATTAAAGTAGTCTCGTTTTTGACTCTGGCCACATACGATTTTCTTTTACCTTTCACCTTTTTATGACTATTCTGAACGAACCTAACAAGGCGACGTTCCATCTTGTAAACAAGATTATCTATCACCTTTTTCTGTTTTAAGACTTGTTCATAAGTCTCAAAGAATCCCTCTCCATTACTGGTTTTACTCTTACCTTTTGTCTCTGTCATTTGTCTTACCTCCTAGTACTTTACGTACTAAATTACACTACAATCAATTAACTCTTATTCTTAACAACTTCACTTACAATACTACTCATCCGTTATGAAATCCGTTTCGTAGTAGCACTATTAACTATACCATATTTCATTAAAAGTTCAAAATATTTTTTTGTATAGTTAAACATTATTACCACTTATTTTTAGGGATTGGGTGCTAACTCCTTTATATATAGACACTTATGGAAAATACAAATAAAAGAAAGACCGATAATTTTTTTTAGAAATATATGAAAATAGACTTGACAAGGAACGTATAGTATCTATCTTTCCCAAAAATGCTCCTAGTAGGACTCGAACCTACATATCTCAACTTTAGGAAAGTTGTGCCTTAATCCATTTTAGCTATAGGAGCTTAATATCCCCGGTAGGACTCGAACCCACAATGTGCAATGCACGGTAGCTTAGAAAACTACTGCCTTATCCATTTAGACTACGGGGACAAATACTCCCAAGGAGAGTTGAACTCCTGCCTTAAGGTTGAGAACCTTATATCCTGGCCACTAGACGATAGGAGCAAAAGTGTAGGCATATATTAATAAGTACCTACACTTTGTAAACTATAATACCTAGGAGTGGAGTTGAACCACCAACACACAGTTTCTAAAACTGTGACCTCTGCCAATTGGGTTACCTAGGCTTGAATAGGACGAGTAGGATTCGAACCTACGAAATTTATCCACATCCGCTTATGAGTACGTTTGTAAAACCTCATAAAACCAGTTTCAGTAGTATGTTAGTCCACTTCACCATCGTCCTATCTAAAGTATCTAATGAGAATCGAACTCATATTTTTAGCATGGCAAGCTAATATAATACCATTATATCACAGATACAAATGCGAAACAGGAGGCACGATCTCCTAACTTCAGTTTGGAAAACTGACGTGTTGCCAATTAACACCAGTTTCGCTTTGAGTGTTATAAAAGGCCGGAAGGGGAATCGAACCCCTAAAAACGAAGGTTGCAATCTCGTTCCCTGCCATCGGGTTCCCGACCAAAGGGTGACTAGGGGGAATCGAACCCCTTCTCTCCGACATCCACAATGTCGTGTGCAGCCATTACACTATAGCCACCATGTATAATTATTTACGATATACGTTTTGAAGACATATACTATAAATAATAGCACAATAGGTGAAGAAGGAATCGAACCTCCTGAGCCTTTCGGCAACGGGTTTACAGCCCGCCCCAACTCTCCAACTTTGGCGTTCACCCTTGAAATAACTAGGGGTAGAAGGATTCGGACCTTCAAGACTTTCGGGTAAGAACCGAATGCTTTGCCTAATAAGCTTTACCCCCGTGTTCCTATTTATTCTCCACCACCATAACCTATGAGATCTCTCTCTTCTAATTCTTTTTTATAAGCATATAACTTTCTGATATTTTCTTCTCTCTGTTCTAATTTTATTTGAAGATCTTCTGGAAGAAGAGTTCTATGACTTAATAAATATGTAAATATTTTTAGTGTATCAATTTGAAGATGTACTTCCATATGTGTACTAAAATCGGCACATACTAATTTAAGTGCTTCAGTTAGATCTTTTTTACATACCGGACAAATTATTTTTGAAGGTCTATGTCCTGCTTTTTTAATCTTCGTCAATATTCCTTTATTTTTAGATCTCTTATCCTTCATCATATAACCCTTCATAATCATCTTCATTACATGGTAAGATATAGGAAGTAGGTAAAGCTTTTCTATCTTTCATCTCTGTATGTGCTGTTCTATGTTGCAAACAATTAGTACATATACCGTTAGAATTCGTAGTATCTTTACCACATATACAACAAATTATCCATGCTTCATTACTCATAATAGGTCAGACAGGATTCGGACCTGCAAGAATCTGGATTAAAAGTCCAGTGCTTTACCTCATAAGCTTCTGACCCATAAGTTTGCCATACTTATCAGACTTCTGTTTTTGCTTAGTTTTTTTTATCATTATTTTTCCTTTTCTTTAAGTAATTTATTATCTTTGATAACGACTTGCATATAGTCATCAAAATCTACAGTAACACGGATAATACCATTTGTCATATAACCACAACTTGTTTCTTTTTGATCTCTTTTAAATTTCCGGAGTAATTCTATAAGTGTATCTATTTTTATAACTTCATCTTTTTCTTTTTATTTTACTACGTTTTATTTTTTTTTCAACCTCTTTTTTATAAAAAGCATTGAATTTATTGCATTTAGGACAAGGACCATACTTAGGATCTTCATATAAAAGATATTTACATTTATATCCACAGTGACGACACTCATAACTAATATATCTTCTTATAGTTGCCAATCGATTGTAACCTACACTTTCTACAATAAATAATAATATAATGGACCCTGATGGATTCGAACCAACACAACACAAGTTATGAGCTTGCTGCTCTACCATTGAGCTAAAGGTCCTTTTTCAGTGCTTGGTTAAAATTGCTTGTTTAAACTTAATTGGTCTCATTTCTTACCTCCCTTCCTTAATCTCTGTTTCCTTGCTTTATCATCTTTCATCCGCTTCTTTTCATCCATCATAGCCTTGTTAAATTCTTGGAATGACATTCGGGTTGCACCATAATCCAAACACTCGATTATCTCATCCAAATTTTGGTCTGAGTAGTGAAACCCATATTTTTCTTCGATAAGATCATCAAATTCAGCCTTGTTCTTAGCAACAAAAATAGCCGCTTCGTTTATCTGCTTGAGCAGTTGTCTTAGCCTTTTATCTTTCATGTCTTACCTTCTTTTTTCTGTCGATCAAGAAAATTAAGAAAATCTACAATATCATATAAGCAGGATGAATCAAAAATGGAATTAAAGAACTTACACAAAACCCATCGATGCCCCGGTTCATAATATATAATGGAAGCGAGCAAATCCCCGTTACTTTTATTGATACAATCGTATTCATTAGAACCAGAAAGGTAATTAAACTTGATATATTTATAGTCCATTTTAAGTCTTTATTTCTTATTGTTTACCGTTCTTCAGCAATTGTTGGTCTGTCATATCGTTCCTCCTGCAAAAGGTCTCTGCCCATTTTCTCTGTAATTCCCTTAGCAGCCAATATCATTTCGTTATTAGCCTGGTCTAATTTCTCAACTGGCGTATATCTTTCAATTATCTCAAACGCCGCTTTGACCTGTTTTCCCCTTTCAGTCAATTCAGTTCGCAGCTTCTTGATCTCAGCAAATAAATCTTTTGCTTCTTGGATAGTTAATGTTAAAGTAATCATTGAAATACCTACTGGCAATTCTGCAGCCGTAGAATGAACTCTTCTTCTGTCTATCTCCCATTTAAATTTTTCTATTGCATTCATTTCTTATTGTTTACCGTTCTTCAGCAATTGTTCTGCCTTGGTTATTGTTTGTTTATTATAGCGTATCTGTTTTTTTACTGCTCTACATTGAGTATCCGAGTTCGCTAACTGAAACTTATCCGATATTAGGCGACCTAGCCAGTTGTTGCTAGCTCGTAATTCAGCCAGCACTTTGTTCCACTCTTTTTTTTCTTGCAACGTTTTGATCTCAGCAAGTAAATCTTTTGCTTCTTGGATAGTTAATGTTAAAGTAATCATTGAGATGCCTGCTGGCAATTCTGTAGCCGTAGAATGAACTCTTCTTCTGTCTATCTCCCATTTAAATTTTTCTATTGCATTCATTTCTTATTGTTCTTCCTTCTCTGATACTATTTTATGCTTATGGCTACAAATGTAGATCATGTTCTACTACATTCCAATCCACATGACTCCAAATCTTATGTAGTCTCGCTTGATGTAATAATAAAGATGCTCTATCTTTACCATAACTCAAAATTCTTTTAGCATGCTCAACAGATGTAAGTTTCTTCGGTGCTATATATGAAGATATACTTTTCATCTCTAATGTTATCGGTGCTTTCTCTACAGGCTCTATAACTTTCTTTTTTTCCCCAGTAAAAGAATATCCACACTTTTTGCAGTTATAGGTTCTTACTCCTGTTTTAGTATTACACTTGGGACATATCTTAAAAGCCATAGTTCTACATCCTTAAAAACGTTTACATGCTCCTATTCAGAGCTATAGGAACAACTTTTTCACCGGCTGGAATAAAATGGTGACTCCCGGAGTCGAACCGGGTCCTTCGGCTCTTCAAGCCAACGCTAAATCCCCATCAGCTAAGCCACCCTAAAGCTGACGAGAGGATTCGAACCCCTGTGGGCATATAGCCGCTGGTTTACAAGACCAGTCCGTTCAACCACTCCGGCACGTCAGCCTAACAACTTTTACCTTCATCTTATGGTTTTCTTAAATTTATACACTTCCAAATATTCTTACATCTCCTTATAAGTCTATGAGAAATTCCAGATACAGATAAACATTCTAAACCTCCTGCTACTAAAAATATCAATAAAAAAATTCCTGTCATCCATAAAGCAAATTCACCATAACTCATCCTAATCTCCTTATAAAAGAACTATATATTATACATAAAATGGGTATTTACTTTATTATATTGCAAAAAAGTAATGGAGACGATAGGAATCAAACCTACCACAGATTGCTTGCGAAGCATTCTCGCCCTCTTGGTACATGCGCCCCCTACAAAAAATAGTGGGAGTAGAAAAAACTACCCCCACCATACTTCTATTGCCCATTAAGAAGATGAGACTTGTTCTTTCTTACTCTTACTCTTACTCTTTTTCTTACTCTTGCTTTTCTTAGCATGAGTTGCTTTGACCGGCTCAACAGATATAAATTTCGAAAGAAATACACCAGCCAATACTTCTGAATGAGCATCTGTTGCCTCATCAAAAGAAGCCTGAAGATTTTCGCCGATTTTACCTGCAGCAGGTAGTTCACTCAAACTAAGATCTGTTCTTGACGGACCATCAATTGCTTCTATGATCTGCTGAATTGAGATCTTATCAACAGATCTTGCAAGTTTAAATCCACCTCTTGGACCTCTCTTACTGTGAAAGATATTACCCCTTACCATACTCTGCATAACCTTTAGCAGGTATTCAAGAGGAATGCCATATTCCGCAGAAATCCCTTGAGAAGTAATAAAGTCCTTTTCCTGATGCTGAGCAACATAACAAGCTGCCAACAACCCATAACCTACGCTTCTACTCGTTTTCATAACTACTTCCTTAAATAAACAACATTACTTAGTAACCACTCTTATTCACAAGTATACTATATTTATATGGAATAGCAAGACTTTTTTTGAAAAAAAAGAAAAAAATTAAGAGTGTTCCTAAGTACTTATAGGATATGAAGTTAAATGGAGAATGGCAGATTCGAACTGCCTGCTGGACCGTGCAAAGGTCCTGTGTTCCCAAGTACACCAATTCCCCGTAGATCCCGAAGGACCTATAAAAATAGTGGATACGGTAGTAGAAAAACATTGTACGTTGCTCTACCATCTGAGCTACCTCCGTACTTTTGTACTAAAGGGCAGGACTTGAACCTGCGACCGATAACGTTTTTCATTCAATCCACTTAAATCCGACAGGCTGGATTCGAACCAGCGGTTTCTCGCCCCCAAAACGAGCGGATTAGCCAAACTTTCCCACTGTCGGTTATAAATTCCATAGTAAAGTCTCCGGGAACCTCTACTCTTGTGGTAGAGGGGAAATGAGACACTGAAATCAGCCAATATCTTAAAGAACTACGTGGTATATGTAATGCTGTAGATATCTGGCTTATACTTTTTCTTTAAATAGAGTAACTCCGTAATAATAGTAATATTATTGTAACCAGAAACGGTTTAGAAGTGCAGAGCTGCTCATTGTAATTACATCTAATTTAAATAGCGGGAGCAAGATTCGAACTTGCGTCAAACGGCTTATGAGACCGTGCTGGAACCTACCTCCAGTCCACCCCGCAAATGGTAATATCAGGACTCGAACCTGAGATTTCAGCTTATGAGGCTGATGTGATCGCCATTTTCACCATATTACCGGCTCCTAAGATATATAATAAAGGTGAAAGTATTAAAAAGTAAAATGCCGTGTATAACATTTCTATCTTTAAGCTCCATTGGCTTAAAGAACCCTTTTAATACTTTCTCCTATTACACCAATAGTGGATATGCTGCTGAAATTGGAGTCTATTGCAAGTTTTAACTAACTTTGATATGCAATAAGTTTGTACTCGTTTTGAGAAATTTAAATTCGGTCTACCTAGTTTACTAATGTAAAACTATGGTATCCTTCAAGCACTTTGTAGTCTTCTCACTAATTATTTTAGCTTCGGTGTTAGCCTCAAATTAGTTTATCCTACATACATCAAGAAGTGAAATTAAGACCATCAATAGTATCATCGATAACCAACTTCAATCAACCCACTTTTTATCTTCTCACTATGTCTTTCTTTATAGCAATGTTGTTTTTTTTGGGAAATTAAAAAATGTGGATACGGAGTGTAAGAAAACATTTCATGATATCGATAACTTTCTTACTTCAACCCACTTATATAACCCAATCCAAAAGTACTACCTTAATTGTAATCTACACCCTTTTCTATGAGGAAAAAAACATAGCAATAAGAGCCGTTATTTAATTCTTAAAGAACTCACGTATTATAACTAATATCCTTTTCGCTTTCAAGTCTTTTTTCCCTTTTTTTAAAAAAACTTTTAAAAATATAATAGCCCGAAGGAGAATCGAACTCCTATCGTTACCTTGAAGGGGTAACATCCTAACCATTAGAAGACCGGGCCATAAACGGATAGTGTAGGATTCGAACCCACGTTGCCTTTCGGCAATCCTGTTTTCAAGACAGGTGCATTAAACCAAACTCTGCCAACTATCCAATTAAACGGAAGGAAAGAGAGTCGAACTCTTACTGCCTATACAGGCAGGACACCTTAGCAGGATGCTTGGTACACCTATACCAGTCCTTCCATAACTTTTTATATTTATCAGGTTTTTCACCTTGACTTATTAGGGATTCCCTTATACGATACTCATTCCTGACTTCAACTAGGAGGATAGTGAGTATGTCAAGGATGACGACCAATACCTTAGAGGGTCGGTATCTTAATGGCTGACCCTCTTTTTCTATCTATAACGACCTATGCGAGTATCGATCTCGCTACTCAACATGAACTTTTCTACCAGAAAATGTTGGTGTTTGGCTATTGCAATTAGGACATAATAATCTTAAATTTTTTCTTCTGTTATCATATCTATCTCCATTAATATGATCTATTACCATAACTAATTTTTCTCCATGCCATATGGGTAACTGTCCACAAATAGTACATTTATTCTTGAGCATTCCATTTTTTATTAATCTCTTCTTCAGACATTGACGATCATAAGTGGAATTTTTTACCATTACTTCTGATAATGGTTTTTTTTGACTTGGAAATTTTCTCCCACTATTACTATTTTTACCTAAAGGGATATGAGAATAATCAATCTCGTCTTCGATTAATCTTCTTTTTAAGGTTCTATAATTACCATGAGATGTTGCAAATTTAAAATGTTTTAACACTTGAGATAAAGAAGAACTTTCCTTAACTATTTTTTTAAATTCTTCTATCGGACATTGCCAAATTTTTCCATAGTGTTTTCTTTGTTTCATACCTATCTCCTATATAAGTAAAATGTTTATACTTATATATTCGATATTATGGCTATCATCCCTTTTTTATTTTTATTAGTGATAGCCTTTTAATCCCCCTACACGGAATCGAACCGAGATTTGCAGATCGACAATCTGCTGTCCTAAGCCATTAGACGATAAAGGGAAAATAGTACTTCGGATATGGTACTTAAAAAAATATGGGATTCATTTCAAGTAAACGATAACTTTTTTAATTCAACCCGAAATACAATAGGCGAGGTAGGACTCGAACCTACGACTCCTTCGGTGTAAACGAAGTACTCTTGCCACTGAGTTACACGCCCAAAATTAAGAGGATACGTTATAGGAATTAGTATTGTAAGCGTGCTACCATTACACTACCCTTAGGTCAATAATCTAAGGGAAAGGATTCAAACCTCTTCTACTGCTACCAAAGAGCGATAACTAACTCACATTCAACCCGTTTAATTGGAGCAGAAGGATTCGAACCTTCGGCCTTTCGCTTATCAAGCGAATGCTCTGCCTGCTGAGCTTTACTCCAAAAAAAGGGGAAGCAGGGTTATACTTCCCCCTTTATATGTTAAACATAGAAACTCTCTTCAGTGCTATAGGTAGTAAAACCTATAACATATTCAAACTCTTTCTATGTCTAAATACTCTATTGTACACCCTATTAACTTGTAAAAGAAAAACTATCCTTATTATAGAATATTAAGTGCAACAAAAATAAAATGTATCATCGCCTACATTATCAGTACCAGTTTCATGGTAGAAACCTAATAACGGACAGTATCGACTTGCCATTACCATATCGGCGTATTCTACTATTACCTTGTTGCACCTAATATTCTATTAACTTATAAAAAACTAATAACAGGGACGATAGGAATCGAACCTACATAGAGCAATTGCTCACGGTTTTGGAGACCGTTGCATTCCAATCTGCCACGTCCCTATTTACTTTTCAAACTCCGGCGGTAGGATTCGGACCTACATTGAAACAAGTTAACAGCTTGCCACCTTACCCATCGGTCACACCGGAATAATTATTCAGTTGTCAAGATTTACTTGTTAACTGCCTCCAGAGGATTTGAACCTCCACTCTAACATTCAGAGTGTTATGTGCTACCATTACACTAAGAGGCACTCATTTCACAACCCCCATCTGACTCGAACAGATATCTCAAGGATCAAAACCTTGTATGCTAACCAATTGCACCAAAGGGTCTTTATTCTTCTAGTTTTTTCATCAGTTCTTCACTACTATCACACTCTATTAGATTCTTACCTTCTTCAATTTCTTTCATTACTTGAATAGTTTTCTTATTTGGTGTTCTTTTTTCTTGTTCCATTTTTTTCCTTTTAAGCATAAAAAAAAGGCAACTTCTTAAAAGTCGCCTTTGAACAGGGAATATATAAATTCAAAAGCGACCGCTACGTTTCTCCTTTATTAGGGAGAGAAAACCAACGACCTGCAACTGCCGGTTGTGAACTAATGTTCACAAAAGCAGCAGCAACAGACGGATGTGTATAACACACCATATCTGTTATAACTATACCTAATCTTGTTCTCTGCATAACGATCATCTCTTGTTTATTTTCTTTATCTAAACATTCGTAAACTGTTAGTTCTTATATACTATCGTCAAATCCTTTTTTTTTCTTTAATTATTATAAATATTTTTTTAAATAAACGAAATAATACAGCAGAGAGAAAACCTAAGTCTTCTCTCTACTGCTTTAGT
>Ga0307992_1000985_pt1 | contig 17227 bp, 17 predicted proteins | sample EllFjometagen133_FD_203162 | JGI IMG/M metagenome (GOLD analysis project Ga0307992, IMG submission 203162) | Marine microbial communities from Ellis Fjord, Antarctic Ocean - #133 | ecosystem: Environmental > Aquatic > Marine > Unclassified | place: Southern Ocean | collected 2014-10-08
CCATCTGTCCCGGGGGAATGGCCTTCACACCGGCACGCACAATCTCAGCCAGGTACGCCCCTGAAAATATCGTGAACGCTATCGTTGCACTCCAGAAGACATCCATCTGAATCCCTGTAATGATTGGGGAAAAGAAATATATCCAGAATATAACCATAATAAGCGGGTTGCCACGTATAAGCTCGATATAGAGGACGCTCGGAGTGCTTATCAGAGATCTTTTACTCAAACGCCCCAGGCCTGCCGCCAGACCGATGGCGAAACTGGCCGTCAACGCGATAAAAGCCAAGACTATGCTGAGACTGAGCCCTCCAAGACCATAAAAGATTTCACCGCCCAATCCATGGGGAAATGTCCATATCAGGAGCGAACGGAAGTTATCGAATATGACATCCCAGTTGAAACCATACAGCCCGTATCCTACTGCGGCTAGGAAGGCAAACATGATCAGGAGAAACATGGCTTTGCCGCCAATGGAAAGAGCACTGATCAGGCGTTCAAACCACTGGGTCCCTGTGGATATATAGGTGGCTTCCACTTCCAGTGATTCATCCTTCTCCGGCATCAAACATCTCCAAAGCCATCGCAGACCCCCGGCGATAAACAATACAAGGAGCAGGAATGGCCTTACCATAAGACCAAGTGTCTTATCAAGAAGACTCAGCTCTTTTTCCTGCCCTACCTCCAGATGGTGGTTTACGCTGTTCATCAGTATACTGATAATCAGTGAGAGGCTGAGGTAAATGACCGTAGCCGCGGTGGTAGCTTCAAACCCCCGGAATGTGAAAGACTCGATCTGCTGTGCCTGCCAGCACAGCTCAGCCACCCCTATCGTCATGGCAAGCGAAGAGTTTTTCATGTTATTCAGGAGTTCACTTCCAAGGGGGGGCATAATTATGCGAAACGCTTGGGGCAGGATTACAAAACGCAGCGCCTGAATCCTGCTCAGCCCTGATGAAGCCGCAGCTTCCAGATGACCCTTTGGAATGGCCTGTATCCCCGCACGCACTATCTCGGCTATGAAGGCGGTGGTATAGATAGCCAGACCCCCAGTAGCGGCTATCAGTTCATAGTTGTGGTCATATAAAAACTCGCGAACCGCGTCCGGTAATCCAAGTGGAAAAGCAAAATACCAGAAAAAAAGCTGTACCAGGAGCGGTGTATTACGAAAAAACTCCACGTATGCCGTGGCAAACCAGTAGAGGGGTTTAAAATTTGATAGACGGGCTATGCCGAAAAATGTGCCTAACAGAAGAGAAATAACCGTACTTATCAGAGAAATCTCTATCGTAAGCAGAAGACCGCGCAGCAACCAGACACCAAAGACTTCCTGGTATGTGGGATTCATCTCCCAGAGCACAGCCCAGTGAAAATTATATCCGAAGTCAATATGTGTGAAAAAAAGATATATGGCAAGGGTTATCCCGGCCACTATCGCAAATTGTTGAATTTGGCGTTTCCAGGGTTCCATCATTCTCACGTTCGCTTTGTAAGGAAAAGACAACGCACAAAAACTGCGGCCCGAGTAGTCCCCGGGCCGCAATCATCGTCACTCAAAACAAACATCAATTTTTATGGCCACATCTCAATCTTTTCAGTCATCGGGAAGTAATAGGGTGTATCAGCACCATACCACTTGTTATATATCTTCATATAGGTGCCATCCTTCCACATATCCTGAATCGCGAAGTTGACGGCATCACGCCAGTCGCTGTCATTCTCGGGAAGTCCGATGCCGTAGGGTTCATCGCTGAAAAAGTCGCCGACAAGTTCATATTTACCCGGTTCCTTCGCGGCATAGCCGATGAGTATCGTACTGTCTGTCGCCCAGCCCGCGACCTTGCCCTGCTGCAGCGCCAGGAAGCATGAAGGCTCATCCTGGAAGCTGATAACTTTGGGCTTCTTGTCGCCCAGCGATTTTAGAAGATTGACGGCATTTTTCTCGCTGGTTGTGCCCTGCATGGAGGCCAGCTTCTTGCCCACAAAATCCTTGTGGCTTTTGTATTTGCCCTTTTTGGCCAGGATCTTCTCACCATCAAAGAAATAGGTGATGGAGAAATCGATCGTTTTATCCCGTTCGCGTTTGTGGGTCATGTTGGCGGTACTCATATCGATCCGCCCCGATGTCAGAAACGAGATACGCGTCTTGTTGTTCAGTTTGGTTTTTTCCATTTTGAGTTCTTTGCCCATGGACTGGCCGATACGCTTTATCACCTCCGAAGCTATATCAACATCGAACCCAACCCACTCATTCTTGTCGTTAAAATACGCCGCGGGAATGCTGTTGTACATCAGACCCGCTTTGACAACGCCAGCTTTCTTGACCTTGTCATAGGTGGGACCCGCGAAGCAGATACACGGGACAAGCATAAATACCACAGCCAGTACTAATACAGACTTCCATACTCTCTTTTGCATAGGATAACCTCCCTTGTTGAAGTAGTTAACAAAACACCCCCCGATACTGATACTTGCCACTACAGGGGATACATCCACCTGCTAATGCTTTAAAATCTTACTCAAAAAGAGCTTGGTACGTTCACTCTGCGGACGATAAAAGAAATCGTCCGGTGTTGCTTCTTCAATTATCTGCCCCTCATCCATAAAAACCACCCTGTCGGCTACCTCGCGGGCAAATCCCATCTCATGTGTAACCACTATCATTGTCATACCCTCACGCGCCAGATTACGCATAACATCCAGAACCTCATTTATCATCTCCGGATCCAGGGCCGATGTGGGCTCATCAAAGAGCATGATCTTGGGCTGCATGGCAAGACCACGCGCAATGGCCACACGCTGCTGCTGGCCCCCTGACAACTGCGCAGGATATGAATAGGCTTTTTCACGGATGCCCACTCTTTCCAGCTGTTGAAGGCCAAGCGCCTCCGCTTGTTCTGCTTTGGTTTTTCTGACATTGATGGGAGCAAGCGTTATATTCTGGAGGGCAGTCATGTGAGGATAGAGGTTAAACTGCTGAAAAACAAACCCTATCTCAGCTCTTAAATTGGTGAGGTTTATCCGGCTGTCATGTATGGGTATGCTGTCAACAACAATCTCACCGTTCTGTATTGGTTCCAGCTTGTTTATACATCTGATAAGGGTACTCTTTCCCGATCCGCTCGGACCACATACTACAACCACTTCCCCCGAAGCTACATGAAAATTGATATCGTTAAGGACGTGAAGTTTTCCGAACCACTTATTCACGTTTTTAAAGTTAATCATTAAGGAATGTTCCTGTCCTGACACATAATCTATAGTTTATACTTCCCGGGATTCATATTGTCAATAGCGAAAAATTCAGACAGCATGTCTTGGCCGTTGAAACCACCTGCACAAAAAGCTGTCCGCTTTGGCTATTGACAAAAGACTGTTATCTTACTATTCTGAAGCAGTATGATTGTAGTTGTTACTCTGGCAACTAAATATGGTAATGCATGATGGACGTTTACAAGAGAGATACAAACATTACATAGATTTAATGGTCATGTTTAATTGCCGGAGTAATAAATGCTTTGTAAACCCCGACTCGTCGGGACTGTGACTAATACACGAAAGAAAAATAGAAGAGTAAAGGTTTTTAAGAAAATGAAAAATCTGGACCCATCCAAGATAGCAATTATCGGACCGGGAAGGCTCGGAACGGCCTTTGCCTACAAGTTCGGACGCGATGGAAAAAATGTAACTATATACTATCACGACGCCGAGATATGCAGGGAAATCAATCAAACCCATCTAAACCCCCGGCATCTGACAGACGATCTTGCAAAAATATCGGGGGGCATGGAAAATATCCCCCGATTATCGGGGGTCACGGCAACAAATGACTTGGAAAAGGTTGTTGAGGAAAATGATTTTATCATACTTTCGATAACCATGAACAGGCTACAGGAATTATTGGATTATATAAAACCTCTGATAGCAAAAAAGAAGGGCCGGACATGCCTGGTATCCCCGATAAAGGGCCTGGCATCAAATGAAAAAACCAGCGAACTTGTAACACCATCTCAGATGGTCAAAAATCATCTCTTCGACCTCAAGCACAAATTTGACATTATCTGTATCGGAGGACCGTTCTTCGATGTAGATATTGCCACAGGCAGGCCGGTATGCGTGACAGTGGCGGGTGATAAACGCGCGGCAAAAACTTTTAGTCTCAACTTTCTCAGGCTGAATCGCAAGGAGTTAAACTCCTATTATAATTTTGATCTTATAGGTATTGAGGCATGCGGCGCCCTGAAAAATATAATAGCGAACATCAAAGGAGCCGCCGATTGTTTGAACTTGGGAAACTCCTTGCCCGGAACCATCTTCGCGAGATCCGGCGTTGAGATAAGAGCCCTGGTAAAGTTGCTGGGGGGAAGCTTTCAGGCATTTCAGAGTCAGGCCGGGGTCGGTGACATGTATGTTACCGTTTCATCGGAAGCCAGCAAAAATTATAAATACGGTAAATATTTCTATGAGTTATTTGACGGCAATCCCATAGCAACCAGTATCAAAACCCTGAAAAAGATAGATGGGACTCCTGAAGGACCGAATACGATAAAGAGCGTGCACAGATATCTGGAAAAGAAAAACATGTACAGCCCCCTATTCCGTTGCGCCTACAAAATATTTCACGAAGAGACAAACAGGGATGAAATAGTCGAACATATCATACAGGCCTGCCAGTTTGATAAACGGAACAGGGAATATATAGGTCCCTTTTCAAAACTGCTGTACAGGATATTCCCTGAAATATGGTACAGAAGACACAAGGGTTTCCTGTCTAAACTCGACTTACGGAAACCATCAAGGTAGTCAAAACCATTCCCATAAATCCGTCCGCTCTCTCTTTATACCGGATTTGCGGCAAAGGTATGATCTTGAATTCAAACTGTCAATATGCTAATCATGGACCATGCCTGTTTATGAGTACAAAGCCCTTGACATCAGAGGGAAAAATCTTAAGGGTATCATCAATGCAGAGAGCCTGTCAGCCGCACGGCAGAGACTGAGAGAAACCAGTCTTTTCCCCTTTGACCTGAGAGAAACATCAGCGGAAGAAAAAACCAGAATACCGGGCAGCAGGTCGGTCGGCACCTTTCTTTTTAAGAGGGTTGGTCTGCGTGAAGTATCCATTATGACAAGACAGCTTTCCACCCTTCTGGGCGCGGGTCTTCCTCTGATCGCCGCACTGGAAGCACTTATCTCCCAGACAAACAACCCCCAATTGAAGAAAACTCTGGCGCAGATCAAAGAAGAGATAAATGAAGGCAGCAGCCTTGCCCTGAGTCTCTCACACTACCCAAAGATCTTTTCTCAATTCTACATCAACATGGTAAGAGCGGGTGAGGCATCGGGGGCACTCGATATCGTACTGGAAAGACTGGCCGATTTCAATGAAAGCCAGCAGGCGCTCCAGGGGAAAATAAAGGCCGCCCTTGCCTACCCCCTGTTCATGTTTCTTATAGGCAGCATCGTTCTTTTCTTCCTGACAACCTTTATAGTGCCAAAGATTACCGGCATATTCAGCGAGATGCACCAGACACTCCCCGGAATAACCGTATTCCTTATCTCAGTAAGCGGTTTTTTGAAATCCTTCTGGATCGCGATTGTCCTGATCATTTTCGTAACCTCTGCCGGGCTGAAATACGCGTTTACGAAAACGATCAGGGGACAATATCTACGAGACCGGATTAAGATTAAAATACCACTTTTCGGACCGCTGATTCATAAAATGGCCGTCGCGCGTTTCAGCCGGACCCTGGGCACACTCCTGCAAAACGGTGTCCCGATGCTCACAGCTCTTTCCATAGTCAAAAATGTCGTTAATAACAGGTTGATCGAGGACGCTATTGCCGAAGCGGCAAGAGATGTTGAGGAGGGTCAAAGCCTGTCGGCAACACTTTTGAGGAGCAAACTCTTCCCCCCCATAGTCATCCAGATGATATCCGCAGGTGAACACAGTGGTATACTGGAGAAAATGCTCTATAAAATTGCCGACAGCCTTGAAAATGAGGTGGAATCGGATCTAACAATGCTGACATCCATGCTGGAACCTGTTATGATTCTGGTTATGGGCCTGCTGGTCGGTTTTATTGTCATCTCGATACTGCTGCCGATTTTTGAGATGAATCAGTTGATAAGATAGAAGATTAATTATAAATTCTGATTTTTAAAAGAAACAGGGGATAAACATGAAAAAGAATTTCAATAACAAGGGTTTTACACTGATCGAGCTGATGGTGGTAATTGTCATCCTCGGTATCCTTGCGGGGCTTATTGTTCCGAGAATAATGAGCCGACCTGAAGAGGCAAGACAGGCAAAAGCCATGATACAGATCGAGAGCCTGGAAACAACACTGAAGTTATATAAACTGGACAACGGAAGTTACCCCTCTACCGAACAGGGCCTTCAAGCGCTGGTCGAGCCTCCGGAAGTGGGAAATCTCCCCAGGAACTGGAGAGAGGGTGGATATCTGGAAAAGGGCAAGATCCCGAAAGACCCCTGGAACAATGAATATATCTACCTGTGCCCCGGAACGTATGGAGATTACGACATCATATCTTATGGCGCGGATGGAGAGGCTGGGGGTGAAGGGAAAAACAACGATATAACAACCTGGGATGTTGAATAACCCGAAGAAGATATCGCCGGAGACCCAATCGGCTGAAAAGGGGTTTACCCTGATTGAGCTTAGTGTGGTTGTATTTCTTATCGGGCTGATGCTTCTCATCGCCGTCCCGAGGGTACGGGATACAATGCTCGGCGGTGATCTGGAGACGGTCGCAAACCACCTGACCAGCAAGGCGCGCGAACTGAGAAGCGATGCGGTTCGCAACCAGGTTGATCATGTCCTTCATCTGGACCTGGACAACAACCTTATCTGGACATACAGTGCGGATATGACTCCGGAAGCAAGAAACAACATGAAAAACCTCGCCTTCAAACTCCCGGGGGAAGTGAAAATTCTGGATATTTATTTCTCCGAGGAAAAAAAGATCACAGACGGTGATACGACAGTCAGGTTTTCCCGAAAGAATTACACGCAACCAGCCACCATACACCTTGCCGAGAAAGACCGGCGCCTCACACTGGTCTTTGAACCCTTTCTGAGCTATGTCAAAACCTATGATGCCTACGTTGATTTTCAGGATCAAATGTCTGACAGATAAAGTCAGAGACACGGAGGCAATAGATACCAGGACCCGTTTAAGGCATTAGTGAAAGGCTGAAAATGGCTATATTACCCAAGGTATGGATGGTTATTGGAACCAGCAGGTTTCCCTCTTTCTCATAGGCCATCGCGAAGAGGACTCCGCCTGTTATCTGGGGCAGCGGAACCCCGGAACCTGTGGGATGGACCAGGACAAATGCCAGCGTACTTAGAGTTACGGCAGCGAACACCCCCCATCGCCTGAAGAACCCGTAGAGTACTCCCCTGAACAGCACCTCTTCCGCCACTGGCGACACAATCCCCCCGACAAGAAAAAAGAGAGCAATTTCAACCTGTCCTGCAGGAAGGCGGGTGTGTAACAGCTTGATGGGATTGATACCGAAGGCAAACAACGCCGCGGATACAAGAAGCACAATTATACCGAACCCGGCCGACCAGATAAAACCCCTCTTTAGCCCCGAAGTCACCCGGTAGGGGAAAAGACCTATGGAGGAGATGTCCCCCTCCAGGATCAAAACTGTACCCACAATAAAGATTACCTCAAGGAGGCGGGCAACACACAGGATGAGCAACAGATTGTCAGCCCCACCGGAAACCGTAAGCACCACTGCCAACTCGATTGCGACAACCACCACGAGAGAGACAAGCACTGTCTTTATTTTGATTCTAGCTGTTTCCATCCTGACGCCCTCAACGCCCTGTATGCGTACCACTGAGTATACCAGTCACCGGAAGTTTCAATCCTTCGTATGATTTCTCCTGCCGCAGCAGCGTCCCTTCTCCGGCCAAGGGCATAAAAAACCATGCAAACCACATTCCGATGCGGGTCATCCAGCAGGGTCAGAATATCGACGGCGGTTTTGGGTTTCCGGCTTTTACTGATGGCCTTTGCCAACCAGTAACGCTCAGGTACAGAGGGACTTTTGAGCATTTTTTCATAGGCTTCGAAATCGCTCACTTCCATCCCCTTTTGCCCTATAAACTTCAGGGCTTCAACCCTGTCCCTCCAGTTTTCCGATCCCATGGCTTCAGATACATTTCTTACATCCACCGCCCTGCCGCCACCAGAGTAAAGCAGGAGCAGAAGAGCACCTCCGGTCAAAAGACAGAGGACATCGGCCATGGCAGAAACTTTTTCGGATTTCATAAAAGGGATCAGCAGAAGGAAAAAGAACGCATGCAGAATAATATACAGGATAACGGGAGACCCCGTCAAAAGGCAGAAAAAGACGAATTTCCGAAAAAAAGAACACCGGTCGGTCTTCTGGGAAAACTCCTTCAGTATGGGACCCGATCGGGAAAGAAACTCTTTCGTAGGGATACTAATAATCGCCTCCCCCCTGTTCTTAAAGACAAGCAAATCCCCCTCTGTTGACATATCCAGATCGGCCTTTGTGTATCCGCTTATGGGAAGATAGTCATGCCGGAGCAATTTTCTTGTGACATGAGTTACTACCGGAGCCGTCCCGATCTGGTCTAAGCTGCATGTTTTAATCATCTTCTGATCAAGCGATTTGAAGGCCTCCGCGGGATAGAGGGTATAATTGTAGTAAAAGTCGTTGATCCATTTTCCCGGGGGGCCGGACAGAAGGAAACTGTCTCTGACATTGAGAAAAACGTTGCTGCCAACAAGGGGTGCCCACATGAAAGCCAGCAGAAGAAGGGGAATGATATGGAGCAGTTCAACCCTCAGGGTTTTTCTCGCGGTTCGCGCTGGCATCCATCTAAGGACACCCGCGAAAACCACGGGTGGTACAAAAAGAAAATAGGTGGAAGCGGCGGGGCAGAATCCCTTTAAATTCAGTAATACGAGACATCCCGCCCACAATATCAGAAAAAAGATCAGTGACAGTCTGTTCCGGGAAAGGACCCGGTCCCAGATCCAGGCCGCCGCAAAGGCAAGGATGGAAAGGCCGGCACCCACGGTCAGCGTGAAAAACAGGCCTCCAAAAAAGGCGGGGCCAAATTCCTCCAGGCGCGCCATGGCATGTCGGTTGGGCACGGCAAGGTAACCGTTATTGCCTATCGCTACGAGGGCACGATGGAGATCCGCATTGGACAGATATACCTGTATGGTGGCTATAGCTTGAGCCGTAAACAGCCCCGGCAAAACTATCTTCAATAATTTCATTCGGCTACCCATCCATAATACGTGTTACGTTTAATCCTTTCGTGAACTTATAACATACTTATGCCCGCGATTGTCAATGCACAACTGTAATCCCCTGTTGAAAAAACCGCCCGCCCTGTGATAGAAATTTTCCATGAAGCAGAATATGACCGTCCGCACGCACCGGGTTTTCGACTTCAGGGGGTTTACCCTGCTTGAGGTCATGATTGCCATGGCGATCCTCGCTACAACGCTCGTTGTAGTTTTTCAATCCCAGTCACAGAGCGTCTCCATGACGAGCCGGGCAAGATTTGAGACCACGGCGTCTCTCCTCGCCCAGAGCAAGATGGCGGAGATGGAAGCGGCAAAGCCAGAAGATGTCATCTCCGACAGCGGGGATTTCGACGAGGATTTCCCCGACTATTCATGGCAGGTGGATGTAACGGAAACAGAGCTTAAAAGCCTGAAAAGGATTGAAGTGAAGGTTGTAAATGAGATGATGACATCAAACAATTCCTTCCGGCTTGTACTCTACCGGTTCACCGTGTACTGATTAGACTGAAGGCGATGGACATATAGCCTACTACCTGAACAACTTGAATAGTTAATCTTATGCGAACATCAAAAAAAAATGGGTTCACGCTTGTTGAGATACTTATTGCCATATCCATACTGGCGACGGTACTGACAACGGTATATGCCGCTTATACCGGAACGTTCGGTTTAGTAAAAAGCAACCGATCCGGCAATGACATCTACAGTATGGCAAGGACAGCAATAAACAGGATGGCGGAAGACATGGAGTCTGCTTGCGGATACAGAGGTTCCCTGGAATTCGTATCCGGGGAGATTGAAACTGGAGATTTAATGGAGTTGTCATTCCTTTCGTCGTCTCACTTGGACTTTGATAATGAAAGGTCTTCAGGTACAGCCATAATACACTACTTCATCGTAAAGGACGATGAGGAGGAGAAGGGGGAGGAGGATGAAGACAGTTATATACTGAAACGGAGGGATGAACTATACCATGGCAAAGCAACAGAAGATAAAGAAGGAGGATATATTCTCTGCAACGGGCTGCAGTCTCTTACATATAAGTTTTATGACGGCAGCGGAGTGGAATATGATTCCTGGGACTCTGGATCCGATCTGACGGTTCAGAAAGACAGGTTTCCCGCTATGGTCTTCATACGTATGGAGTTTATAAATCCCGATAACAGGGACAGGCCTTACAGGTTTATGACAAAGGTGTTTCTGCCGATGGCGAGCAATCAATGACAAAAGTGTTGAGGAATGAAAGGGGCGTTGCACTGATACTGGTGATCATGATGATCAGCGTTATTATAGCGGTCACGCTCCAGCTTAATATGGCATCAAGATCTGAGATATATGAAGCCGCGAATCTGGGAGACGGTATCAGGGCAGCCTGTATTTCAAGATCAGGGTTCTGCATGGGAGAGACTCTTCTGTCCGAAGATAAGAACGATCTTGATTCTCTGAATGAAGACTGGGCTGAATCGGAGCTGCTTTCCGCAGGCTCGGGGGCCCTGTTCGACACCGGACATTTCAGACTGCAGATTGAGGACGAGTCCGGCAGAATCTCGATTAACAAGCTTGTTGAGGGCACCGAATTCAACGACAAAATCAAGGATCTCCTGATACTGTTTCTGAGTCTGCCGGAATTCGATCTCGACGAACAACAGGCCCGCGACATTGTGGACACCATAAAGGATTGGATAGACGCGGATGATGTGACAACCGGTTTCGGAGCCGAAGACATATACTACACAGGGTTGGAGACCCCATATCCATGCAAAAACGCACCCTTGGATTGTATTGAAGAACTTTTAATGATAAAAGGAATCACAGAAAATCTGTACTATGGAACAGACGAGACACCCGGTATCGCGAACTATGTTACACTGTATGGTAACGGCGCGATAAACATTAACACCGCTCCTAACCTGATACTGAAGTCGCTGTCTGATGAAATTACGGATGAAATGGCCTCTGATATGGATGAGTTCAGAAGAAATGAAGAAAACAATCTTTCGAAATCTGCGTGGTATAAAAACATCCCGGGGATGACGGGGATAACGATTAACCCCGGCCTGATAACCACTCAAAGCGACATATTCAGGATCACATCCACAGGTTATCTGAACGATATCAGCGGAAGGGTAAGCGGGGTGATCGAGAGAAACGACAACGGTAAGATAAAAAGACTGTCCTGGAAGGTGAACTGATGCCGGAAAAGATTCTCGGTCTTGACATCAGCAGTAACAGCATAAAAGCGGTCAGCGTAACAGCTGGCCTGAGAGGATACGAGGTCGCCGGAGTGTCCCTTATTGATATTGCTGAGGCGGGGGGCACCGAAGAGGCTCTTAAAGGATTGTTTGAGGGCGACCTGTTCAAAAACAGTGTGTGCGTAACCTCACTTCCCGCGGCAAGCTTTTCCTTCCGCAATATAAGACTTCCATTCAAAAACAGGAAAAAGATTGATAAGACCATCGCGTACGAACTCGAACCGCTTCTCCCCTATTCCGCCGATGATCTCCTTATAGATTACACGGTTGTGGATCAGGGGGATCAATCAGAGATATTCGCGGCCGCGATCCCCGAATCCGTTGTAGGGGATCTGTTCAGACACCTCGATGTATACCATGTGGAGGCATCAATAATCGATATAGATGCCGTTTCCGTGTTATCAAGGATCAAAGCCGGTGGCAACGTGATGTGCGGTCTCCTCCTGGATATCGGCTGCAGGGATACTACAGGTGTGCTGTTCAAGGATGGCAGGGTCTTTCACATAAGACATTTTCGCTTCGGCGGAGCAAATATTACCGAGAGCCTGGCAAAGGGAGCCGGGATTGAATTCCCGGAGGCCGAAAAAAGAAAAAAATCGGGTGACTCAGGCGAGGCGGAAGAAAAGATATCGGCAGTCTGCCGGAATTTCTTCCTTGAGTTAAAAAACACACTGGAATTCCTGAAATTAAAAGGGGGGTTCGAAGAGGAGCCCGAAAGAATCTTCCTGACCGGAGGCGGGGCGATATACCAGCCGCTTAGAGATGAGATGGAAAACTTTTTCTCTCTTCCGGTGGAGATGGTTGACGTGTCAGCCGCGGAAGATATCGTCATGGGGGATAAAATTACGGAAGGGTTCAACCCCATGCTGATGAACCAGGCCCTCGCCCTCGCTACCAGAGAGTCCAAAAAGGGCATTGGGTTTAATTTTGCCAGGGAAAAATTCAAGCCCAAAAGGGTCTATGAAAAATTCCGTAAAGATTTTAAATGGGTGTCGGTGCTTGTCTTTGTGATACTTTGCACCTTAGGAGTAGATTTTTACATGGACTACCACTCCAGCCGGGCGCACCTGGACATGCTGAAAAGTGAAATAACATCCGTATTTAAAAAGACCTGTCCCGAGGTCACAAAGATCGTCGATCCTGTTCAACAGCTCAAAGTTAAGATCAATCAGGCGCAACACTCCTCTACCGGACTGAACGGCACCGGGTTAGAGACAAAGACACTGGATATCCTGAAAGATATCTCCAGGCTTGTCCCGGAGAAGACAGATTTCATTATCACAAGCTTTGCGTTTGATGGAGATACTGTAAAAATCAAGGGCGAAACCGACAACTTCAACGGCGTTGACGGAATAAAAAACGAACTAGGCAAGTCGGGTTATTTCGGAGACGTTACCATAAGCTCGGCGAACCTTATCAAAAAGGGAACCCGGGTCGGATTTGACCTAAGGATGGAAGTAATCCGGAATTAACCGTTCAGGTATCGAGCGACAAGGGCACAAAAAAATGGACTTTCGAGCAAGGCTTAAGCTGACAAAACATGAAAGGTACTATGTGTCAATTGGCGCCGTCGCGGTAATCCTTTTTCTTGTACTCCAGCTTATCCTCTTCCCCTTTATGGGAGAGAAGGGAAAGATCAAGCGCTCTATTCATTCGAAAGAACAGATCCTGAAGGAACTTATCTCCCTCAGCTCGGAATATATGGCGCTAAAGGAAAATTCGGTTGATATCAAGAAAGTGCTTTCCGACAGGCCCGATAACTTCACCCTTTTTTCCTTTCTGGAAAAACAGGCCGGGCGAAGCGGGATAAAACCGAGCATAAAATACATGAAACCCTCAACTTCGACAAATAAGGAGTCATACAGCGAATCATTCGTAGAGATGAAGCTGGAAAATGTGACCCTGGAGCAACTCGTCGAATACCTGTATCTCGTCGAATCTCCTGAAAATCTGGTCGGTATCAAGAGGATTTCGATAAAGCAAAGCAGGGGTAGCCCTGAATATCTGACTGTTTTAATGCAGTTAATTACATACATAAAATAAAAGTTTCAGAGGTTTGGGTTTAGAAATCAGAAAACCGTAAACTGTAAACCGACAACCGGCACAACCATGAAAACAAAAAAATGGATTACATACACGATATACGGCATACTGATTACATTGCTGTTTCTGTATCTCCGCTTCCCATCAGACAGCGTAGCGAACTATATTAAATCAACCATTGCCGCCGGCAACCCTGACGTTGTCCTTTCGTTTGATTCCGCAACTCCCTGTATACCGCCGGGCATAAACCTGAGCAATGTTGAAATCGGTTTCAGGAATAAACCGGATTTAATTCTCAGGACGGATACATTAAAAATACGACCGGCGCTCGCAAGACTCCTTTCCGGCAAGCTGTCACTACTTATGAATACCGACGCATACGGGGGGAAACTGCGCACCAATATAGATTTTGCGAACCGCTTTTCTACCGAAGGTCCCGTCAACATGAATAACGGGTTTAGTAATATTAACCTCGGAAAATGTTCCTGCCTCCAAGCGGCAACAGGCCGCCGGATTAGCGGCATACTCAGCGGTACTCTGTCATATACTGGAAGATTGGATAGAATTACAAACGGCGCAGGGAGCGCCAAGTTCTCTCTCCTTGATGGCAGTATGCAGCTCTTGAGAGAAATCTTCGGCCTCGGTGAACTGGATTTTGACAAGATGGACGGAGACATAACCCTCAAAAATAGAACCCTTAAGATAACCAGCCTGGAAATGACAGGTAAACAGTTCAGCGGATCTTTCAGTGGAAACATATTCCTGAGAGAAAACATAATGCGAAGCAGATTGTCCATAAAAGGCAATATAAAAATCCATGCCATGAACAGGGATATCTCTACTACACTGAATGGGACCATTGCCAATCCAGTCCCGAGGTTTATGTAAAACAATGAAATCAGGATATCGTACAATAGTCATACTGGTAATAATTACTATCCTGTCATATCTGTTTGTAGATATCTTTTACAGGGCTATAGACGCGAAACTTACCCGCGTCAAAACCGGGATTACGGTTGCTGAGAAGAAAGCCCTTCCGGTTATCAAAAGACAGCCTCTTATTTCTTACAATATAATCCCGGAAAGGAACCTGTTCGGTTCAATCAATAAAGCTGCTGGAGAGAGGTATATCGACATTGATGAGTTGGAATCCACAAAGCTGAACCTGGTCCTTATGGGAACGGTTTACGGAATCGGGGAATTAGATTGCGCCGTCATTGAGGATAAAGACAACAGGAAACAGGAACTTTTCAGGGTTGGCGATACTGTTGCTTCAGCCACAGTCGTCAGGATAATGCGTGGCATGGTGGTGCTGCATGTCGATGGCAAAGATGAGATACTGGCCATGGAAGTTAAAGACAGCGAAAACATGCCGGGGGTTACCGAAAGAACAGATTCCGGCAGCAAAAACTCCATCATCATGAGAAAAAGCGAGATAGATGAAGCTATGAAAGACATGGGCAAAATTCTTACTCAGGCGAGGATTCGACCATACTTTTCCGCCGGGAAATCGGATGGTTTCATAATAAACAGGATAAAAAAGGGAAGTATATTCCAGAAGATGGGCATGCAGAATGGAGATATCATACAGGGAGTTGACGGCCAGCCCATTAAGAGCCCGGATGAAATGCTGGAGCTGTATAACGGGCTGAAATCAGGTTCCGCAATAAACCTTGACATCAAAAGAAAAGGGGAAGCGCAAAGTTTGGAATACGTTTTCCAGTAATTACCAATTACCGGTTGGCAGAACTCGGAACCGATAACCGTGAACCATAAACTGTAAACCGTAAACCGATAACCGTGAACTATTACTAATGTACACATCATACTTCGGCTTAAAAGAAAATCCATTCAGCATGACACCAGACACCAGGTATCTCTTCCTAAGTCCGCAGCACAGTGAAGCGCTGAACCACTTACTCTACGGCATAAATGAAAAAAAAGGATTCATGGTAATTACAGGAGGAATCGGAACAGGCAAGACCACCATCTGCAGAAAACTGCTTTCCATCCTGGATCAATCTGTTGACAGCGCCCTTATATTCAATCCCTCTCTCTCGGAGATGGAACTTCTGGCAGCTATAAATCAGGAGTTTGGAGTCAAATCGGGAGTGGGAAGAAAGACAAAGAAGAGACATATTGACGCGTTAAATAAATTTCTACTTAAGAACTTCTCCGCGGGGAGAAACTCTGTCTTACTGATTGATGAGGCCCAAAACCTTTCCCGCGGCGTTCTGGAACAGATCCGGATGCTTTCCAACCTCGAAACCGAAAGGGAAAAACTGCTGCAGATAGTTCTTATCGGACAGCCTGAATTGGAAAGACTTCTGACGTCACCATCTCTCAAACAACTTAATGAAAGAATTACAGTAAGGTATAACTTAACCCCGTTCAGTCATGATCAGGAAAAAGACTATATAATGCACAGACTGGCGGTAGCGGGTGGAGATAACGGAGTCCCCCTTTTTTCCAGCCATGCCTGCAGAAAGATACACAGCTATTCCAGGGGCATTCCCCGGAGGATAAATGCCATCTGTGACAGGGCACTGCTTATAGCATACAGCCGGGATTACAACGTCATCAGCAGAAATATTATCAGGGAAGCTGTATCAGATATCGGCAGCGGGTACCTGACAGATAAGACAAACTTTCGAAGGAAAAGAGAACGCCTTATCCTTCTCTCTGCTTTGATCATAATTATCCTTCTGATGCTGTCAGTCCCGGCAATCAGAGAGGCGGTTTTTGATTTTTTCCAGAATATGGATTTTCTTATGTGGGATAGATGAGTCATATAGATAACGCCCTTAAAAAAGCTCAGGAAGAAAAAGACAACCTGTCTAAAGGCTACGGTCGTATAGCGCCCGCGACAACCCGCAGGAGTAACACCGGCCGTAAGGCGTCATGGATAATCATTCCGGCTGTCGTACTGATATCACTTGCCGTGATCGGTTTTCTCCTGTTTGGAAATAGTGAGCCGGACGGAGAGGAGAGTGCGATACCACGCAAAAATGTTGTGTTAGAGAAGACGCCGGCATTACAACAGAAAAAGGCGATCAGCACAGGCGTAGCAGCAGTTCCACTTACCGACAGCGACAAAAAGAGAGTCCCCCCCTCCCCTATGGCTGGGAATGCGGACAATGTGAAAAGAGGCGTCGATACGATACCCGGCGTGGATAATCTGTACCGAAAGGCCCTGCGCTACCAACAGGAAGGCAGACTGGATAAGGCTGGTGAGGGATACAGAAAGGTCCTGAATATTGAGCCGGAACACCTCTTCGCCCTGAACAATCTCGGTGTCATTTATATGAGCCAGCGGGGAAATAAAAAGGCGGAGGTAATGTTCAAGAGGGCAATCAGTCTGAAAGGTGATTATGCAAACCCTTATTACAACCTGGCCTGCCTCTACTCGCAAAAAGGGAACATTCCCGGCTCTCTCGATTACTTAAAGAAGGCTGCGCGAATAAATAATGACGTGAAAAACTGGGTAAAAGATGATAGAGATCTAAGAAATGTTCGCGAATCGGCGGATTTCAGGAAAGTTTTTGAGTGATATTGACAACAAAAATACTTACAGGAAACGAAATCTTTTCGGCATGAGAAGATCA
>Ga0307992_1000989_pt1 | contig 17192 bp, 16 predicted proteins | sample EllFjometagen133_FD_203162 | JGI IMG/M metagenome (GOLD analysis project Ga0307992, IMG submission 203162) | Marine microbial communities from Ellis Fjord, Antarctic Ocean - #133 | ecosystem: Environmental > Aquatic > Marine > Unclassified | place: Southern Ocean | collected 2014-10-08
AAAATTGGGCCTTTCATCTTTTGCTTCCCTAGTTGAGGGTCGCATTTTAACAAAATAAAATCAATTCTTAAGATGATTTCTCTAGATGTTTGAAATCGAGAATGATCGTAAGCAAAATCACAATCCGCTTGCTTTATCCAAAGAATATCTCCTTGTTGGGTGATCACTTCAACTTGATCAACGAGTGTTCCAATTAATTCAGTTTGAAAATGGGAATTATTGTAAATTGCTCCACCCAGGCTACCAGGAATTCCGGAAAATGGCTCTAGCCCTGTTAAGCCCAGATCAACTGACTCTCTAACCAAGCCGGCAGTAGTAATACCACTATCTACCCTTAATCTAGTTTTTTGAGACGACTCATCCAAAATCTCAATTTTATGATGTCTGGTCAGAATCACCAATCCTTCAACTCCTTCGTCGGCCACAATCACATTACTGGCTCCTCCCAAAATCGTGAATTTAAAATTCTGTGTTGAACAATAATTAACAAGTTCAATCAAATCCTGTCGAGTATTAGCTCTGACCAAAGCTTCAGCTGGGCCACCAATTTTAAAATAGGTCAATTTCGACAAAAGAAAATTGGTCCTAATCTTTAATTGAGGGAAAGCTTTTTTTAGCTGAAGTAAATCTTGATCGGTTAAGCTTGACATAAATATGTTGATTAATTGTCATCAACAACTAACTTAGATTTAATATCTAATCGACTCAATTACACCCATAGTTTCTGGTGGCCAATAACGAAAAAAGGCTTTCCCCACGATCATTGACTTGTCAATTGGTCCCCAAACTCGAGAGTCGCTGGAATGTGGTCGATTGTCACCAACAACAAAATACTGATTGTCACCCAAACTAACAGACTTGTTTTTGGTAAAACTTCCGGCTTCTGTTTGAAACTCATCGGGGATATAAACTTCACCCAAAGACTCAGAGTTCACAAAAATTTGTGAGTCTTTAATCTCAACTAATTCTCCAGGCAAGCCAACTACCCGTTTAATAAAATCACAGCCGGTTCCCTGAGGACAATGAGCGCTTGACGGTGCATGAAAAACAACCACATCCCCTCGCTGAGGCTCTCCTAAACGATAACTAATTTTATCTGTTAATACATAATCACCACTTTCAAAATTAGGGATCATTGATTGTCCATTAACCTGATGGGGCTGCATCAGAAATAAATAAACAATCAAGAAAATTGACAGGGCAATTACTAAAGTTTCAAAGATATCAAGCAAAAAAGCCCCGAGCTGTTTTAAAATATTTTTCATAATAACTATCTAATTAACTTAGTTTTAATGTTTGTGACTGTTGTTATCTTACTATTCTTGATCAGCTCCCTGCAAGCTATAAAAAATCAAGCGCTAATTAAACAGCGGTGCTCAACTCACAATTTTTCCGAGTTGCTTTATAATGAGTTGCATGGGTTATTCAAAAAAAGTAATGGCCGGCTTTTCCTGGGAAAGTCTTTTAAAAATTTCCAACTATATTTTAGCTGTTATTAAAATCTATTTTCTAGCCAGAATTTTATCTCCCAATGACTTTGGACTTTTTTCTCTAGCCACCATTGCGCTTGGAATTAGTGAGGCCGTTACTCAAACCGGTATTAATCTAACAATTATTCAATCCAAACACTCGGTTAAATATTTTTTGGATACTGCCTGGGTGATTGCCATTATTAGAGGTTTCATTATCGGCATTATCATGTTGTTATTGGGTTTTGGCATGAGTTCATTTTTTCATAAAACTGAGCTGGTAACATTAATCGCTTTAGCAGCCCTTATTCCGGTGATTAAGGGATTCATTAATCCTTATGTGGTCGTGCTACACAAGAAAATGAGGTATTTTGAAGACAATCTATATCGTTTTTGCTTAATGTTTTGCGAAATCATTTTAGCTATTGCTTGCGGCTATTGGCTTAAATCAGCTTCTGCTTTGGTGATAGCCATGATAGGGTCAGCTTTAATTGAAGCGGGTGCTTCTTTCTTGTTGTTTGGCGAAAAACCAATTTTCAATTACTCTAGTTCTAGGGCCAAAATAATTTTTAATAATGCTAAAGGCTTGAGTCTTGGATCTTTTTTAATTTATTTAGTTGAAAATATCGATGATTTTTTAATTGGGGCCATTATTTCAACTCCTGCCTTAGGTATTTACCACAATGCTTACAGCCTCACTCATAAAGCTAACTATCAGCTGGCTAAATCTGTTCATTACGGGACGATTCCTGTTTACACCAAAATCGCTAACAATAGACTGCGCTTAAAAAAAGCTTTTCTTAAAGCTGTTCTACTTACTACAATTATAATTTTTATTGTTTCTACCCCAATCTTTATTTTTAATCAAGAAATTATCACTTTCTTTTTAGGTGAACAGTGGCTATCAGCCATTCCATTAATTAGGCCCTTGCTCATAGCTGGCGTTATCCAAAGCTATTCAATGATCAGCTACACTTTAATGCTGGCTCAAAAAAAATACGCTTATATGAACCTCCACTTGGCAATTTCTCTGATTAGTATGGTTGGTTTAATGTTATTTTTAGGTAATAAAAATGGTCTAGTCGGCGCAGTTAACGCTGTTTTAATTTCGAGAATTATCTCCATTCCGCCAATAATTTTTGGTGTTCGAAAAGTGTTTAAAAAAAATTGAATTAATGACCAAAAAAACAACGGCTCAGACAACTTTTAACCTAGTGACACTAATCTTATTAAGCCTTTATATTTTAGTTAGCTTTGGACAATTACAAAGAATTCAGCTTAGTTATAATATTGCTTTTTATGTCCATGACTTTTTGGCTGTTTGCCTAGTTGGGTTAATCTTAATCAGCGTTAAATTGAGTGATCTAAAAAAACACCTTTTAATTTTTTGTAAAAATAATTTATTGCTAGGATATTTCTTTAGTTGGTCCTTAGTCTCTTTAGTCGCAAACCAGATGATGGCTGGGTTTAGCTTAATTCCCTGGTTATATTGGGTGAGATTGTTGACCTATCTAGGAGTAGGCTTTGGCATAAAAGTTTTAATTAAACAAAAAAAACTTAAGTTGGCTTGGGTTCAATTAAGCTTAGGCCTCAATCTAGGCTTAATTGTGTTGTTGGGAATTCTACAATACTGGTTGATACCGGATTTAAGGTTCTTGGGCAATATGGGTTGGGATGTCCACTATTATCGCTTAGCTGGTAGTTTGCTTGATCCTAATTTTGCCGGCATGATTTTAGTGATGATTTTAATTTCGGTTTTGTATAAGTTTAATTTTCAAAAAAAATGGCTAAAATATTTATTATTTGGCACCCTACTACCGCTTCTATTACTTACATATTCACGCAGTAGTTATGGAAGTTTCTTAGTCAGCTTTAGCTTAATTTTAATTGCTAAAAAACAAACACAGTTAAACTTTTCAAAAAAAATTATTGCCGGGCTGATAGTCGGTTTTATGATATTAATGCCTTTTTTACCTAAGCCCGGTGGTTTGGGGGTTGATCTAACTAGAACTGAAACGATCGCAAGTAGGGTTAGAGTGAATCAAATAGTCCTCCAAAATATCGAGGCTAAAGATGTAATTATTGGCAAGGGCATGTTTGTCCCCACTGTTAATATTGCTCTATCTAAAAATAATTCAGAAAAAATTGTTCACGCCCACTTCCCGGATAATCTACTAGTGTTTTTACTTTCAGCCACCGGACTTCCAGGTTTAATTTTAGCTTGCATTTATTTAGGGAAATTATTGTGGGTCTGCTATCAACGTCAAACCGGTAACTTTTTGCTTATTTTGAGTATCTTGCTTCATAGCCTATTTAACTTAACTATTTTTGAACCAATTAACTTATTAATTCTATTATTGGCTCTCAATACAAATAAAAAGACTAGTCTCGATACTTAACTATTAGTTCATGTTCAGCTTCATTGCCAGCTAAATCAATCACTCTAATTTTAATCTTATTTTCACCTTCATTTAAACGATAGCGGTAATTAAACAAGCCCTGAGTATTGCTGTAAGTTAAATTTTCATTAATATAAACCCTGGCTCGTGGTTCTGTTTCACCCTGGATATTAACTACTTGTTCTTCTTTTAACTCATAGCTAGCGCCGTCTTCCGGATAACCAATTTTAATATTTGGCTTTTGAGTATCTTTAATAATTTGATAGCTCTTGTTGATTGATTCATTCCCAGCGGCATCGACACTGTAAAGTTTGATTGTATTTTCTCCCTCTGTTAATTCGACTACCACGGAAAATTGGCCATTGTCGTTGACCCTTGTTAAATCTTGTTCTTGATTGTTAACGACCAAATACACTTTAGATTCCGCTTCACCAAAACCGGTCAAGCTTAACTTAGCGCTATGGGTTGCTTCCGGTGGAGCAGAGATGGTTGGCGGTTGAGGCGGAATATTATCAATGGGCGTTAAATTTGTACCCTTATCTAATAAGTTAAAAAGCATCTGAACCGCATTGGGTAAAACTATAAAAATAAAAATCAGAATAACTACAATCGAAAGCAGAATCAGAACTAATGATTGTTTGGTTAATTCCTTTTTTTTCTTTTTAGCTAAGCGGGAAGTAACGCGTTTTTTAGACATGGCTATATTATAAAACTTAATCCTAAAAATTTAAAGTTTTTAAGATAAATTATCTTGACTTTAAAAGACGTGCTGTGTTGGCCGTCTATCTGTTGACAGACCAGCAACCAATTTATACTGAGCCAGGAGTGGGAATCTCGCCCTACGGGCGATCACCCATCATTAATTATTATAGTTGAGGGTGAGAACCCGTTTATACTGAGCCAGGAGTGGGAATCTCGCCCTACGGGCGATCACCCATCATTAATTATTATAGTTGAGGGTGAGAACCCGTTTATACTGAGCCAGGAGTGGGAATCGAACCCACGACCTACGGTTTACGATACCGTCGCTCTAGCCAGCTGAGCTATCCTGGCGGGATAGCTAATTTTATCAGTAAATAACAGTTCAGAGAAGTTTTAGTTTAATAAGTCTATAATTTCTTGAAGCTGATTAATCAGATAAGTTGGTTGATGTTTGGCTAAAATTTCTTTAGTATTAAAACCCCAGCTGACAGCGCACACATCGACACCTATTTTTTGACAGGCTTGAATATCGCGCACTTGATCGCCAAAATACAACACTTCTTCTTTAGTGAGATTTTGTTTTTTAAGCATTGTCTTAAGTTTGCGTTGTTTGTTAAATAAACCAGCGCCAGTATAAATCGACTTGAAATTAACCTTAGGGTGCAAATGCAAAAACTGCTCAATTGTAGCCAATGAGTTAGAAGAGAGCAGAATCAAGTAGATATTCTTTTCTGCTAGCTTTTTTAAAACCTTTTCTACATTAGGATAAAAATCAATCTGCTCAATCCGCTTTTCAATTTCTTCGTTGATCCTTCTAACTAGCTTTGGCACTTGCCATTTAGAAATATGATGCTTTTTGATTAGTTGAGTTAGAGTGAACTGACGACAACTATCTAAACTAGTGAACTCAATTTCATCACGACCAAACTCGTATTTAAGCTGATTAAATACTTCGGTAAACACAGCAAAACTATCTACCAGAGTGCCATCAAAATCAAAAACAAAAGTGGTTTTAGTCATAGTTAAAATTAAATCAACAATAACTTTATGAGCGAGAGAGACAAATTGTTTTAAACTCCAACTTAAAACGTTCTTGAAGTATTTTAACAAGTTAATAAAAGCGGATCAAATCAAAAATAGAGTAGGGTAATACCTGGATTTCATTAAGGAAAAGTTGGTTTTTATAATTTACAGCATACTGTTTACCAATAACTTGGATGGATAACTAAGAAAGGGAGCTATACTTCCCCAACCAGAATGATCATTTTTTATAGTTGAATCTATAGCTGTATTAAATCTTTAGCACTACTAAGCTGGCGTTATCTTCTGCTCCTAATAAAAATACAGCGTTTAGAATACCCTCAAAAATATTCTTAACAGACTTTTTGTGTGTTTGATTTGCTAAAAACTGATCACTTAAAGTGTCTTTCTCGTAAACGCATTGGTCAATGCCATCAGTGAAAACAAAAACTACATCATTTTTCATTAGTGTCCTTTCTTCAAAAACTAACCCTTTCTTGACTGAAATTCTATCTCTCAAACCTAGTCGAGAAAATGCTCCCAACCAAGTTTCTTTAGTTGTCAGCTTTGTTTTAATTACTCCTTCTTTTGCTATCAGTAATCTACAATCACCATAACTAATTATCTTAAGGATGTTGTTTTTTAGCTGGACAACAATAAAGCTGGCCTCAGGTGTGAACTCTGAATTAGGATTCATATCGATTTTTCCAAATAACTTGAACAGTTTTTTTTCAATTTTTATTACCTCTAATACAGCCGCTTCTTTATTAACAGGAAATAGTAACATTTCTTTTGTCCAATAACCAACAATTATCTCGGCGGCTTTTTCGCCCCAATGCCCGTCAGCGAGACAAATCTTTACATCGTTACCATTTAGAACGCAGCCCACTCTATCCTCGTTTACATCTTTCACCAACCCAACAGTACTACCAACGAGTAAGTTGTCATTCATTACAACTTTCTCAATAACGCCTTGCTTCAACGTAGTAGTTGGAAGAATTATTTTTTTCATATCAATTTGCAAACATTAATTTTATACCCAAGCAACCAACAATATTGGCAAAATGACATGTTAGCGGTATTTTTTTACCCAATGTTATTTCAACAATTTTATTATTATTTGTTATTATCCATCTAAACAATTGCCCTTGGAATTTTTCTAAATCTATATCATCATCTATCTTAATATTAATTAAATCTCCTTCAAGGGCAGGTAAAAACTCTAAATCATCAATTAAAATTGTGGTTCTAGCTTGAATCGCTTCGCCATTTTCATCCAAAACAGCTTGCTTCTTAAGTGATCTCATCTGAAGTATTTTTATTCTTTGTGTTTGTGGATCAATAACAAATTCTATGTCACTTGGTCCAAATAATTTTTCAACTTTTTGTGCAATCCATATAATCTCACTTGTTTGTTGCACTGTTAATAAATTGCTTTCTATAGCTGAATTAGCTTTTGAATTTACTAGTTTGTGCTTTTCAAAATGACTACCCACTCTGTTAATCTGACTTGGACTGGTTACAATATTTAAATCTATTCGATCTTTGTCAACAAAAACCGATCCTCCAGGAGCATCGACAAACTCTTGTACAATTATTGCCATTAGAGGAATATGCCTTAGTCCTTTCATTTCACGAAAGCCAATTGCTTTTTCAGAAAAGAAAGATGACATAACAATTTTTAATGCCTTTTGCAATTCATCGATATTGTTCGGATCGATATCGATTGCACTTTCATAAATTCCAGGAGCCGGACCAATAATATCAACATCTTCATCAAAAGATGACGACCTTAAGACAATCCTATGAAGTCCACCAAATAGTGTTATTAGCTCTTTTAATAATTCCTGTGGAATTTCAGAATTTGATACTAACTGAGCTAAATCCTGGCCAATAAGTATTTTCTCATCAATAGATGCTCCTGAATTTAAATCAGTTATAAGAAGCTTCATACCTTCTATCTGTTCAAGCCAGCTCTCTACAATTTCCGTGCTTATAACTTTGCCCTCATGAACAACACGCTCAGAAAAAATCTGCATGGCTCTTGCAATGCCGACAGCTTTGCCACCAACTAAAAATGGTGAAAGGCTTTGACCTAAATCAACAAACATTTCACTGCGCTTAATTTCTTCCAAACGAGCATCGACCTCATTATTAAATGAATCGATATCAGTTACAATTCTTTCGGCAATTGATGGTCTAAACTTTCCTTCAAATAAAAGTTGCATTAAGAATCTACCTTTTGCAGACGTTGCATCTAAATTGTCTAGCTGTAGCGATAGAAAATTAAGAAAAGTGCTAGAAAATTCCTGATCAAAAGCCACATCTAGATTTTTCTTAATTAGTTTAAGAAGAGATCCAGCTGTGGCACAAACAGCATCATATCTCCAAAATTTGCCCTGAAAATTTTGCGATGACTGTATTGGAGTAGTCCAATTCAAAAATCTAATTAAAGCATTAAGTTCCTGGGCGACTGCACTCGTTGATACATTCGCCTGAGTTGTTTCAAAAAGTTGTGTCAACATTGCCAATGACTCGTCTTGTTCTAAATCGCCTTTTTTTCCGCCAACACTCACTGGAATAAACTGTAGGGCATTTGTAGCGAATAATACTTCCTCGAGTTTAACACCTGCCACTCCGGCAACTTGGGCAATTAACCTAAACTGTTGTGAAGCCATATCTCCAGTACCAGATAAGAAACTTTGTTTCATGGTTTCAACTTGAGACTTTAATAAATCCCAACTGACATTATTCCAATTTGACCTATCTGCTATAAGGATATTTTCCAAAGCAGAAGGTAACATCATCGCTGCCAAATCAAGCTTACCGTCACCTTTCCCCTGTTGATCAAAAACAATTGGATTATCTGTTTTGACTTCTCTTGAATCTGCTACCAGTGCCTCTAGATTGTAGAAGGGAGAAGCAAGGGCAAAGGCAAAATTTAATCTCATAAATAATTCCACCATTGCTTGCTCTGGCTCAGCAGGGAGTGGTCTGTTTTCAAAAATAAGCTGCAATCTTCTATCAGCTATATCAGAAAAACTTCGCCATTGCTCTAAACTTTCAAACAGAGCGAGTGGTTTTTCCCTCAAATTTTTAGACCAATCTTTAGCAGCGATGCCTTCAAGTTCTGGGATGACTGGTGGAGCCCAAACCTTAAATATTCCTTGTTGATGACCATTTTCCCTCGTAATCTGGAATTCATCTCCTATGTCTGACGAAAAATGCTCATGTCTTCTAACACAATTCAGCAATAGACTCACTCTTTCGCCTAATTTGTCATGATTCTCGCCAAACCTCGATTCCTTCGTCTCAATATTTGCATTTAATTCTGGTGTTTCTTTAAACTGTTCTTTCATACATTTTCCTTTTCAAAAATTAGAAAACCTCCTGCGTGGAAGCTATAGTAATAATTAGTGTTAGTTAGTTAGTTAGTTTGTTATAATTTTCTGCTAATAAAAAAAGCCCTTGTTAAATCACCAAATAAATTGATGATTCAACAAGGGCTCCTAAAACCTTAGGGGCTATACCACCTTGCTTTACTAATTAGCCATTAAAAAATCCCCATCGGGGACTTTCTTGATTGATAGCTAGTTAGCCTCATTCAAGTGCTCCGTTTCCGACACACTTTTTTTGCTATCACGGGCATACCCGTAAACCTTAATTGCTCTCGCTTTAGGGTTTCAGCTCCGGAGGGTATTTCGAATAGTTTAAGTACGAGAAGCTTTCACCAACCGCTTCTTCTCTTATGTCACCTTAAAAATTCTACTGAATCTCCATCAATGCTTTTATTAACTTGTGAATATTTTATACATAATGATGCGCTTTTGTCAAATCTTGTTTAGCTAAAATTTCTTTAGTATTAAAACCTCAAATCAACGACGTGCATTTCGATGCCAATTTTTTTACAAGCTTGAATATCACGAATTTGATTACCAAAGTAAAATACTTCTTCAGTGGTTTTAGTCATAGTTAAAATCGAAGCAATCGCTAAAATAAAGATTTATTTTTACAAGCCGCTTTTTTAAGGATGCGCTGATGGCGTTTCTCCAACTCAGCAGAAATAGGCTTTTTGTTTTCTTGAAGATAATTGTAAATTGCCATCACCAGGGCATCAACTGATAAAAGCGAACAGTGAATTTTTATCGGCGGCAACCCGTCTAAGTATTTGACAACGCTGTTGTAATTAAGACTAAGAGCGTAATCAATGGTTTTACCAATCGCCAAATCAGTAATAGCACTACTAGTAGCAATAGCGGCGGCGCAACCATAGGTTTCGAATTTGATGTCCTTAATAATCTCTTCGCCTTTGGCATTAGCCTCAACTTTAATATAAAGCTTCATCACATCACCGCAAACAACATTGCCAATTTCTCCAACTCCATCTGGTGAATCAATTTGACCAATATTTTGAGGATCTCTAAAATGTTTAAGAACTTTTGGTGAATATTGCATATAAATTTTGCGTTTTGTTTAATCTCTCTGCTTCCAAAGTGGAACTAGAATGGCAGTTACGCTGTAATTAATTTTTAAATGGTGAAATTTTACGTAATTTTTTAATAATTTTAGGTAACACTAAAATCACCTGCTCAATCTCTTTTTCCGTGGTCCAGCGACCAAGACTGAAACGGATAGAGCTATGAGCCAGCTCTACTGAAATTCCCATGGCCAGTAAAACGTGGCTGGGCTCAAGACTAGCAGAGGCACAAGCTGAACCAGTAGAAACAGCAATGCCTTCCATGTCCAGCATCATCAAAATTGACTCGCCTTCAACCTTATCAAAAGAAATATTGACGTTATTGCTGAGCCTCTGAGTTGGATGACCGTTCAATTGAGAGCCCTTAATATTTTCCAAAATCCCTTTGGTTAGTTTGTCTCTTAATGCAGTTAAGCGTTTCGCCTCTTTTTTTCTTTCTTGTTGATAAATTTCAACAGCTCGAGCAAAACCAACTATCGCTGGGACATTAACAGTTGATGAACGAAGGCCATTTTCGTGACCACCGCCGTGAAGCAATGATTCTATTTTGACCCCATGTCGAACATAGAGTAGAGCAGCACCCTTGGGACCATAAATTTTGTGAGATGAGGCAGTCAGCAAATCGATGTTAGATTTATTGACATCAATTACTATTTTGCCATAGCTTTGAGAGGCGTCAGTGTGAAAATACACATTTTTTTTACGGCAAATTTTGCCAATTTCAGTTATGTTCTGAATCGTGCCCACTTCGTTACTAGCATGAATAATAGAAACTAAAACCGTGTCTGGTCTAATACTTTTCTTAAGCTGATCGAGATCAATCAAGCCATTTTCATCAACTTTAAGCTGAGTAATTTCCCAACCTTGTTTTTCTAACCACTTGGCGCTGTTAAGAATACAGTCGTGTTCGATTGAAGAAATAATGATGTGTTTACCCTTATCTTGATTAGCCCAAGCAACACCTTTGATGACGGTGTTATTACTTTCAGTCGCACTAGCGGTGAAATAAGTTTCACTAAATTTAGCCATTATTGAACGAGAAACAGTCTTTCGTGATTCAGTCAAGGCGTCATTAACAATCCGACCACATTGGTGCATAGAAGCGGTATTACCATATTTTTTTTCTAAATAAGGCATCATGGCTTTTAAAACTTTAGGATCAATCGGAGTGGTAGCGGCGTAATCAAAATAAATAGATTTTTTCATAGATTGAATGAAGCTAAATTATAACAGAAAATAAAAAGCCTTCTGCAGATAGCGATCTTATGGAGCGGGATACGGGAGTCGAACCCGTTTTTCAACCTTGGGAAGGTGGCGTTGAACCGGTCAACTAATCCCGCTAACAATTATGGATTATTATAAAGAGAGAATTAGAAAAATAAAGAGAGCTTGTTAAAAAAACAAACATAAAGACCAAGTTTAAAATTGCAAGGCTGTCGTGAATCAAATAAATAATCAGGGCCTCAATTGCTAAAAAATTAGTCAATTCTCCTCATCAGTTTTTTACAAAAAAGTCTTGCTCAATCCAACAAATTTATAAACAAAATGCTTGTTTTGAACGGGGTAGTATGTATATAATGAAATTATTATGAAAAAACAAGAAATCTTCTCTGCAAACCCCAGCATCATGCTAGTGATCGCTTTTTTTATGTTTTGTGTCACCAACGCCTTGGTGGTTTTGCTAATCGCCACCTTTTTTCCTGATCAAATTGTTTTAGGCACTCTTCATATTTCTCGAACGTGGGCCATCATCCACTCTGTTTCCAGTCTAGCCTTAGCACAAACCTTTCTGCCATCTTTTATTCGTCATTATGAAATCAAGAAAAATATAACATTATCTATCAAAAAATGGTTCAATATCTATTTGGTTATTAACGCTATTAGTTTGTGGGTAATTGGCAGACTAGCCGATCAACTTGGTTTGGGCCTTGCCTCTTGGAGAATAGTACTAGCACTGGCAATTATTCTTAGCGTTGTTCAGAAATGTTCAATAAACAAGCTCAAAAAATACCTTTAAAATTAAAGTTGTCCTGATGAATTTGTTGAGCTTTTTAAATTCATTCCAATGTTTTACTCTGCGACCCCGACCGGGCTCACCCTCCGGGTACTAGCCACGCGCTTCGTTTTTTGAATACAAGAAAATAATAATTGGCTCGCTTGGCGGCACGAACAAAAAAGTTGACTACATTCTGGAATCATCAATTTACAAAAAAAAGATTCTACGATCTTTTTTTTCAAATTGGCGAGCTAGAGCGGGGTTGGGTGGAACAAATAGCAACTTCACTTGAAAAAATTATGGAAATAGTGAGCAATTGGTTTACACCAAAAGAAATAATGCCAACTCCTGTTTATGCTTAATTATTACCTCAATGTTTGTAGAACAAAGAAAAAGGGTAAGTGATAAAATTAAACTTATGCAAAACAAAATCTCACAAATAAAAACACAATTAGTCAAAGAAATTAAAGGTTCTAAACTATGTGAATCTTGGTTTTACCAGGAACACCTATTGGTAGTAGAAAAATTAACGTTAAATTTATGTAAATTATATCCTAAAGCAAACAAAAATGCTGTAACTTTATCGGTTTGGTTTCATGATATTGGCAGAGCCAATGGGCATGATGAGAATCATGATTTATATGGGGCAAATTACGCAAAAAAAATACTAACAGAAAACAATTTTGATGAAAATTTAATAGATTTAGTAGTTAACTCATGTAAAACTCACTCTTGTGACAAAAATGGGAAACCAAAATCTCTTGAAGGTAAAATTTTAGCTACGGCTGATGCTTTAAGTCACTACCACAATGGATTTTATTTGAGAATTTTACATTCTTGGAGCAAAAAAATTGATAATAAACACTATCCAGAATTGACTGATCACCCTAACTTTCCTCAACTTAGGGCTAAATTGTTTAAAAAGATGAAGCGGGATTTAGATGACAAAATATTTTTTAAAGAAGCAAAGCAAGCTGTTCTTCCTATGTATGAAGCTTGGCAAAAAGTGATTAAAGAAGTAAAGATAACTTAATATATAGATTTATATATCAATTTATATTGCACTCTGCGACCCCGACCGGGCTCACCCTCCGGGTACTAGCCACGTGCTTCGTTTTTTGAATACAAGAAAATAATAATTGGCTCGCTTGGCGGCGCGAACAAAAAAGTTGACTACATTCTGGAATCATCAATTTACAAAAAAAAGATTCTACGATCTTTTTTTACAAATTGGCGAGCTAGAGCGGGGTTGGATGGAACTTTTATACAATTCACTTGAGGAGATTTTGCGGGTGATGGGACAGTGGTTTACGCCTGAAGAAGTTGGTTTTTCTCCAGTTAGTGCTCAAGTATTACCTATATGTTTGTGGAACATAGGGGTGGCGGTGGTAGAATGATTTATTAAAACTATGTCTAAGATTTTATTCGCAACTATTAATAAAAGAAAATTCGATAAAGCTAAGAAAATTGTAGATCAAACAGAAGTTAATTTAGAAAGAGTTGACTTTGATTTTGAGGAAATTCAATCCAAGAGTGGTAAAAAAATTGCTTTACATAAAGTTCGTCAAGCTTACGATTTTTTCAAAAAGCCTTTGATAGTGTCGGATGATATTTGGGATATTTCAGCTTTAAATGGTTTTCCTGGCCCATATATGAAAGAAGTTAATGAGTGGTTTGAGGCTGAAGATTGGTTGAATTTAATGAAAGATAAATTTAATAGAAAAATTAAGTTAATTTCCAATGTAGTTTATAAGGACGAAAAAAGAGAAAAGTTTTTTTCACTTGAGAGTGAAAGATATTTTATATCAGTTCAAAGAAGAGTTTTTAGCAATGATGGTCTTTTAGATGTCATTGCTTTAAAAGGAAGTGACGTTGTTATTTCTGAAATGATTAGACAGGGAAATTATTTTGAAGAGGGTAATGATAAATTTTGGAGAAAAATTGCAAAAGAAGTTGCTTAGTTTGGATTATATTTGTATATTTTATAAAAAAGACCCACTTGGGTCTAATTTACATAAAAAGATTGATAAATCAATCTAAACTGATGGCGACCCCGACCGGAATTGGGTAGAACCACTACATAGCTCACTTGAGAGAATTGTGGAAGTGATGAGAAATTGGCTTACACCAGAGGAGACGGGGTTTAGTCTGGCAAATGTTTAGACATTACCCATGGAAATATGGAACATTAGAGATAATCTTTTGAGATTACTGCTCTTTTATAGTTCCATTAAATAATGTTACTATAAGATTACATAATTAAAATATGTTTATTTTGATATAATACGATATATTTCTTACTATAATTAATAAGAACATATTATTAAATAAAAAAGGTCTCATGAGCAATTTCCCAATCGTTGCTGAAAATTATAAACTGACGATTGAAAACAAAATAAGAAACATCTTTGCTAAAATAAATATCTTTGGAATATATATACCCAACAATCTTGAAGCCTACAATCTTCCCAGATATCTAAAATTCAAAGTAACATACAATGTAATAGACAAGTCTTATTTTATAGAATGCATCTCTTTACCAGCCATTTACTCCTCAGCTAGAGATATTCCCTCATTAATTGAAAACTTCAACGAAGCTATTTATGAAACATTTGATATTCCTAGAGCATCAATTTTAAAACTAGGCATTCAATATAAATTCAGACAAGAATTTATTGAGAGGCTAGAGAATATGGCAGGTAAATCTTCAAAAAATAAGAACAAAAATATCACAATAATGGCTCACAGAAACCAATTTGCTTCAGCTTCTTAATGCCAAGAAAAAAAGAGTGGCGACCAAGAATGACCGATCAATTAAGACTTTTGGTTAAAGAATTGGATTTTGTAGCTAAAGGCACTACCTCAAATGGCAAACAAGTTGTGTATATGAATGAAGATCGAAATGCATATTGTAAAATTTTTATTCCAATTGAAAACTACGCAGACATGAATTTATTTAAAAGAATTATTTCTGATTTAATTGAAAAATTTCACTACACTAAAGAAGAAATTGTCGAAGCTGGAGAAAAATTATCTAAACCCGCCCTTATTTCCAATCAACCAAAATTTCATACGATCAGATTAATGTATTTTTAACATGTCGCATGATCTAAATTATGAGGATTGGCTACTAGGCTATAACTTCTCCCCGAGCAAAATATTAGCCAATAATGAGGTTCTGAGAAAAATATTTTTAATCTGAAATATATGAAATCGTAAAAAAGGATAGTTTTATCCTATAAAAATTGGCGACCCCGACCGGGCTCACCCTCCGGGTACTAGCCACGCGCTTCGTTTTTTGAATACAAGAAAATAATAATTGGCTCGCTTGGCGGCGCGAACAAAAAAGTTGACTACATTCTGGAATCATTAAGAAATAAAAAAAGACCTAACGGTCTTTCTCTATTTCTTGGCGACCCCGACCGGGCTCGAACCGGCGATCTCTTCCGTGACAGGGAAGTATGTTAACCAACTACACTACGGGGCCATCTCATATTAATCTTATTTTAATCTTGCAATTTTTAGATTTTTAATTCTATTTTAGATCTTAAATTATACCCAAATCTCGATAGCGTTTCTACCCCCATTCACAAGACTGCAACCTCTCCACAATCTCAACTGCTTTTACATTTTACACAAATTCGATATACTATTGATATTAGTATCAACACAAAGGAAATTTATGGGAATATTTACTATTGTTTTGGCTGCATTAGCAGTAGCTGCAGTCTATTTTATTTCAACCTACAACGGCCTTCAGCGACTTAAAACTCAAATTGAAGCCAGCATTCAAGAAATTGGCAATCAACTCAAGCGTCAAGCCAGTTTGATCCCTAACTTACAAGCAGCTGTTAAAGGCTACATGAAGCAGGAAAAGGGAATTTTCAAAATGTTAACTGATGCTCGCAAATCAGTTGTGGCCGCAGAAAAATCAGGCAAAATGGGAGATATTGATAAAGCCATTGACCAAATTCAGACTTTAGTTCCCAGAATGCAAGTTATATTAGAAGACAATCCAGAAATTAAATCCGATCAAACTGTAATTAAATTCATGAATGAACTCACTGATACTGCTGACAAGCTTTCATATGCTCGTCGTGGCGTTATTGATCTCAGTCAAGCTTACAATCAAAAGTTAGTTGTTTTCCCTTCTAGCATTATTGCTAGTATTTTTGGTTTCACCAAAGAAAAAGGTATTGCTACTCCCAGAGAAGGTGAACACATGGCTGTTTCCCAAAAAGAAATAGATTCGCCTAAAGTTGATCTAAGCTAAATCAAGAAATCATAAGAGGAAGTTCTTAGCCATGACTCATTATCAGCTTGTTGCCAGTAACAAGCGTCGTTCCACCATGATTGTACTATTTTTTATCGCCTTTATTGTCGGCGCTGCTTATCTAATGACCTACGCTTTTGGTTATGACTTAAGCGTGGTTGGAATCACTTTCATTTTCTCCGGCGTTATCTCTTTTACTAGCTATTGGTGGTCTGACAAAGTTATTTTAGCTATTTCCAATGCTCGTCCCGCAACGCGTGAAGAATTTTTTGACTACTACACCACCATTGAAAATTTAGTCTTGAGCCAACGTTTGCCCACGCCCAAACTTTACGTCATTGATGATTCAGCCATGAACGCCTTTGCTACCGGTCGAGATCCGGATCATGCAGTTATCTGCGTTACTACTGGTTTACTCTCACGATTAAATCGGGCTGAAATTGAAGGCGTCGTCGCTCACGAACTAGCTCATGTTAAAAATTTTGATATTCGTCTAATGTCAATTGTAGCTGTCCTAGTTGGTTTAATCTCACTGTTAGCTGACTGGTTATTGCGCATGAGTCGTTTTGGCGGAAACAAAAAACGAAGTAACAATAACAGGGGTAGCGGTCAACTTCAAGCTATTTTAGTTATTGCTGGTTTGCTTCTGGCTTTACTGTCACCCATTATTGCTCAATTAATTCAGCTGGCAATTTCTCGTCGTCGTGAATTCTTAGCCGATGCCAGCGGCATAAGCATGACTAAAAATCCTGAAGGTTTGGCTCGCGCTTTAGAAAAAATTTCAACTGACCGCGAACCACTAGAAGCTGCTAATAAAGCTACTGCTCATTTATATATTGCCAATCCTTTAAAAAAT
>Ga0307992_1000990_pt1 | contig 17180 bp, 21 predicted proteins | sample EllFjometagen133_FD_203162 | JGI IMG/M metagenome (GOLD analysis project Ga0307992, IMG submission 203162) | Marine microbial communities from Ellis Fjord, Antarctic Ocean - #133 | ecosystem: Environmental > Aquatic > Marine > Unclassified | place: Southern Ocean | collected 2014-10-08
ATTAACATTAAATTAATAAAATTTATGTTAATTATCCCATTTTCAATTCAAATCGAAAAATCTTTAAAAGGACAGCTTGATGCTAAAATTAAATAATATATTAATAAATAATTTTGCTTAACGCAACGCTAGTGGAACCAGAGTTATACGAAAAAGTTCAAGAAACAATAAAATTCTTACATAATTCTGGGTCAAAAATATTTGTTATTAGTTCAGATCCAATTTTAAAATTATCTCTCGAAATAGAAAAATCTAGTTTATCAAATCTTTTTGAAAAAGTAACTGGAAATGTCCATGAAAAAGGAGAAATACTAAAATCCTTAATTGATGATTTTAATTTAGATAAAAATTCAACATTTTATGTTGGAGATACATCTGGAGATGTTGAAGCAGGAAAATATGCAAATATAAAAACTATTGGAATTTCTTGGGGATTTCAACACAAGAATTTATTATCGAAATCAAAACCTGATTTCTTAATTGATGATATAATAGAGATGAAAGATATAATTAAATTCGAATAAAAAAAGGGGGCCATCAACCTTTCAGCGTCAGGGACCCTTTTGTCTTAATACTTATATAATATAGTACTTTTTCAGAAAAATCAATAGTAAAATTATATAAAAATAACCTAAAATTAGTAATTTGAAAATATGAAAATATACATCACTGCTTCATTTAAAGGCAAGGATAATAAAAAAGAAATTGAAAAAATGTGTGCGATAATTAAGCAATCCGGCTTTGAAGATTTTTATTTTGTACGTGATGTTGAAAATTATCAAAAAATATTTAACGACGCGCATGAATTAATGCAACGATCCAAAAATGAAATCCAAAAATGTAATGCCCTGCTAATAAACTATAACGGTCCAGGACATGGACGTATAATCGAACTTGGCATAGCCTATGCATTGAACAAAAAAATAATATTAATTGCAAAAAAAGGCATTTGTATCAAGGATACAGTTAAGGGAGTGACAAATCACATAATTGAATACCAAAAACTCGAAGATATTATTGAGCCAATGAAAAAAATATTAAAATAATTAATATACAATATGCAAAAAGAAATTCAAATAAATACAAAAGATGATCATATTATTTATGGCACTCTTGATTCCAAACAAAATTCTGATACATTGTTAATTTTTGTTCATGGATTAAGTGGTCACAAAGATGAGCACCATTATTTTAATGCTGTCCCCTATTTTACAGAGAAAAATTTCGATACATTTAGATTTAATTTTTACACAAGAGAACCTCACTCTAGATTATTATCCGAGAGCTCTCTCACTACTCATTCAGATGATTTGAAATTAGTTATTAATAATTTCAAAGAAAAATATAAAAATATTATTTTAATTGGTCATAGTTTTGGTGCATTAATTATTATAAACACAGATCTTTCTGATATTTCAAAGATTGTTCTATGGGACCCAACAGGAGAATTAAACAAAATAAAAGAAAAAAACGCTTCATTTAATTCTGATTTAAATAAATATATACTTCACTGGGGAATGGATATTTTAATTAATAAAGAACTAGCTGATGATTGGCAATCCGTAGACCTGAGCAAGTCAATGAAAAATCTAAAAACACCTTGCAAATTCATCTTTGCCGGAAACTCTAGCAAACATAAAGCTTGGGAACCTTTTTTGAAAAAAATAAAAGTAAAAAATGAATCCGTAATCATAAACGGAGCCACTCATGGCTTCATAGAAGAAGGAGTCGAGCAAAAATTATTTGAAGAGACTTTTGATTGGGTAAAAAATTAAAACAATTTATGAATTCTTTATTAAAGGAAAAAATAATAACCAAACGTCTTCTACTGATACCAATATCAATGGAATATAAAAATGAAATGTTTTGTGAATTCACAAAAGAAATCACAACTTTTATGTATCCAAAACCGGCTGAAAAAATAAAAGAAACAAAAGATTTTATTAACGATTCAATTAAGGGCTTAAAGAATGGCAATAATTTACAATTAGTAATTTTAGATAAATTATCAAAGAAATTTTTAGGTTGCGCTGGTTTACATAATACAAATACAAAAACACCAGAATTCGGTATTTGGCTAAAAAAATCAGCCCACGGAAATGGATACGGCAAAGAAGCAATACTAGAAATAAAGGATTGGGCGGATAATAATATTGATTATAAATATCTATTGTATCCCGTAGCAGATAAAAACAAATCAAGCCGAAGCATCCCAGAGGCAATGGGTGGAAAAATAATCAAGAAATATGAACAAGTTGGTTTAAGCGGCAATAAATATCATTGTTTAGAATATAGAATTTATCCAGATAAAAAAAATAATTATTTTTAATAATAAAAAATATATGACGAAAAAAAAAATAATATTTATAGTGATTATTTTATTGGTTCTTTTAGCAGTATTCTTTATTTTTTATTCAAAAAAAACAAGTAATAATAATGCAGAGCCAGGATCTGATTTTTATGATTTCTTTGAAATTGAGGGTAATAATAGCATTGACTTGATTGACAACGCACTCTCAGAAGAAAAAATTGATTACGAAACATCTCTAATTTACAAAATGTATGCAATCTTTGGCGACGACAAACTGCCACAAGAATACACAAGCGATGTCATGATGCTAAATGCAAATGAACCGTTTATCGAAGTCAAGGCAGCCCTTGACTCCTTGTCTCCCGAAACCCAAGCTGTACTCTCCCCTTTTCTCAAAAGACCGGATGACCCAAATAGTTATTATAACCTCAAATACAAAAAATCATCTAACGGCGAGGACGAAAACGAAATTATATCAAGCATTATCCCATCAGCTAGCGCTAGAAGTAACGTAGATCCAAATCTATATTGTAGTACTTGTTTTTTGTATGCCGCTGGAAGCAGAGTAAAGATATGGTACCCAAATGACAATATCGATGCTCCAGAAGCGGGACAAGGCTATATGATGACTATTGACCAACCAACACTATATTCTATGGCAGAAAGACTACAAACCATACTTAATACTGACCGCATATATGAAAGATTTACTCAGCTCTTACAACGAGAGACCGATAACGACGGCACCTTGGGTGGTGATGACGCTCTTGATGTATACATCGGCCCCTTAAATAAAAGAGCTGCGGCTGTAGCCTGCAGTGACAACGCAACTTTTCCCTCTAGCGCCTATATCGTGATGAACGCAGGTTGGTTTAATTTTGATAGATTTTACAAATCAACTCTAGCGCATGAAATGTTCCATGCTTTTCAATATTCATACACTTGGAGCCTAGCTAACAGCCGCTGGTGGGCAGAAGCCACAGCGGTCTGGGCTGAGGACTTTATTTACAAAGGATTCAATTCTGAACAAAGAACTTTAAAACATTTTCTCCCTTATCCAAATAAAACATTATACGACAATCATCCAAATCCTTTTAAGTATGGGGCCTATATCTTCCCTTATTTTCTATCACAAAACTCAGGAGCTCAAACAATCAAAAATATTTGGGAAGACTGCAATTACTCGGGTTGCCTAGATGCCATAGATAGTAATATTACTGACGGCTTCAAAGGACAATGGAAAGAATTTACTCTATGGAATTATAATATTAACCCAGTAAGATACTATGAAGACGAAAATGGCTTCTCAACAATATCTTCATCAAAAAATATTGGTGATATATTCTTAGCTGGAGATGACACAATTCCTATCCCCGCTATCAAACCTTTGTCAGCGCAGGTAATAAGACTAACTAATTTAATTGATCTAAATACATACAAACAGCTTATTTTCAAAGATTTAAAAGATTTCACTAATCTATCTGATAAAGCATCTATCAAGGCGGTTATATATCTCAAGGATCGAACTAATAAAGTCGAAGACTGGACCGACCTAGAAGAAAGAGTATTTTGCTTGGCTTGTGATGACAACAATGATGAATGTGTTCCAGAAGAATTGGATTATGTTGTACTTATTTTTAGTAACGCGGATATTACAAATGATCTAGCATCTTCTGAAATAAAAACCGAAGGAAAAGAAGAGGCCTGCACTGGCTCTTGGTATGGGACCCTCAAAATTAAAGAAACAATGATCTTGCCAGCGCCACTTGTAACTATTACCCAAACCTGGGATGTAGTAATAAAAGAAGAGTTGGAACAAGTTCATGTGGGGAAAGATGGCGCTATAAATCCTAAAGCAGTTCTAAATGACTCAACTATAGACCTTGAATTCCAAGTAATGAAGCAAGATATTAAATATAATTATATAGAAACTTCTAATTACCATACTACAATCGGCTCAGGGGAAGTTAAGCGCGAACATCCACATCCAGAAACACGTGGGGGCTGGATAAATGATCAAACAGAACTAGATACAATAGTGAGAATGACAAAACATAAAAAATATGAAGGCGCGCAATCTGTTTTGGGTCAAGGTGAATATAGATTTTATGACACAGAACAAATGTATGGGGAGTGTAAATTTGTAGCAATGTCTACTGGCGAAACTAAATGTCCCGAATATTTTTCTTGTGGAGATTCGGATGGTGTATTTATTGGTCGTGATTATGATGGCTACATTGTTGAGCTGACAGATAATAATACTCGCATCAAGGGCTCTGATTCATATTCATATTCTTTTATGGGAGCAAAGACTACTACCAATATGGAATGGGATTATCGTAAGAGATGAAATATGTCAAATAAAAAATAATATGCTAAAAATAAAAATATTAATTGAAGGGTATGTAAAAGAGATAGACGGTCATGAATTCGCCTCTTCGACGACAACCCTGATAATAGACAATAATATTAATATAATAATCGACCCAGGAATGGATAGGAAGTTATTATTAAAAGCTTTAGTTGAAAATAATTTAACTACTAGCGATATTAATTATGTGATATTAACCCACTCTCACCCAGATCACACTCTATTAGCTGGAATTTTTAAAAATGCTAAAATTATAAATGACAGCGAAATATATCATTGGGATGGTAAAATAGAAGAATATAATAGCAAAATCCTAAATACAAACATAGAAATCATAAAAACTCCAGGACATGACACAGCGGACTATTCTGTTTTAGTAAATACTAAAAAATTCGGAAAAGTAGCTATCGTCGGTGATGTATTTTGGTGGAGCGACACAGAAAGACAAAAGACTAACATTCAGAGCTTACTAGATCACAAAGATCCATATGTCAGCAACCAAAACGAATTAATAAAAAGCAGAAAATTAATTTTAAAAATCGCAGATTACATAATTCCAGGGCATGGGAAGATGTTTGAAGTTAAAAAATAATTAAATGAAGCTAAGTAAATATATTTTAGAAATAACAGTATTCACAAGTGGTGCTGTGGTAATGATTTTTGAGCTTGTTGGATCCAGGGTACTCGGTCCTTTTTTTGGTACATCAATATTTGTCTGGACCAGTCTAATTGGCATTATCTTAGGTAGCCTTAGTCTTGGATATTATTTAGGTGGCAAAATCGCTGATAACAAACCAAGCTTTACAAAATTATCTTTTATTATCTTCATATCTGCTGTTTTTATTTTTATTACTTTTTTTATAAAAGACTTCATACTTATTTTTCTGCAATCAAATATTTCAGATATTCGCACCTCTTCTGTCATTGCCTCTATAGTATTATTCTCGCCAACTAGCGTTTTCCTGGGAATTGTTTCTCCTTACGCTGCCAAGCTCAAATTAAACAACCTGGACACCTCTGGATCAACTATTGGAAACCTTTATGCTCTTTCCACTGCCGGTAGTATTATTGGCACATTTTTATCTGGTTTTTATTTAATTCCTAATTTTGGCACAAATAAATTACTAATCATTCTTGCTATTGTACTTATATTAATTTCCATATTACTTTCTTTTAAACAATTACTAAAAATTAAGTTTTCTTTTTTTATTTTTGTAACTATTTTTTATTTTTTGATTGGCGACCTAAATTTAGTATTCAAAGACATGATATTTGTTGACACAGACACTGCCTATAATCGTGTTTGGATATATGATAGATACAGCGAAGAGTATCAAGAAAACATTCGCACTATGTCAATTAATAATGAAAGTAGCTCTGCCATGTTTTTGGATAGTGACAAATTAGTTTACGAATATACAAAATACTATCATCTAGCCAAGCACTTTAATCCTGACTTCAAAACTACATTAATGCTAGGCGGAGCTGGATATTCTTATCCAAAGAATTTCTTACTCAAGTACCCCGAAGCCACAATTGATGTAATCGAAATTGATCCAGAACTTACCGAATTAGCAAAACAATACTTCAATCTAAAAGACGACTTAAGACTAAATATTTATCATGAAGATGGTCGGTCTTTTCTAAATACAACCCAGAAAAAATATGACGCAATATTTGGAGATGCTTTTAGCTCTCAATACTCTGTTCCTTATCAACTCACAACTCTTGAAGCTGTACAAAAAAACTACGACATCTTAAATAACAATGGTGTGGTTGTATTAAATATTATTTCTTCAATCGAGGGAAAAGATGGACAATTCCTCCGAGCCGAATATACAACATATAAAAATATTTTTGAACAAGTATTCTTATTCCCAGTCAGATACAAAGATGAAGGAAGTCAAAAGCAAAATATTATATTGGTAGCACTGAAATCAAACAAAGATCAAGTATTTACCAATATTAACCCAGAAATAAACGAATATCTTCAACATTTATGGACGAAAGAAATCCCGAGTGATATGCCGATATTAACAGATGATTATGCTCCGGTTGATTATTATATAAGTCAAATGATTTAATAATTAAATATAAACTTATGCCAAAATGTCCATATTGCAAACAAGAAATTAACTTTGAAAACATCAAAAAAGTCACCAAGGGAATCGGATTTATCAAACAAGAAATTATTTATTATTGCCCGCATTGTGAGTCTCTTCTCGGAATCAGCCGTGGTAAATTCATGAGCTAAACATAAAAAAATATGTCCAAAATTAATCTTCAAGAACAAATAAAAAATTTATTGCGCGAAGCTGATATTCAAATCAACGGAAACAGGCCTTGGGATATTCAGATAAAAAATCCTGATTTTTATTCGCACGTTTTGGCTGACGGTTCTTTAAGTTTGGGAGAATCTTATATGAACGGCTGGTGGGACTCAAAAGCAATAGATCAATTTATGGAAAAAATTCTTCTAGCTAGGCTAAACAAAAAAATCAAAAACTCAAAAAATCTTCTTTGGAATATTGCAAAAGCAAAAATTTTTAATCAACAAAATATATCTCGTTCAAAAATTGTTGGTAAAAAACATTATGACATCGGCAATGAACTTTACAAAAACATGCTTGACTCCAGAATGAATTATAGCTGTGGTTATTGGCAAAAGGCTGATAATCTAGAAGATACGCAAATCGTCAAACTGGAGTTGACCTGCAAAAAATTACAATTAAAACCAGGCATGCGACTCTTGGATATTGGTTGTGGCTGGGGCGCAATGAGTAAATATGCCGCCAAAAATTATGGTGTCAAAGTTGTGGGTATCACTATTTCAAAAAAACAGGCTAGATTGGCTAAGGAAATGTGCCAAGGATATGATGTTGATATTCGGCTAGATGATTACCGAAATATTAATGAAAAATTTGATAGAATCGTTTCAATCGGTATGCTCGAACACGTCGGTTACAAAAATCATAGATCTTTTATGCAAATTGCTGATAAATCGTTAAAAAAAGACGGCATATTTCTTTTGCATACAATAGGAGGTAATGAATCGATCAAAACTGGTGATTCATGGATAAGTAAATATATATTTCCAAACGGATTGATTCCCTCGCCGGTTCAGATAATCAAATCTGCTGAAGGATTGTTTCGTCTCGAAGATTGGCATAACTTCGGCGACTATTACGACAACACTCTTATGGCTTGGCATAAAAACTTTAATGACAATTGGGATAAAATAAAAAATAAATATGACGAAAAATTTAAAAGAATGTGGAATTATTATTTATTAATTTGTGCTGCATCTTTTAGGGCTCGCAATAATCAACTCTGGCAAATAGTTTTTACAAAACCATCTTCAAACAAAAAATATAAAAATATTAGATAAAAAATAAATATACAGAGACCTACCTGCCGGTAGGCGGATATCTCTATATATTTATTTTTTTGTCATACTTTTTTAGATACTTTTTATTTTTTATCTTCTCGGGTAAATATTCCTGATTTTCTTGATAATCAAAATCTGGGCTATATTTATAATCCTTACCATAGCCAATTTCTTTCATAAGTTTTGTTGGTGCATTTCTAATATGTAATGGTACTCCAAGATTACCATATTCTCTAACGTCTTTTAAAGCGCTCTCATAAGCTACATAAAGATCATTCGACTTCTCACATCTTGCCATATAAACAACAGCTTGGGCCAAAATCACGCCACATTCTGGCATTCCAATAAAATGACAAGCCTGATAAGCGGATACCGCTTGCTCCAGAGCTCGAGAATTGGCCAATCCGATGTCTTCAGAGGCAAAACGAACAATTCGTCGTGCAATATAAAGAGGCTCTTCACCGGCTTCTAGCATCCTTGTTAACCAATAAATAGAAGCATCAGCATCTCCACCTCGCATAGATTTGTGAAGAGCAGAAATTATATTATAATGCTCTTCACCATTCTTGTCATACATTAAATGAGACTTTTGAAAAGATTCTTTTATTATATCACGAGTTATTATATTCCCCCTCTCCTTGTTTGAAGGAGAGGGGTGGGGTGAGGTCATGTTAGCATACTCCAAAATATTTAAAGCTGTTCTAGCATCTCCATTACTCATCTGGGCTAACAACTTAACATCATCTTTTTTTATTTTAATTTTTTTATTTCCAAGACCTTTTTCTTTGTTGGTTATTGCATTGTTAATAATTTTTACCAGCTCATCCTCGCTTAATCTATTGAGAATAAATACTCTACAACGAGAAAGCAAAGCACCTACGACTTCAAAGCTAGGATTCTCCGTGGTAGCGCCAATGAGAACCACTGTACCATTTTCAACATGAGGCAATAATCCATCTTGTTGCTTCTTATTCCATCTATGTATCTCATCAATAAAAAGAATAGTTTTTATTCCGAGACGAAGACCCTCTTCAGCTTTTTTCACTATCTCACGTAAATCCTTAAGACCGCTCGATACAGCACTAATTTGCACAAATTCTGATTTTGTCTTCTTTGCTATAATAAACGCTAACGTAGTTTTGCCAGTTCCGGGAGGACCCCAGAAAATCATCGAAGGCAACTGATCTGCCTCAATCGCTTTTCGAAGCATCTTACCTTTACCCACAACATCACTTTGTCCCAAAAACCCTTCAAGACTTTCTGGTCTTACTCTGTCAGCCAAAGGTTTATTTTGATTTATGTTATTCATATTTAGTATATTGAATGAATAAGTTCACTCACATATTGGACTGCGAAGCAGTCTAATATGTATGCAATTAGGGTTTAAATACGGTCATTGCCGTGGTTTTAGTAGAATGTATAATTATGGATTAAGAGATTATGCTCATCTGATGGTTTTTCTCTTTTTATTTGTATATAAATTATTATACACGAACAAAAAACGAAAATCAAATACAAAAATAAAACTGAAATAATATTCAGTAATATTCACTAATTATTACCTCCAAATCTTCTTTGTCTATTTTGATATTCCTCTAAAATAAGCTTTGCATCAGTTTCTTCAAAATCAGGCCAATATTTTTTCATAAATAATAATTCACTATATGCTCCCTGCCAAAGTTGAAAACCAGACAATCTCTGCTCTCCTGATGTTCTAATAATTAAGTCTGGATCCTCAAGTTCATTATTATATAAATATTTTCTAATCATCCCTTCATGCACCTGATCTACTTCAATTTTATTTTTTATCATTTTTTTTATTGCGTCCACAATCTCTGCTCTGCCTCCATAATTAAGACAAATATTTAATATACCCTTGGTATTATTTTTTGTCTTCTCTGTTATATCAATGCAAACCTCTGGAAGATCACCTGGTAGTTCATCCATTCTACCACTTATCATTACTTTATAGCCTCTTTTATTCATTTCTTCAAAGTCCTCAGTAAAAGCTTTTCTAATTAATTTCATTAAATAATTCACCTCTTCCCTACTTCGATTCCAATTTTCAGTCGAAAAAGCATATACTGTTACTATTTCCACTCCTAAATCAAAGAACCACCTTGGTACTTCTTTCATTTTAGAATAACCCTTTGTATGTCCATCAAGAGTTGGTAAGTTTCTTTCCTTAGACCATCTTTTATTACCATCCATTATAATCCCAATATGCTTTGGAATGTTTTTTTGATTTTCTTTTTTCATATATTTTTAATCTTTGGATCTTTAAACACTCCAAAAAAGTATACAAACATCAAAAACAAAACCATACTTACAGTTGCGCTTATAAAACTAATATCAAAAATATCCAACATTATAAATAAAAAACCGTAAAAAAATATTCTCGGAAACATAGAAAAAGTGTTGCGATAAGCTGATGCAGCTAATGCGTCCTTGGCTTCACCTTCTTCAAATAGCACGCTGTCTAAGGGTAAACTAATAAGTATATAAGCCAACCCTATGAAAAACACACTAGCATAATAAAAAATTTCATTTTCTATGACAAGTCTCAAAATCCACAAAACAGCTACCAAGGCACTGCCAATAATCATCATTTGATTTCTTTTATCTTTTTTAATTTTCCCTATGATATATGTAAAAATAATTGTTGCTATTGAGGAAATAACTATCAGCAAAGCTACAGATTCAATAGAAGAAAAAATCATAAATATAAATATCGGCCATATAATACCCTCAGCCACATTGTGAAAAGATTGTATTCCCTGCAACATATAACATTTTACATCTTTCCAGTTTGAAAAAAAATATTTTATTGACTTTGGTTTTTCTGTTGGCTTATCTTTAATATGCTTTATTTTGAATAACGGCTAAATAGATATAGCTAACACTATAATACTTATCAATATTAAAGCTTTTTGGTTCCAAAAAATTATTGTAATAGCTCCAAAAATTGGTGCAAGCATAGTAGCAACCTGTCTTGAAATATTTAAAAAACTAATATCTTGTCCAACATTCTTATCATTTGGACTACACTTCATAAACAAATAGATATGTGCTACCCAATAAAAAGTATCATAAAAAGCTGCGGATAAAGCCAATAATATCAACAAAACCCACTGATCTGGACCTAGGTTGTATAAAATAAAAAAATAAACTAACGAGCAAATTGATCCCAATATAATAACTCTTCTAGCACCTATTTTGTAAGTTAACCATTTAGCAAAAAAATTTAAAGGAAAATCAAATATATTAAATATACAATAAAACAACATTATTTCACTTATGCTATAATCAAAATTTAACAAAAAAATTGGAACAAACACTACTACTAATGCTCTAGAAAAAGTGTGTAACCAGACAGATAATTCAAATAACCAAAATTCCGAATGCAATAAACGATAAAAATTATTACGATAATATGTATAAAAAAGTTGCATAATTTAATGATTAATCTTTATTAACTTTATTCTTTCGGCCTTCCCGCTTATTATTTTAATATTGTTTTTATTAACTTCAAATTCCTTAGATAAATATTTTAGTAATTCCTGATTAGCTTTGCCTTTTTCTGGCGGAGCTGCAATATTTATTTTAATAGTTTCATCTTCAAGAATGTCTTTCATTTCCGTTTTACTCATCCCAGGATTTACTTTAATACGTAAATACAATTCTTTCTTATTGTTTAATATTATTTTATATTTTTTAATATTCATTTTTTATGTAGAAATTATTAAAACTAACATGGGGTCTGGGGTGGAAGTGAGCGCCCATGCTAGGCGCATATTAATTACAATTGGCGTGTTAGCGAATCTGGAACCCCAGGGCTTTTTGTTACTTTTTGACCTCAAAAAGTAAATACTATTTTTGTCTTCCAAGATCATAAACTTTATATAACTATCTCTCTTTTTCACTATCACTCCGCTATCTCATACGATCGAATATAATAAATCAATTAACTCTACATCATCCCCTGCTTTTTCAGAGCCCTTAATATATCGACCAGCTATTCTGTGAGTAAATCCATGTGAACTGGGATGAGCTGTAATTATTAGTTTATTCATAAATTTATATCCCAACTATCTTAATAATCCTAAAAATCCTAATTATCTTATCTTTCACCTCCTGCTAATTGACCACAAGCACCTTTTACATCTTGTCCTTGTCTATACCTCTCTGTAACCTGCACTCCCGCTCTTTCAAGTGTGTTCTTAAACTTCTTTACAGTCTCTTTACTTGGTGCCTTTAAATTACGTCCGGGGTTATAAGCGATCAAATTTACTACCATCAGAGGTCCGTTAACCAACCTGGTTAATTCTTTTGCGTTTTGAATAGAATCATTAGTGTCTTTAATCAATAAATACTCTATCATAACTTTTCTATTTGTTTTTTCGATATAATAATAAACTGATTTCATCACGCTCTCCAATGAATATTTTCTATTAACCGGTACTAACTTTGATCTCAATTTATTATTAGGAGCATGAATTGAAACAGCTAAATTTATTTCTCCACCTTGCTTGGAGAATTTTGTTATCATATCTGGTATTCCAATTGTAGATATAGAGAATCTCCTAGCACCAAGATTGAAAGTACTTGGATCATGCATGAATTTAATCGCATCCATTACATTGTCATAGTTCAAAAATGGCTCACCCATTCCCATGAACACAATATTATTCACTTTTTCATCTTTTGAAATATTATTTTTTATGTATCGACTAAAAAACAAAACTTGATCAACTATTTCATTTTTATCAAGATTACGTTTGAATCCCATCTCTCCTGTGTTGCAAAAAACGCATGCTAGGGCACAGCCAACTTGAGAAGATACGCAAACTGTATTTCTCTTATTATGTCTCATTAATACTGCTTCAATCTTCGAACTATCACCTAGAGTAAACAAAGCTTTTACAGTTTTCTTGTCTTCAGACTCAAATACTTCAACATTAAAATCAAGTGGACACTCCTCTGTTAATTTTTCTATCAAATCTTTTGGCAAATTGCTAGCCTCTGACCAATTGTTTATAAACTTTTTATAAATAGCTTCATACACTTGTTTATACCTATAAGCTGGGTAAGATTTTAGTATTTTTTTCAAAATTTTAATTTCCATATTTTTTTATTCTTCTTCAGATACCATATCCAAAGCTTTTTTATGTGGTTTTATTAAATTCTTTATTTTTTTGTAATTAGTAATAATAACTATTAAAACAACAATCCCGATAAACGCTTGCCAACTCAGATTTATCTCTGAGCCATAAGTAAAAAGAAAAGCAAATGGAATAACTCCTATCAAGGTAGCGATTAAATACTTAAACCAATGCATGCTTGTGAATATCCCAACAGCATAACTTATCACATCAATCGGTAGGAAGAATCTAGCAAACGCAACTAGCCAAAAAAGATTCTTTGTCTTTGCTAAACTTTTCCATTTTGAATCTTTTTTTATATTTACAAACTTTCGTACGAATCTCTGACCAAATCGACGAGCTACACTGAATGCTATCAAAGAACCAATCGTCCAGCCAATAATTGTAAAGATTGCAGCCTGATTTGGCCCCCAAATAGCTGATGCCAATGGAAGGAGTGGCAATGTCTCAAATGGCGCAACAATAACAGCTGCTATCATCACCAAAATATACACCAAAACTCCCCAAAAACTACGCATCAAAACAAATTCCTTTATGTAGTCAGCATATTGAGTCGAAAAATAAGATGATAATATAAACAAAATCACAGTCAACACTATTAATAAAATTTCCTTTTTTCGTACAAACATCTTTTTGGTTTTAATTCGTGCATTTAGAGCAGTGCTCTGCCCAAGAAAGCTTTTCTAGTTCATCCTCGCTTATTTCTGTGTTACATTTTTCACATTGTCCGTATTCCCCATTTTGAATTTTCTCCAAAGCAACATTTATTTTACTCAAAACATCTCTGTGAGTAACAATAAGAGCTTCATTCGTTAATTGTTCTGTGGCTTGCTCACCAATATCATCTTTGTCAGGGTTATCTACTTGAAAAGCAAATTTTGATAATTTTTCTATTTTTATCTCAACTTCTTCTTTCTCACTCTTTAATCTTTGTTTTATTTTTTGAATAAATTCTTGTGAAATCATATTTTTTACTTTAGACCAAAAAATTTATTAAATATATAACTAATCACGGACAATGCAATACTAAACCACAAGGCTATTATAAATCCATCAACATAAAAACCTTTCACTATAGACGAAGCTAACAATATCATCAAGGCATTAATAATAAAAGTAAATAGACCAAGTGTTAAAATATTTATTGGTAGAGTAAAAACAATAAGCAAAGGCTTGATAGTGATATTTATAACACTCAAAAATAAAGCCAACCACAAAGCAGACCAAGCACCTGCTATGCTTACACCAGGCAATGCCCAAGCAGTCAACATTATAGCTAGGGCTAAAATTAACCATTTTAATAATATTTTCATATATTTACTAATTAATAATAAAAATACAAAACTAAGTTTTGTCATTCTGAGTCCGTAAGACAAAGAATCTCTGTTAACACACTTTAGTGATTTTTCAAAGATCCTTCGCTATCGCTCAGGATGACAAATATATTGAGTTTTTATTCACTAATTATTATTTTACCAATTCAATCCCAAGTATTTCAACATCCTCCAAAGGATGATCTCTTTCATTTGTTTCTACAGCTTCGATCTTATCTACGGTGTCCATACCTTCTATAACTTGTCCAAAATTAGTATGCTTACCATCAAGCCAAGGTGTTGCTGGCGCAGTTACGATAAAAAACTGTGATCCGTTAGTTCCAGGCCCGGCATTCGCCATGGCAAAACTACCTTTTATTATTGGATGACTATTTATCTCATCTTCAAATCTGTAATCAGGTCCACCTATGCCATGTGTCATCCAGTCATCATTTCTAGTGTTTGGGTCTCCACCTTGAATCATAAAATCAGTTATAATTCTATGAAATTTTGTCCCATCATAAAAACCATTTTTACTTAGATTTAAAAAATTATTTACAGTAATTGGTGATTCATCACTATATAGCTTTATTTTGATTTCACCAAAATTAGTTTTCATAATTACTTGGCTGTACTCTTTGGCCAAATCTTCTTGACCCTCGATAGTTCTTTTTTCTTCACTCATAATTTTTTCTTTTTGCAAATTGATGTTTTCCGCTTCTTTCTGATCCACCTCATGATGACATCCAGAAATAATTAACGAAAATAGCAATAAAAACAATACTTTTTTCATAATTTATTATTTTATTTATTTAACCCAATGTTCTTTTTTAATCTTCTTATCGTCCTTTTCCCGCTTATCTTTAATTTTTTCCTTAGCTTTTTCTCGTAACTCTTTCAAATCTTCTTTATTTAACTCTTCGGCTCGCTTACTTAAATATTTAAGAGTATTAAGAGACGGATCTTCAATTACATCTGATAGTAATACGTCCAAAATTGCTCCCATCTTCGGTCCTGGTTCGAAATTCATCTTAGCAATCATATAATCTCCATTCAATTTAAGCATTTTTACAGAAACTGGATCATTCTGAACTTTCTCCATCATATATTCCAGGTGTCGAAGTTTATAAGGCTTTGCTTTGGGAACTCCTGAGCCGAGACGATCAGCTACTCTCAAATTAATCAAATCTTTTAGATTTTCTTTTCCTACTTTCCTTATTAATCTACGGACTGAGCTAGCTGTTACTTCGTCAACATTATAATAAAACATATGATAACGAATAAGAGCATCAATTTTTTCCATGTCTTTATTGGAAAAATGCAGTCTTTTCATTATTTTCTTTACAAGTCTTGCACTCACCATCTCATGATTATAAAAAGTTGCAATTCCTTTAATAATTTTTCTAGTTTGCACCTTGCCAATATCGTGCATTAGTGAAGCAAATTTTACTCGCCAATCCTTGCTTGGAGTATGCTTGAGAGACAAAACCGAATGAGTAAATACATCATAAATATGATGTCTATCTTGTTTTACACCAACCCCCTTGGAAAGCTCAGGTAAAATATACTGCAATAACTTGGTTTCATGGAGGGCCATTATACCCTCATAAGCTCTTTCTGATTCCAGTATCTTAACAAGTTCGTCATATATTCTTTCATTAGAAACAAACTTAATACTCCCCGCCAACTTTGTTATAGCTCTTTTTGTTTTTTCTTCAATAGCAAACCAAAGTTGAGCTGATAATCTAATAGCCCTCATCATTCTGAGAGCATCCTCCTTGAATCTATCCACTGGTTCACCAACTGCTCGAATAACTCTTTTTTTAATATCTTTTTCTCCGCCAAATAAATCAACTATCTTATTTTCTTCTCCTTTCTTTGAACTAGGTCGAAATGCCATCGCATTTATAGTAAAATCTCTACGTTCTAAATCTTTATCTAGTTCATCTTCGAATTTCACTTCATCAGGACGTCGTCTATCACTATAGCCTTGCTCACTTCTGTAAGTTGTTATTTCTACCACATTCTCAGTCTCGCCGTCTTTGTTTTTAATCGGGAATATTACAGTTCCAAAAATATTTTCATACTTTCCATCAGGAAATATTTTCAATATATCCTCTGGTCTAGCATTAGTAGTAATATCCCAATCTTTTGGTTCTTTACCCAATAATAAATCACGCACACATCCGCCCACGATATATCCTTCAAATTTTGTTTTCTCTAGCTTTTGAATCACTTCTAATACAAATTTCGGTATTTCCATAAAAATTAAAAAATTATTACATCACTAAAAAATAACATAATATCTTTATGTTTATAGTTAAAATATAATATAAATAAGCGTTTTAGTCAAAAAAATTGCCCGAGCCTATTAAGACACTCGGGCAAAAAAATACTATACAGATGGAAGTTTATATTCTCCAAAATTATACACAATTGACTCTCTATCAACTCTTTTTAAAATAATACTCGTTACTGGCCTTATGAATCTAAGAAATTTATTTATTTTATCCCCAGAAATTTGATAAATCAACCTGCGTCTATTAGCTCTTTGTTTGAGAACTAATGATTTTTTCACATAAGTTTCTGTTAAAAAATTTGTCTCTTTTTTACTGACTGGGAGCAAGATTATTTT
>Ga0307992_1000991_pt1 | contig 17141 bp, 20 predicted proteins | sample EllFjometagen133_FD_203162 | JGI IMG/M metagenome (GOLD analysis project Ga0307992, IMG submission 203162) | Marine microbial communities from Ellis Fjord, Antarctic Ocean - #133 | ecosystem: Environmental > Aquatic > Marine > Unclassified | place: Southern Ocean | collected 2014-10-08
ATTTGATTATTCATTTTTTTAACCTCATTTGTTTATGTTTTTCTGCATGGCACTTGTAGCATACAGCTATTAAATTTTTTATATCGTTGTTTGTTCTGTTTCCATCTATATGATGAAGACATATTATTGATCTTCCGTTTTGAACTTTTTGTTTAATTCCACAAACACTGCATTTGTTATTAGATATTTTTCCTTTGTATCCGCCATCGATATAATTGTATGGAACTAATGAGCTTTTTCTCATTTGTTTTTTTGTTTTTTCTGAGTGTTTTTTTCCAAGCATACCTTTATGATTTTCTTTGATTCCTTTAATCCTTTTTTCTTCTGTTTCTTTACTATGTTTGTTTCCTTTTTCGTATCTTCCTGAGTTCGGTCTTGTTGCGCTGCATTTTTTTGTGCAGTATTTTCTTTTTCTCCAGTCTTGATCTTCGAATTCTTTTCCACATATTTGGCATTTATATTTTATTATCATGCTCTCGTATTCTTTCGAACACTTAAAAAACTTCTCTTTTACCTATCAGGATATTCTCCCTAGATTGACTCCTTTGAGTATGAACTCTACAACATAATGATATGATTGTAGTTCATCATCGAAAGGTAAATCCGGAGGCATGCCCACTGGATCATAATCGTATAGCGCTGGGAATAGTTCGCTTTCGTTGTTTTCAAATGCTGATGTTACTAAATAAGATAAATACTCTGCAAGATTATCGCCTGTGTATTTCAAATCTTCAATAGTGAATATTTGATTGTCAGCTGATTCTTTAGTCCATATATCTACTTGGAATCTTATAGTTCCTTGTACTGGTGTTTCATAGTTCCCTAGTCTCGTTCCTGGGTTTCCGACAATAAGAATGTTCATTCGGGGATATTTAAGAGCTGTTAGTTTCTCTTTTGGTTTGTCTGTGAAGATCCAGTTAGAACTTGTTTCTCCATAATTAATGATCACTGATTCTGATCCTGTTAAACCATTAAAGAAAATAACTTTTTGTGATTTAGAATTTATATAATAATCTCCCCACTTGCTTTGAGGTGTTCCGTCAACAGTGACGCTTTCTATATGAGAGAGTTTTTTACCTGAAGAGGGTGTTAATTGAAACTCTGTCTGAGATGCACTTGCTGTAAAGGAATCAGAATTAGATGTTATTCTTCCTCGTGGGTCAGTGACGTTTTTTCTTAAAAACTCTTCGACTATATATTTCGGGCTTAAATACATTTGTTCGCTCCTTAGCTTATCGCGAGATCATCACCTCTTGGTTTCTTCGCAATATTATTATTTTGTTTATTTATTTAAATTCTTTTATGTTCTAGCAATTATTGGCTGAAAACTTTTTGTGTTATCTGAGGAAGCCACTTGACTTGAACCTCGTGCATTGCAGGTCTAAAAAAAGGCTGAGCAGGAGTTCCTTCTTTAGAAATCTTGTTCGCAACAGCGAATGCTGCCTTTGGGTCTCCGAGGACTCTGCCCGCCCAACCCATTAGGGGGGTTATTGGAACTCTGTGTGGTTTCGTTCCGTATTCCACGTGAATGCCATAGTTTACTCCGTCGCTTAAAGTATATTCTGAGTGTCCTTTCTGAGATGGTGTTACGTGTATTCTTCTTTTTAGATCTCCAGTGTCAACAGGTGCTTTTAGTTTAGCTATTTCTTCCATCTTGATCATAGCTTCGAAGAGTACTTGTTGTTGTTTTTCTAAGAGATCCTCAGTTTGTTTGTGTAACTTGGGAGTTGATACTTTGAATTGCATGTTCATTGTGATCCGTCCAGATTAATGTTTTGAACAATAGCTGTTCTATAAATTTCTGTTCCTGGTTCCCACCATTGACGTATGATCTTAACAACTCTCCACTGTCCTCTATCTCCATCTGTAACATCATAAAGTTTAGAGTCTTCAAGAATATCTCCTTCTTTTAATTCGTAAGAAGTTTCTACTCCTCCGCTAGTGATAGTGTCGCTTGGTTTGAAATAGAACTTTCTGTTTCCTGGAACGGCCAATCCCATGTCGTGGATTTTACGATCCTTTAATCCTATGTCCTGGAACATACCATGAACTCGGAAATTAGTCGGATCAATATCTATAACGTTTCCGTCTCCATCAGTGGTTTCTTCATTGTGAATAGCTGCGTATAGATCTCCGTGTTCCTGGAGTATCTGTGCGAAGTCATCGTGTGCGTCTGCAGGGAATGTGTCGGAGTCATAACTATAATCGAACTTGCTTACATCGAATTGTATGCTTCCGTATTTAGTATATGTTATTCCCATTTTTTACCTACTTTGGAATCGTTAGATTGTTATCTTCGCCTGCTTGCCATGTGCTTGCAAGAGCTTCTTTTGCTACAGTGTGTTCATCGTTTAATGCTTTGAATGCTACGTCTCTCGCATCGTAAAAAGCTTTTTTTTCATCATTGCTTTTTTCTGTTGTTTTTTCTGCTTTGAATTCAAGGATCATCTCTGCTTGAATTTCAGTGTCTGTCATGTTTTCATAATCTTTAACCATTTTATTTCCTCGTGTTTTTTTATTCAATATATGTATCTTGATAAATCTTTTCTACTTCATTAATTGATAATTCTTTGTCGAAAAATTGTAAAAATCTTAATTGTCCATCGTAGTATCTTTTTAATCCACCACCACCAATAAGTAAATCGTTGGAGTTATCGAAAAAATCAAAAGCAGCTCCTGTGTCTGCTAGTACTCCGTCAGCATAAAGAAAAGAATTACCTGAACCGAAAACAACTACTATGTGATGCCATCCTAATGAAAGAGCATAATCTCCCAATATTGTTGTTGAATCATTGTAAACAACAAACCTATCAGTGTTTTCTTTCCAACTTATGGAATGACTAAAAGCTGCTCCTGTTTGTTTACTTACCACATATCTAGCGAAATTACTATCAGGATTATCTACATCGTTTATATTAATCCAGAAACTTATTGATTTAATTGTTTGTATTGTTGCGTTATTTGATACTGTTATGAAATCATCTGAGCCGTCGAAGTTTACTGTGTAACTTCCGTCTTGTATTTTGAACCATTCTGGTGTTCCGCTTAGTGTTCCGTCGTAACTGTTTCCGCTGTAGTCGTAGCTTGTTGTTCCTGTTCCTTCGCCGAAAGGAAGGTATAATACTGTGTTTGGTTGTAATGCCATTAGTATACTGCTCATTGTATTCCTCCTTGTCTTTCCTGCGGATACTCGTTAATGTAACCACTCTTTTCTAAATCGTAAAGATACTTAACTTCTTGAGAAGATAAAACTCTATCCCATACTTTAAATCTTGATATATCTCCAAGCATAGGAGTGATCCCTACTCTGAAACCAGCTATAACAGTTGTTGAAGCTCCTGAAAGACCTAAAGTATTAGCCCACTCTGAATCATCTGCGGAATCAGTGTTGACACCATCAATATAAATCTCTGCTACTTGACCTGTTCTAGTAACTACCATATGATACCAAGTATCAATAACTGCTGCATCTGTTGCATAAATATAGTCTGTTGTTGCTACTCCTACTCTTCCTATAGATGCTAGTTTTCCACTAGTAATATCGAATCGTAAGTTTATGTAATCGTTATTATTTCCGCTTGTTCCTCCCATGTAAAGAAAGTTTTTGTTTGCTGCGACACTGTCTAGTTTAGCCCATAAAGAAAAGGTTACATCTCCTGACCCTATTGTTGCGAATGAATCGAAAGTTGACAATGTTATGTAATCTCCTGTTCCATCGAAATCATATGCTCTTTCGTTTGTGTTAAGGTTATCAACTGTTAATGTAGGATTTCCTGAGATTGTCCCGTCATATTCGTTTCCGCTTGAGTCTTTTGCGTCTCCGTTCATGTCAATGTTTAATACTACCCCATCGAATAGTTTGTAGTAATCGTGACCCTGGAAAGGATTAGAATTTCTACCTAAATCTTTAATCTCATTAACCTCTACAAGAGTTAAATTTCTATTGAAAACACTAACACCACTCATCTCTCCATCGAGTTCATTAACAACAGAATTGATGTTTCTGTAAAGAGCACCGGCTGAGAAACTTTTAACTCCTGCTGTCATATCTCCAAACCAAAAACCATCATTAGAACCCGTAGTGTAGCTTAATGTTTCTAGGTTTCCATCTAAATAAACTTTAGTTGTAGAACCATCACTAGTCCATACTATATGATGCCAAGAGTTATCATCGACATTCGTCGTATTACCGTCTGCGTCATATTTAGCTGATGCACCGTCATAAGAGTAAATTCTTAATTGTCCGCTTTCCGAACCCATAATATATATCGCTTGACTATCTGTTTCGCTTCCTTCATTACTAGCTACTCCGAATAAAATTTGATTTCCTATTTCGTTAGCTTTAACCCACAAACTAACAGCTCCTTGTGTTTCAGAAGCAAAACTAGGGTCAAGTGCGTATGTGCACGTGTCTGCTGATTCATCAAAAATAAAAGCATCTTTGGCTGTGTTAAAAACAGCAGCTCCATCTGCAGTATTATTGTTTCCATTGAGACTTAAATCGTTTAGTCCTGTTGTTCCTTGTGATGAATCAAATAGAGGAATGAAAGCGACACAATCTTTAGTCCAGCTAATTACCATTTAGGCCACCGAAATAGTAACTAATAAATCAGCACCACTAATTGTGCTTCCTACTGCGGTAATGTAAACCCATAGGATATCGTCAGCTGATAGTGTATCTTTCGCTGCGTCTATTGTTGTTCCTGGGGTTCCGACAGTAGCACCGCTTACATCGCATCCAGTTGTGTAAACACCGTTGGTTGCAGACTCTCCTGTGCCTACTTCAATCTCTACATCGCTTGTGAAAATACTGTCTGTGGTTGCAGTTCCTGATTTACGAACGTCAACTGTTAAAGCCGAACCAGTAGGTAAACCTAAAAGTGATAAACGAACTTCTTTGATATCAAGACCTATCAATTCATCAGGAATACTTATCGGCATCAATCTTCCAGTGCCTACATTTCCTGTGTATGTTCTTTCGAATGTTGCTGCTGCTCCTCCGCCACCGCCTGCCGCGATCCACTCGGGTGCTGTTGCTCCTCCATTCATTGCAAGAACTTGTCCGGCTGTTCCTTTAGCTAATCGAGTAAGAACATTTCCTGTTCTGTAATAAATATCTCCATCAGCATCAGATCCTAAAGTCATAGTGACTCCTCCTAGAACTGCGCCTGTTCCTAATCCTCCAGAGGTTACTGTTCCAATGGTTACAAGATTCGCAGCACTTGTGATAGCTGCTTGAGTTGCTTGCGTGGTCGCAGTGTCTGGTGCTAGTCCAGTGATTGTTGAAACAGTAGCAGCGTTTCCTGTGATACTTCCTGCAATTGCATTCGTCACTGCTAAGTCTGTAAACCATCCTTTCGTTATTCTTGATCCTGTCGATCCTATATCTCCAGTCATTAAGAAATTAGATCCGTCGTAAGTGAAATCTGCCGCTCCTTCGATCGTACCGTCTCCAGTCCAAACTCCTACTTGGTTATCGACTGGAGTCCCGACTTTAGAAACATCTCCTCCTCCTGTTGCTGCAGCCCAGGATATGTCAGTCCCGTCACTTGTCAAAACTTGGCCAACAGTTCCTGCTCCTAATCGAACAGTTGCTGCCGCTGCGTTTTTGTAAATAAGATCTCCTCGAGTGGTCATTGGATCCGTGAATCCTGCCGCGCTTGCTTTCCATATAGCATTTCCTGTTCCGGTGTCTTTAGTTAGAACATGTTCGTTGGTTCCTCCAGCTACATCTGATAATGCATCTATTGCTGCTTGAGCTGTGCTTTGTCCTGTTCCACCATGAGATATTCCTATATCTGTCGCTTCCCACGCCCCTGTGCCTATTGTTCCCACAGTCGCCAAATTAGCTGCTGAAGTAATTGCTGCTTGAGTCGCTTGAGTTGTTGCTGTATCAGGGGCTAATCCTGAAATGGTAGCTACAGTTCCTGCGCTCCCTGAACAATTACCAGTGACATTTCCAGTGATATCTCCTGCGAAGTTTGTTGCTGCAGTTATTACTCCACCTTCAATTGCTGAAACACCTACGTTTATCGATCCAAAGTTTGATGTTATTGATCCGGAATCTAATGCTCCGACAGTTACTAAGTTCGCCATTGTTGTGATGGCTGCTTGTGTTGCCTGAGTTGTTGCTGTATCTGGAGCTAATCCTGAAATGGTTGAAACCGTAGCTGCGTTTCCTGTGATAGAACCTGCTATCGCGTTAGTGACTGCTAAGTCAGTAAGCCATGCTTTTGTGATTCTTGATCCTGTACTTCCTATGTCTCCGGTCAATTGTAGGTTCGAACCATCATAGGTCAAATTGACTGTTCCTTCGATTATTCCATCCGCGGTCCAGACTGCTAATTGATTGTCAACCGGTGTTCCTGTTTTCGAAACATCGCCTGTTGATGGAGCGATCCATGTGAATCCTAAAGTTCCTAGATCATAGCTTAAAATATAATTGTCAGTTGGTGCATTCGTTGCCTTAAGCATTGCCTCAGTTACTTTTTCTGCTGCGATGGTTAATGCTGCGCTTCCAGTTACGTCTCCGGTGTGAGTTGCGTTAGTGACTTTTGATGTGTTAGCAAATACTGCAGAGTTGGCTGCGACTCTTATTTCTGTATAATAAAGATTCGTTCCTTCGCTTAGATCAGTAGTGCTCTTTGCACTTAGTCTTGCATCCCAGTCAGTATTGAAATCGGTTGCATCATACTTTAATCCTAATGCTGTATCTAGATCTGTTTGATCAGTAAGTGTTCCTGTGATCGCACCCCAAGATATTACTGAAACGTCTATCAGTTCCCAGTCAGCGCTTGTTGCTCCTGTTGCTATGTAAGCAGAATCTGTATCTGTGTCTACGTATAAATCTCCTATCGCTTCTGGAGTTTGCGATCCTACGGGAGTTCCGCTTCCTGTATAAACTTTAGATCTACTTTTCTGGTCTAAGACCATGTCATCCCAATCTTGAGATGCGAAATCATCATTCGGTACTTTATTATCGTCCCAGTTTGCCATTTTTAGTCCACCATTGTTGAAGGCCGGATTTTAATACGGCTCTTTCTCATTTCTCTTTCTTTGTATAATTTCTCCACACTACTTTGCCAGTGTGTGTAAGGAACACCTTTTGTAACTTGTAAGTCTCCCATTGAATAACTAGCATTGAAAACATAAGTTGCTCCTATCGCATTTATTGCAACGCATATCGCTGCTTCGATCATCATGTAAACTCTTACGTATTCAGGGATTTGTAATAAAACAACCACGCTTCCTGATTCGTGAGTTTTAATTAATTTGTCAACTATGAGTGTTGTTTCTATTGGAACTCCTGTTATCTGAGCTACTTCTCTGAATCCGTCCATTCCATAAATTTCTACCCAGTCTTCATCTGAGAATCCTGTGATACTACTTACTGAAATTGAAACTGTTGATCCTGCAATTGTTGCAGCTGTTGATTCTGTACTGGTATCGCTTTCTTCTACCATAGCATAAAGATATTTTATGAAAGTATTTTGTGATCCTGTTGTGAAGTTACCGCCTTCTGATTCTGCTGTAAGCATTATTTTTCCGCTAGGTTTATTGGATTGAATTGTTGAAGGTGTGACACTTGTTGTTTTGTTAACCGTGATTTCTCGCACTGTAAGCAATGGGTTTTTTCTCGCGAATATGTGAGACATACCGTTCCCGTTTCTTACTTCTATGACTTGCTTTGGGGCGAATACTGTATTCAGCCACTTAGTCATTTCTAGTTCTACTTGATCAATGTATTCTGTTATCTGTGCATCGGATACCAAACTACTAGGTGCTCCTGATCTGTTTCTTACTTCATCTACGGTTATGAATGTCATTTTTATTTACCTGCGAAATAGCTAATCAATAAACCTATTCCTGTTCCAATCAATGTAAACACTGCGGAGACTCCAAGCAAGAATCCTTTTGCGTTGTTTCTGAACTTAGTGTTTTCTTTAACGTCTACTTTCATCAATTTCATTTCATCATTGATGCCTTTGAACTTATTATCTATGTGCTCCTTGACTTCATTCAAATATTCTTTTACTGAGACGCCTGCCATTTACTTAAACACCTTAATGATCTTCTTTTCGATCTTTTCATTTGGATGAATTGCAATTCCTTCTTCTATCGCTGCTCGTAGTACTTCTTCTGAAGGATAAAATTTCATAATATTTTCAACTGATTTCTCGCCCAGTCCTTTAATTTCCGAAAGTTTTTGCGCATAAAGATCTTCAGGCGATCCTTGCTCAAACTCTTTTTTAGTAACTGGTTGATGTACTTCTGTTGGTTCATTTGAAACCTCCACTTTAGTAAGACCTGCTTTCAGTCCTGTGACTTGATCTAGATCAACAGTTTTCCCTGGTGCTATTGTGAAAAAGGCGAATCCTGTTTGATAGTTTCCTGTTCTGTATTTGATTTTTTCTTCAGTGTTGTTTATGAATTCCATGTTTTTTCTCCCTAATTTTTATCTGTGTGTTCATACCAGTCAACGCAAAAAGTAACGAAGACAGTGGCATATGTTGTTATGGAAACAACGTATTTAGTGTTTGGTTTAAGGATCCATTCGTTGGTTCCTCGGCTGCTTCCTGCAGCTACTGTTTTTGCAGCTACTCCTGTAGCTCCTGATCTCTTAGCGAATAACATTGCTCCGTCTGTTGCTCCACCTGTTGGTGTTCTAGTTACAATTGTCCCTGGAACTTTTGGAGTTCCTACTCTTCTTCTGTTCATTTCAACAAGAGCTGTTCCGTCTACTCGGTCGCTTGCTTCAGTTACTAACATATAAAATTCTCCTGTGCATTCAGGATTGAAAACCATATGAGAATACTTAGTTGAGTCTGGTGTTGTTATCTGCCACTTCATGGTTGTTGTATCTACGCTTTGAACATCACATACTGTGAAACTTGATCCTTCATGTAATTCGTGATGATCATAATCTACTGCGGAACTTGCGCCTGTGCTATCATCTTGTGCTCCACTTACTTGAGTGTTTTTTATTCCGCTCATTCTGAACTCACCCCGAATCCTAGTTGAATTGTTCCTGTTGGTGTTCCACCAGTTGCATCACCGTATAATCTAATTCTGTTTAATCCGGTAACGTCAAGAACGATATATGATTTTATAGAACCTGCTAATCGGAACTGTTTTATTGTTGGAACAGCATTCGCATCCGTACTCCAATCAGTTAATTGGTGCTCGTCCCCGTCTGGGATACGTAAGAATTTAGGAATAAGATCATAGTAATCTTCATCTCCAAGAACATAATCAAAATAGATCGTTAAGGTATTATAATTCTGTACATCGAATTCCCATAAAAGAGTTTCTGCTGCTATGATAGTTGTTGCTGCTTGAATCTCAGCTTTCTTCATAGCTCGAGGAAGAGTCACTTTAATATTCCTCTACATAAACATCTATTACAAAAGCTTTAGAATCACCACCTTGAGTAATCGTCGCAGTTAATTTACTGAAAACACAATACTGTTCGTAGATGTTTCCTGTTGCAGTAAGTGCTCCACCAGTATTCGACGTGCATAAAACTAATGGTCTTACAACTACATCCGCTGCTTGATCAGTGAGATCTAGAATTGTTTGTTCAACAATATCATTCGGTGATGTTATTTCTATATCTGCGGTGTTATCTAATCCGCCTACGTCACATACTATTGTATGTATTTTTCCTCGAACAACATTTAAAGTTGTAGCTGTTGCTGTTCCGTCAGCTAGTGTTGTTCCTTGAATTCTATGTCTAGTTATTTTACTTGCCATGGTTTTCTCCTCGTATATTGGGCTGTTGGTCGCCAGTTAGGATATTATGAAAATTAAAATAAAAAAAATAAAAAAATTATTTACGATTTCTCATAAATGTATCGACTGATCTTTTGCTTTGAAAGCCATAAGAATCTAGCTGCTCCTGCTAATGCTTGGATTCCTACGTAAGGAATAAAGTCCACATCATTTGTTAAAGCTGCAGTCCGGTATACTTCTTTGTTGTTAATAAAGAAATGTGCTTGTCTGCTTGCGTCGATTTCAATTCTGAAATAATAAATAGTACTTGCTTCAACAACTACTCCTGAATCTACTTCAGTGTCTGTTCCTGCGATTGAACTTATGATCATCCAGTTCGTATCTGTATTATCAGTATCGAATTTAAAATATGCTTGATCATCGTCTGTTGCAGTTACTGGATCGCTTGTTAGTTTCAATCCTACCCAAATTAGAGTAGTGAGAATTGCGCTGTCTGTTTTGATCACTGCTTCATAAGTAACTTCGTTCTCTGTTCCCCATAGGGTTTCAGTCCACGCTGTTTGTCCTGCATCTAAATGAGGATGAACAATTACTTGATCGTTATCTGCTCCTGCGGTTTCCATTTGGACTCCTGCCACAGTTGTTCCGTGAACAATATCTCCGTCTGCAGCATTTGTTCCTGTGCTTTCGAAGTCAAGACTTGCGTTTCTTGCTGCTTCAGTTGTATAAGCTGCATCAACTGTTGCGCTAGCATGAGGTAGTCTTTCGTGATTTGCTACTAAAACATATCTGTCCATTCCTTCAATAACTGGTTTGTTCAGTATGATTGCTTCGGACCATGCGTACGGTCCATTTGTATAAGGTGGACTCGCTGGTCCCTTTGGGGTTCTTAATCCTTTTGCCATTTGCTTTCATCTCCTGAGCTTATGCTCTAGTTTTAATTTGAAAATAAAAAAAAATAAAAAAAAATTGCTTAACTACAATATAAAATTGCAGTCTTAGCGCCTGTGTCTGAACCACCTAAAGTAATAACTAATACTCCGTCAGTTACTACGGTTGTTGCTGCAGTTAATACTACAACTGATCCTGTGGTTGTTTCATCGAAGACGTGAATCCCATGGAGTGTTGTGCATCCATAATCATTCAGATCTACTTGAACAGTATCGGTTCCACCAATTACGGTGTCCGCGTATGCTACTGATAAAACTTTGACTCCTAATGCAGGTGCTAATTCTTTAACGGTTCCTACTTCTCCTAGTGCTGTCATGTTTCAAATACCTCTAAGCAATGTTATCAATGAAGCTGTTGAATGGGGTTGCCCGCATAATTAAACATTCATAGATTTTCAGCATAAACTTGTTGCTGTCGTTGGTCTGTGCTAGATCTTGATACATCATATCTTGAAGAACTCTCATCTCGATAAAGTCAGTATCTAAAAAGAAGATCTGTTTAGCTCCACTTGTATTGCTTAAGAACATACTTGGAATTACTGGAATTGGACCTACCATAGTCTGAAGGACTAATTGAGCCGGAACACCGAAAGGTAATTCTGCGCCTGCAGTTAAGTCAGAAGGTCTGAAGTTGAAAGTATCAATCATGATCTTTCTTAAATCAACAACAACACTTGAAGAAGCGATTGCTAATTTTGGTCTTCCACCATCATCGAAAGCAGCTTGAACAGTTGCTTCTACATCATCCCAAGTCAGAGCCGCATTATTTAGATCTGTTTGGTTTGTGGTTCCTTGTAAGGTTACAATACCATCGAATTGTGTTGCGTCAGTTGCAACTGATCCGTTAATAATTAAGTTTTCTTCTAACTCCTTAAGAGCTCGAGCTTTCATAAGAACTTCTAACTGTTTAGCATTAGGTGCTCCTGCTGGATTAAAACTTCCGTTACCCATTCCTGAGCCAGTTGGATTAAATCCTTCAACCATATAAGATGGCATAGCTGCTTGCATTGGACCAAGAACACGGCCTACTGCATACAAAAACTTAATTGCTGTACTTTGACGATCATAAGTGTCATCTGTTTCAGGAAGTGCTGCATCTGCAAGAGCAGTGTAACCGCCACCTTTAGCTGTGATAATGTTATAATCTGCAGTTAATCCTTGATTTGTTACTCGAGGAATTAATTCTACAAGAGGAGTCCATTTACGTGATTGATCAACAATCCGTGGATCTACATAAACTGGAACTAATGCATAACCTGCTGTTCCTGCTCCACCAGTTGTAGGGCCTAAAGCCTTTGCTTCAACTGCTTTGATTCCTTTGTCCATAACGCTTTTCAAATGAGCACGCATGTCTGCACTTTCTTTTGGAGCATCTGCTTTTTGTTCTGCAGGAGTCCATCCGCTACCACTCCAAGGATCTACGTATCGTGTTTTGTCAGGTAGTCCACCGAAGCTTGATTTGTATAAAAAATCTGTATCCATTCTTTTTCACCTATCTAATCATATCTAACGGACCAGTTGAAGTGCTTTTCTCTTCTGTAGCCGTTGATTCTTTTGCTGCTGTTCCTAAGCTTTTGTGTTGAGCTTTCTCAACAATTGCTTTCAGTTCTGCATTTTCTTTTTTGACTGCTTTAACTTCTGTATCTAGACTGTCGATTCTTTCTGTTAAAGATTTTAATTCTGCATTGTCTAAGGATTTGGATTCAGGTTTTTTCTCTTCGTCTTCGTCTTCCTTTTTCTTTGCATCTTCTTTTGGTTTATCTTCGGCTTTAGCTTCAGGAACAACTACTGGAGTTTTATCCTTAACTTCCGCTTCGAGATTTTCATCTTTTTTTTCCATGTTTTTAATCTCCATGTTTTTTTTGATGTTTGAAACCTCTGAATTGAGGCTATCAATATTAGTTTTTATTTCTACAAGACTGAAATCTACTATTTCCTTATTATCTTTTGTTTCATTCTCTTTCATGAAAGCCAAGCTCTTTGCCATAACTGCTGTCATGCTAGCTCCCGGATTAATAGGATTTCCTGTCAATGCAACATTCAATAAATTAACATGATCAAGTAATCGAACATCTTTTCCTTCTCTTTCGACATAGCTTGTTCTTGTTGGAACATAAGCAATACTGAACGCATCGTAGAATCCTTTTTCTACATTGCTCCATATATCTTTGAAGGTCATAGTGACGTTTCCTTTCTCGTCGAATTTCTTCCAAGTAGAATTTAATTCCCAAGTAACTTTAACGCCTTTAGAATCTCTTTCGTGTCCTATCGCTTTCCCTAGAACTATTTTTGTTTTGTTAGCCTCTATTTCTAACTCACTCTTTCCTCTGAATGCTTCATGCTCGAAATCTAGTTTGATCGTTTTGTCATCGAATTGAGTCAACATGCTATCCATGCAGCCCTTAGTCACTATGTCGTTGACCAGATCTATATCTCCAGTCGAGATGTAGCCTGTAACATAATAGCTCTTTCCATTAGGTCCGTCGACTGATTTGAATTGTAATTTATCACTGTAGAAAATGAAGGGTTTAGATTTTTCTTTAGGCGCCATATTATCTTTTAAACAAAACTTTTATTTAAAGTTTTTTATGCTCTAACAATTTTTATTTTTTCGGATCAACAACTTTTACTATGAATGTTGAACGGCAATTTACGTGTGCCGGAGCAGTCATTCCTTTCCATTCTCCGTTCGGATCAACGAATTCTTCATCCAATCCTTTTTCTTGTCCGTTTAATCTTTTACATAATGGACTTGTTCTGTTGTCAATGTGCGCGCTATAAACTTTTTTCATGTCAACGCCGCTTTTCATGTATCCATGCAGTCTTCCAAAGTTAGCTGCTCTTGCTGTTTCTGTTCTTGCAATAGCTTCTACTCTTGTCGCGCTCACATCGAATACTTGAGTGATCTCTTTTTTTAATTCTTCCGTGCTCGATCCGTCCATGAATCCTCTTTGCAGCACTTGTCTTAGTTTTTGTTCGACGTCATCATTCATTCCTTTTATGTTGTCAAACGTATAATCAGAAATATAATTTATTGCGTTCTGATCAGGAACCATATTCATATCTAGATCCTTTTCTGCTTGGTCGAACCCTTCCATGTAATTGTTTCTTATGATAGTACTTGTAAGACTTTTCAGTCCTTCAACTGATAATAAAGCTTTTAGCTTTTTGATAATACCATTTATATCTTTTACTTCATTAAGAGTATTCTTGGCTATTGTTTCTCCAAGGATTTTCTTGATCTCATCCTCGTTTTGTTTGAGAACATATTTAATTGCTTGATCTAATTTAGAATGTCCAGTAGGTCTTTCTCCTTCTTCTAATATTAAAGGACTAGGTGGAGCCATTGCTTTTCCTTCTGCTGCTGCTCTTTCAGACGCATGTTCTAATAAATCAGCTTGAGAAATATCTGCATCATTCAAAGTTTTTGTGGTGTCTGCGACAAAATTATTAAGGACTTCTCTTTTGCCATCTGTCAATGCTTTACGATCCACTAAAGAATTAACTAAATTCAGAGACTGTTCGTGAGTAGCTCCTCGCTCTCTTAATCTACCGTAATGACCTTTATTCGTATCGGAGAGTTTGTTGAATTCTTTTTTTATTCTTTTCTCTTTAGAAGTTTTAGGTCCTCTGCCGGATCCTGGTTTCTTTCCGCTCCCTTGACCACCCTTCTCCTCTACATCCTCCTGGTCATCATCTGCAGGATTATATGCATCTTCTTCTCTTCCTGAGAAATCTTCTTCGGGATCTTTAGGATCTCCTGGCATTCCGCCGCCGAAATTAAAAGAATTAGGACTTGATAAGAAACTGCTTGGAGGTTCATCTCCCCACTTAACTTCTTCCATTCCTTCAGCTGTTCGAATCTCATTAACGGTTTTCAATCCGCTTTCAGTTTGTAATTTGTATAATTCGAATTTTCCTTTCTCTTCGTCGACATCGAATTTCTTGAAAACAAACTTATACTTAGGCTGCTTAATCTTTTGTCCTGAGGCAGTCTTTATTTCTCCCCAGTAATTAAACTCGCTAACTATGTTTATGTTGTAGTTGCTTTCTAAGTTTCTAAGAATTGGATTGATTGCTTTCTTTCGGAAAACTTTAGATTGCACGATCTGATTAGCCGCTCCCGCACTGTCATCGGTGTATCCGAGTTCAACTGCTGTGACTCCGAAGTTAGCCCATACCATTTTGGTATACAACTTACTTTTTTCTATGATCTGCAATTCGCTTGCTGAGAATTCAATACGCTCGAACTTAACTTTCTGGTTGATCATAGGCACCTTGTGCATCATCTTTTTCATATTACCAAATTCGTCTTTCTTACGTTGGTTATCGAACCACTGTTCTTTGAATGCTTCCATCTCTTCAGCATCAGAATCTTCTAGTCCTATGATTCCTTTTGGAACATTGTTGTCGTTGTAATAATCAAGATCACTCTCGATCATATAGACTAATGTTTGAATGCTCTTTGCTAATGTTTGGACAGGACTCCATCCGTAGTGATCATCTGTTCTTTTCATTCCTTCAAGCCAAATGATTTCTTTCTTACCGAATGGAATAGGTATAGGCCCTGCTATCCAACCGTACTGGAAGTATGCAGCTTTCTCTCTAGCCTCGTGATCAGTTATTTCTTGGAAAGGATTGTTTACTTCTTGAGTTCTTGTTGCTCCCATCAAAATATTAGAAGGAAGAATAATGTCATCTCTGTCTGTATACATTCCGTGCACGTCAGGGTTCTTCGTGAACGTAGCTCCATCTCTTGCAACTACTTCTACGAGTTCTTCTTTCATGTTGTAAACTTTATTTAGAATTCCAGAGTTCACTTCAAGTAAGTCTCTTACCGGCATCTTGATAAAAACTTGTTCGAATGATTCTCTGTTAGTATTAGGGTTTAAGAAAAAGTTTCTTATGTTCTCGATCTCAACTGGATCGCTTTGATCTTCCATTCCTTCTGTCGGTACGACATCCCACTCGACAGAACATAGCTCGTCGATGATTGTTTTAATGCACATCTCGACATATGGTGTTTGCGCTAAATATCGAATATAACTCATGTTCGCGAATCTAGGATATCCGAAAGGCGGCTTGTATAAGAATTTAGGAATATACGCCTTGTTGATTCCCTCTCTAGTTGTTTCTTGCAGAGAGTCTACTACTATTACACTTTTTTTCTGGGATCTAAACCAATTAAATGATGCCATGATAAGGAGTGGTCTCGGGTTTGTTATCGCGCAAACCTTTGACCGGAGTGTATTGAGGGTTGTTTAAAGCAAAAAAACAGTACTAATCTATTCTTGTAATATTAGAATTGTGTTATTTAGTATTTAAAGTTTTTTATGCTAGAACAATTAAGCGAAATCAAAAACTAATCCTTTTTTGTCTTTCCAAATGAAATAAACTAATGAGTCCGCCCAGTCAGGACTGTTGTTTTTTGGATCAACAATTATTCTTTTGTTCGTGCTTGTTCTGTCGAACTCCTCGTTCACTAATTGGTTTCTTAATTTGTGGATCTCAGGGATGCTGATCATACCATCTCTCATCAAATCTGCTAATCGGAAATAATTCTCTGCTTTCTTATTCTGAAAAATATCGCTCTTCATTGCTTTCTCTCCAAAGTGACAGCCGTATACTTTGATGTTCTTCCATCCTTTTTCTGTGTAAATGATTTCTTTAAGTCTTCCGAACGATCCGCTTCCAATTCCTATACGATCTATATTTATCTTTCCTCGAACAGATGGATGAATAATGTTTTCTATAATGCTTATGAGCTTCCCGACCACTTTCATAGGTTCACTTTTTGCCTCGCTCCAACTACCATCTACTTCGAACTTATTTTCGTATTGCGTCCCCCAGTAAACAACTGTCTCATCGAGTCCTTTCTCTGCAGGATCGCATGCAATTACTTTAGTGTATTTCTTGATCTCTTCTTCCAATGGTTTTAGTTTAGAAAGATATGTTCCTTCTCCCATCTTCATCTTTTCTTTTTTTAGTAACTCAATTTCTTCTATCAGTTTGTTTAGTTTCTCAGCAAAATTAAACTTAACTATCTCTGCTGCCTTGATCCATTCAAGATTGAACAGACTGTCTTCTCCTTGATCAGGGAATTTGGATTCATAAAGAACTGTGAAATCTAAAGGCAATAAGTCTTTCTTTTGTTGATCGATGAATGCTTTTGTTGTTCTTCCTTCTTCGACTGCTTGCTCCCAGCCTATTTGAATAACTGTCCATTCAGGATCAAGAGTATGTTCGAATGCCGGATTGTCTCTTTTCCAAGGATTATAAAGTTCTATGATCACTGCTTCTTCCGGATTGTCCCCTATCATTCTGGAACTTTTAGTGAAAGCTTCTCTGTTGATTAAACATGCTTCGTCTCTGACAAGTATGTCGCATCCGAATCCCATCAGTCTTCCTGCATCTCCTTCACCACTGAACACTCGGTACTCTGCGCCTGTCTTGAATGTC
>Ga0307992_1000992_pt1 | contig 17138 bp, 18 predicted proteins | sample EllFjometagen133_FD_203162 | JGI IMG/M metagenome (GOLD analysis project Ga0307992, IMG submission 203162) | Marine microbial communities from Ellis Fjord, Antarctic Ocean - #133 | ecosystem: Environmental > Aquatic > Marine > Unclassified | place: Southern Ocean | collected 2014-10-08
TAATATTTTTAAAACCCATTATTGATGCTCCTTTTTCTTTTTATAAAAGAAATGAAACAAACCAAATAAAAAACTACAAATAAAATACCAAATGCTTAAAGATAGATTGATAATTGCTCCGCCTGAATAAACTCTTAGTGTATAAGTCAAAGCAACAAAAACAGAATTAACAAAACGTACTTTTTCTAACCATAAACTATAAACAATATCCAAAACAATAAATAAAGAAAGTAAAATTGTAAATTTTAAATTAATCCTTAAAGCAAGCCATAAGCTTAAAACTATTAAAACCAAGCTGACGAACAAAGCAATGCCCGAATTTAATTTACCTGAAGCAATAGGTCTTTTAGATTTTTCTGGATGTTTTCCATCTTTTTCTATATCCAAAACATCATTTAAAATAGAAACAGCACCAGCAGATAAACTAAACAAAAGAAATGCCTCTACTGCTTTAAGAAATAACCCATAATTAAATATTAATCCTGCAAGAACTAAAGGAATAAAAACAAAAAGATTTCCAATCCAATCCCTTAACCGAAAACTTGAAAAAATATAAGATAGTGTATTCATTTATTTACTATATATTATACAACATTTTTGATATCTTTTCTCAAAAATCCAATTATTCTATCAAAAATGCTTTTAATTTCAGCTTTTCTTGGCACAAAAACATCATAAAAGCCTAGTCCAGTTTCTTTATTAAAGAAATAATAATGAAAACCAAGAGCTAAGATATAAGAAACAGTAGAAGATAAAGCAGCAGCCACCATTCCGTATTGAGGAATATAAATAAAATTTAAGATAACATTAAAAACTACGACTAAAAACCAACAAATAGTTAACTTAAACGGATATCCAGTGCTAAAGAAATACTTACCTAAAACGGTAGCTACTGCCCAGGCAATTAGACCTGGCAAGAGTAAAATAATAGGTTTTACAGAAGTTAAAAACACTTGCCCATACAATAATCCAATCATAGGTCTAATGAATAATAATGATCCTATCGCCATTAGAAGAACCAAAAATAATGAAATTCGGGAATATTTTGCAATTGATTCCTTTTTTAACTTACTTTCAGCATTAATCTTAGGAAAAATTACTGTAACAATAGAAAAAGGCAAAATCAAAAAAACATCACCAAAGGTAGAGGCTAACGAATAAAAACCAGCTTCGGTCATCCCTTTGAAAAAATTCACCATGTATAAATCTACACGCAATATTAAAAGAGCAAAAATGGTAGTTAAACATATCTTTAATCCATAATTTAAAGATTTTTTTAAAACTTGCCAATTGAAATTTAAATATAAACCATTTGCCAAAAAAACAGCTCCCATTGGCAACAAAGCATTAATAACATTTACTAATGCATACCAAATGAGGACATAAAAAACACTTAATTTAAATATCAATAACAAGAAAACTACCCCTGCTAAATTTATAGCTTGCGCAATTATAGTAAAAATATTAAATTTTCTAAACTTTTGTTCACCAGTTAGAATTGCATAAAAGGAATTAGACCAAAAAATAAAAGGTAATGATATTAAATATAGAAGCAAATAGCTTCTTGGGATATTTTGAAAAAATAAAGAAAAATTTAGTGCTAATATCAAAACAACTAAAAAACAAATTATACTAATAATTAATCCGGCCCAAAAAGAGTTCCCAATAATATACTTCTTCTCAACACTTTTATTGGAAATAGCATAAGTATTAAAATGATTTATCCCTAAATTGCTCAACTGAAGAATTGTTGTGCCTACCATTAGAACAACCGCCAAAAGACCTTTACCAGAAGGTCCTAAGGTACGAGCAACAATGATTCCGATTAAAAGACTAAGAAATAAAAGAATAATTCTTGCACCTAAAGTGAATGAAATATTACTCAAAACAGAATTATTTTCTTTATCTATAAACATAAAAATTTATTCAGCTTAAAACATCTAAATATTTTTTAGAAACATCCTTAATATCAAAAAGTTGTCTGTTTTGATTAATCCATTTAAATGATAAATTTCTTAATTTAATTGCTTCCTCTTTATTTTCTAACACCCATTTTATAGCTTTGTATAAATCATTGGCATCAGCTGGTTTTACTAATATACCTGTTTCCTTATGTTTAATTAATTCCTTTATTCCCCCAATATTAGACGCGATGATAAGTTTTTTAGCAACAAGAGCTTCAATAATTGCAACTCCCAATCCTTCTGACAAAGAAGGAAAAACAAAAACATCAATCTTTTTTAAATATTCCCCAACATTTAAAACTTCACCAACAAATTTTACACTTGGTAAATCATTCTCTTTCACAAAATTCTCTAAATTTTTTCTCTCAAAACCGTCACCTACAAAAATAAATTCTGGTAATTTAATTCCTTCACCCTTTAATTTCTTAAAAGCTTCTAGGATATAGATATGGCCTTTTATTTTATCTAAGCGAGCAACAGTTCCAAAAACTGGTCCCCAATTATCGTCTGGTTTCTGGAAAGACAAAAATGCTTCAAAATTTATGCCATTATAAATCACTTCTATTTTAGAAGCAGAAACTTTAAAATATTCTATCAAAAATTGCCTAACATCATTTGAAATAGATATAATTCGATTTGCATTTTTAAAAGCCTTTATTTTCAACCATCGAATAATTGAATTTTTCTTAACCATATCATGTTGAATCGAAACAATCTTTATGCCTAAATTAAAATTTGCTAAATAACCCAAAATATCAGATTGGTACAAAGACGTAATGATAGTATCTGGATTCATTCTCTTTAAAATAATGATTAATCTCAAAATAATAAAAGGAACTTTTAAAAGCCATATTATTTTTGACAAGAGAGATGACGGATATTTTCTAGAACCAAAAAAGAATATCGAGCAATCTAATGCCCTAAATTCTTTTTCCATTGGACCAGACCCCAAAATAGTTATAATAGTTATATCGAACTTATCCTTATCTATTTTTTTTAATATATCCAACAATATTCTTTCTGTTCCCCCAATTAAAAAATTATTCCATATAAAAACTAATTTTTTCTTTTTCATAAAATTATGAAAGGTATTACTTTAATTTTTTATTGTCTTTATTAATAGCTAATGGCCATAAATCTAATAAATTCTTTTGCAATTTCTGTATCGTACTGTTTTTTGGTTTGACTTTATCTGATTCTTTATTAATTTTTTCTTCTATTTCCTGATGCTTAGGAATATGGGATTTAAAATCAAAAGGATTATAAGGTTTAATATCTACAGAATATAAATAATCATAAAATTTAGTATCGTCTCCAGCTAAATTATCAGAAAATTTAACCCATAAAGATGGCTTATTATAAACATGCGAAACAATTAAACCATGTAAAGAACTAGAAATAGTTTTTTCACATTTATTTATATCGTCTATTACTTTTTCTATTGGGTCAAGGATATTAATTATTAAGAAGTTATCATCTTTTCCTATTTGCTTTTGTACATAATTATAATCTACATAGTGAGGTATAACTCCAATTTTATATTGTTCAGTAATTTTTGATTCATATACTAATGGAAGCAATAATGCTGGGTCGCCATAAACCTCAGGACAATTATATCCGAGCTTAACTAACCTTTCTCTAGTTAATGGCCCTCTTACAGCTAAGATTTCTTTAGGCTCAGTAACGTTTTCATTTCTCTTTAGAATACCAGACCCAAAAATAATAGCATTATGGCTAGATCTATCCAATATGCTTCCCGACATCATGTAATAAGTTTTATTACAATATTCATTAACCCTGAACGGTTTCTCACCAGTAAATTTTTCAATTAAATACGGCGTTAATTTATCACCAAAATTAGGTATCTTACTACTTGAAAACCATAAAGCTCTAATATGACTAGAAGAATTAAAAACTTCAGTTCGCTTAATAAACGTTAATATTTTATATATTGTTTCTTTTAAGCCGTGCTCTTTTAAATTATTTATTAACCTTTTAAACATTTATTATGTTTTATTGTTAAAATAACTGTTTTTTAATTTTGTTTACAAAAATTTACTAAAGATTTACAGCCTCGCAAAACGTTTACTTAATTTAAATCTTATCAAAATATATCTTATTAACTACCACTAAATTATTATTGAAATATTTTAAAAATATATAATTATTTATAATGATTTTCTATATCTCTTTCTCCTAAAATAAGTTTTATATATATGTTTCATAATTTTTGGCAGCTTAGGATTTATAACAAAGAACGTCATTCTAATAAAAACTTTTATATTCAAGAATGATATCAAATAATCATCTAGTTTTTCATTATGTACTTTTAAAAAGAATTGTTTTAAATCATTAAAAGTTCCCTCTTCTAATATCAAATTTAAAATTCTATTAAGTGATATTTCTATTTTTTCTCTGGCCCAATTTTTTATTTTATATTTACCAAAACCAAGCGAAACTGCAAAATTAGCTGCTTCTTTTATACCATCAAAATTTTTAAAATTCTTTTCTAAGTCTATTTGTAAAATTTGATTATTCCCATGAAGACGATAAACAGCTACTAAGTCTCTAATGAAACCAACTTTTCCTAATAAAAATAGTTTAAGCCACAATTCAGTATCTGATCCTATTATATTTCTTCCAAAAGCATCTACTTCAATCGCTTTTTTCCTATTAACAAGAGCGGTCAAACTTCCTACTCCTAGAAATTTTTTCGTCCAAAAATTATAAAATGCCCATTTACCATCAATTACATTCGGTAGAATTATATTTGTATCCTCAAAAATGTTGTAATATACATGATATATTTTAAAATTTGCAAAAACAAGCACAATATTACTATCGCTCTTTATTAATTCTACAGCCTTGCTTATATACGATAAATCTGATAAATAATCATCATCTGATAAAAATAAAACCCAATCGCCTTTAGAATAATTATGTAAAGCTCTTCTCAGGTTATATGAAACACCTAAATTTTTACCATTTCTGAAATATTTAAAATTAGGTTCATTAAGATATTTTTTAATTACCTCTTGAGTATCATCCGTTGAAGCATCATCAGAAACAATTATCTCTAAATTTAAATAATCTTGCGCTAAAGCACTTTCTATTGCGTGTGGTAAAAATTTAGATCTGTTATATGTTGAAATTATTATCGAAACTTTTGGATAAATCATTTTTAATTATCTTTCTTTTCTAAATAACAAATAATTAAAATGCCAAATTAGAAAAATAATAAATTATTTTTTGAAATAGATATAAGGTAACATAATTGTATCGGACCCCATTAACAAAAAGTGTCTTCCTTGGCAGTAAGGCAAAGCTTAATTAATCACTATATTCCTTATATTTTCATTATCTTCTACCCAAATAAAATTTGTATATTATAAAAATTTTTTTGATCCGTCTAAAGCCGACATCCACAGAATTGGTATATTATCATTATTTCATAAAAATACTATTGGTACTTTGAATAATCGAGAATAGGCAGTGTTATAATAATTTAGTTATCTTCCAATCTACTACTATTATTATAAATCTGACTTGGATTCGTTATCATTACCATCTTTATATCTCATCTGCGTAACTTTCTCTTATTATGTGAGTAATATATTTTATCTCTTTATCTTTAATGCCCGGAAACATCGGTAGTGATAATATCTGATTGGATATATTTTCAGTCACGGGTAAATGTATCTTAATACCAAGATCTAAATAAGCTTTTTGTTTATGAACAGGAACTGGATAATGAATTTGAGATTGAATTCCTTTTTCTAATAAGTATTCTCGAAGTTTATCTCTGTTTTTACTTCTTATCACATAAAGGTGATAAACATGTCTGGCGTAATTCTTTTCAATGGGCAAGATTACATCTGAATCTTTCAACAACTCATTATAGAGTTTAGTAACACTTCTTCTTTTCTTATTCCATTCGTCTAAATACTTTAGTTTTACCCTTAGCACTGTTGCCTGGATTTCATCCAATCTACTATTTATTCCTATAAAATCATGATAATATTTTTGAGATTGCCCATAATTTCTTGACATGCTTAATTTTTTAGATAACTCCTCGTTATTAGTCACAAGCATCCCACCATTACCATATGCCCCAAGGTTCTTAGAAGGATAAAAACTAAAACATCCAATATGACCAATGCTACCAACTTTTTTGCCTTTATACTCTGCACCATGAGCTTGGCATGCATCCTCAATTATAAATAGTTTATACTTCTTTGCAATCTCCATAATTGGATCCATATTCACAGGATGGCCATATAGATGGACAGGTATAATTGCCTTTGTTTTTTCAGTTATTTTATCTTCGATTTGAGTTACGTCCATTGTATATGTTTCCAGGTCAATGTCAACAAATACAGGCTTTGCACCATTTCTTATAATAGCATCAACAGTTGATACAAATGTATGGGAAACTGTTATCACTTCATCCCCACTGCCAATCTCTAAAGATTTTATAGCAATATATAAAGCATCTGAACCAGAGTTTACTCCAATACCATATTTTGTCCCAATATATTTTGAAAATTCTTCCTCAAATCTTTTTACTTCTTCTCCTAATATGAACCACTGTCTATTCAATACTTTTTGAATTGCTCCATCTATTTCTACTTTCATTTCCGCATATTCTCTTTTTAAATCGATAAAAGGGATCATAAATTATTATTAACCTTTTTTAAAATTTTGGGAATTTCAGAAAGGTTATCTAAACAAAAATCGGGCTTCAGGTTCATTAAAAATTCTTTCGACCTGATACCATATGTAACCGAAAATATCAACATATCAAGTTCCTTTCCTGTAAATATATCGGATTCAGTATCACCAATAATAATAAGCTTCTTCTTTTTTAAATATCCCCCAATATAATCTTTGATTAATGTCGTTTTATTTTTTAGCTCTACTGATGAATCTACTAATATTTCCTTAAAGTAATTATCTAATCCAAAGTTGCTTAACTCCCAAAAAAGATTTTTCCTATTATTTCGCAGAGTAACAAGTATTAAATCAGCCTTGTTTTTCAAAATCGAAAGGACACATAGGCTTGCTGGTAAAAGGTTATCATATTTCAAATAACTCTTGTTTTCTATTCTTTTTGACCATTCATTCATAAATTTTTGAATAAATTCTTCAGATAAATTTTTGGGAAGAAGTTCTAATGTTTTCTTACCCATTCTCTTATAATTCCAAAGTTCTTCTTTAGAAAGGATGTCTTGTATTCCGTAATCCCGCAGAATATCTTTATATACCCTATAATGCCTCTCTGATGTATTAATTAGTGTATCATCAAGGTCAAAAAATATAATAGGTTTCATTTTTCACAAACTATATATATTTCAGCAGCAATTTCTTGGTATTCTTTACCAAGTTCATAAAAAGCATCCATCATCTCTTCTGACCACCATTTTTTTATTTGTGAATTAGTAAATGGCTTCAAAAATACCCCTCCCACTACTTTAATGTTTAAACCAGTTTTTTTTATATCTTTTTGTAAAGTTTTCAAGGTATAAACTCGCCTATGGCCTAGCTTTTTGTCCAATTCATTCAACTCATTATTTCTTTTTAATAGACCCATTTTTACTCCTGCTTGTCTATGAATAGAATCCGCATTTGGAACATCTACAAGAATTACTCCCCCATCTTTGAGCCAAGTTTTTGCTCTACTTATTATTAAATTTGGTTTTTCAACGTGCTCAAGAATATGTGCCATAATTATTGTGTCAAACTTTTGGTTTAACTTTAATTCTTCAAAAAGACAACATACAACCTCAAGATTATCAACCTTTATCCTATCTCTTGTTATTTTGCAAAACTTAGCTGATCCATCTACGGCCACAACGCTTTTAAAATGAGAAACTAACATTTCAGTCATTAATCCATCAGCACATCCTAATTCTAAAACTGTTGAGCCCTTAAAATACGGAAGCAATGTTCTTGCCCTATATAAAACCAGCCTGCTATCCAATCCTTTTCTTGAGCTGTACCACTTTGATACATTATTTAGACGTTGATTTTCGTTCTTTGATTTATTCATTTTGCTTCCATTGTGCAAACTTAATTTGTTTTTTTAATCCCTTCTCAATAGTTGTAGAAACTATATAGCCTAGTTCCTCTTTTGCCAAAGCTAAATCAAAAATAGAATTAAATGATTTTTTTATCCTATTCTTATGTATTGGTTTCACTTTCTTCCCAGATAATCTAATAATTATATCCAATACTTCCTTTATATTATAGCTTTTACCACTACTAATATTAAATATGCCATTTAAATTTTTACTCAAAGCTAAAACCGTGGCATTAACTACGTCATCAATATATACATAATCACGAGTTTCAGAACCATCACCAAAAATAATCGGAGATTCTCCCTTAATTATTTTATCAATAAAAACTGGGATCGCTTTTATTTTAGGCTCGCCAGGCCCATAAACTTGAGAATAACGAAGAATAGTAAGGGGTATTTTTCTACTTTTTAAAAAAATGCTTAGAAACTTTTCTGTGGCAAGTTTACTTGCTCCATAATATGTCAAAGGATTAGTTGGATGCTTCTCATTGATGGGCTTATATATTGGCTCACCATAAACATCAACCGAGCTAGAATAAACGAAACCTTTTACATCTGAAGGTAAATATTTTAATAAATTAAGTGTCGCTATTAAATTTTGCTTTACATTTTCTTCAAGATCATCTTCCGTAGAAATACTTGGTATCATCGCAGCCATATATAAAACATATTTTATCTTTTGTATCTTAGCTGATATTTTTGCAAGTGATCTTTCGTCTAAAAGATCGCATTCTATATATTCAAGACTTGGAATCTCTCTGATCTTTTTGCTTCGTGACAATATTATAAAATTAGCGCTTACAGTTTCTTTCAATTTTTCAACCACCTTAGAACCGATAAATCCTGTTCCGCCTGTTATTAAAATAGTTTTATGATCTAATAATTTTTTCGTCATAACATTCGCCTTTTTTTTAAATCTTCTTTAAATTTATTTATTTGATTAAGCGTAGTTAAAACTGGTTCCGTATCCATACCACGAACCCAAGCAAGTCCCGAAGGAAGAGGATTTATTTTTTGATGAATTGAGGGTATTTCTGTATTCAATGCTAGTCTAATTAAAATATAAGGCATATTTAAACCCGCCCTTGTAAAAAATAAATGTGTAGTGAAAAATCTTCCAATGTTTATCTCTGTAGGATTAGGAATCCCTTCTTTGTCATATGTCATATCTACTGCCCAAATCCCACTAGGATTAGAATCAATAGCAAGAATTGCTTTTTCTGCAATTTTATCGACAACAGGATCTGATATTGTAATTCCTGTTCCCGTTATTCCAGTTACACCAGAGAGTGTTCTATTTGCAAACTCCCAATAAAGTCTCTCCCTCCCTTGTGCAACTATAAGTTGACCATCTTGCCATATAGATAACCACGTAACTGTTTGAGGAGTAAGACATTCCGCAGCAGTAAATTTCCCCCATCCATTAAAAAGATTAATCCATTCTTTTGCCATCTGCAAATTGCTAGTAGGAAGAGCGCCTTTTCCAGCAGCACCAGTCGTAGCTCTAAGCCAGATTTTCTGTCCTATCTCATCAAATGCTTTCTTTAAATCTTTTTCTGTATCTATCAACAAAGTTTTAGGCACTTTAATCCCGCTCTCTTTCCATATTTGATATGTCTTTGCCTTATCTACACATATCTCTACTGATCTATGTTTGGGTAAAAATGTCTTTACCCCTAATTCTCTTAATTTTTCTCGATGTTTAGAAACAGCAAGTACTTCTATATCATTTTGTACATGCAAAAAATCCGGCTTAGTTTTTTTTACTATATTCTCTAATGCCAAAAGATAATCTTTCTCATGCGCCCATGGTACAAGATATCTTTCATCTGTTTTAGCCTTACATAAATCATAAGGATTACTTGTCATTCCTATTATATAAAATGGTTCAGGCGCCTCCCTTAATGATTCTATAAATCCATTAGATGGAGTTCCTCCGGCACCTCCTACCAAAATACGCTTTATATCGCAACTTCTCTGAAAACTTTTCATTTCATTATATTTTTAAACATTTTTTGTAAGCTTCATAATCTCTGATATAATCACCTTCATTATAAAGTCCTGATGCCAAAACCAAACAAACGGAACCCGAAGAAAAATTATTCAGTTCACGCCATATCATAGGGCATAGATACAGACCACAATAGGGCCTGTCCAGATGAAATTTTTTCTTATTGTATCCATCATCTAAAACAACATCAAAACTCCCGCTTACTGCAATAATCAATTGCTGTAATTTTCTATGGGCATGCCCGCCCCTTGCTTCACCTTCAGGAACATCATACAAATAATAAATTCTTTTAATCGCAAAAGGGATGTGCCTATTTTCCTCTATAAAGGTAAGATTTCCTCTTTTATCGTTTATTCTCGAAAGGTCTATTATTTTGCACTTTTTAATTGAAATTTTTGAATTCATATATTTTCGCATTATAAAAGCTTTACCTTCGTATTTTGTAAATAAAATTTTATCGTTTCGAATAATGATTCATTCAGTTCAGAAACAAATTCCCATTTAAGCTCTTCTTTAATCTTCTCGATACTCAGCACATACCTCCTGTCATGACCAGGTCTATCTTTAACAAAAGTTATCAATTTTTTATATTCAGCTATTGATTTAGTAGTCAATTCACCAAGAATTTCGCAAATAAGATTTACAAGATCAATGTTTTTCCACTCGTTATCCATCCCAACATTATAGATTTCTCCAATTTTTCCTTTGTGGAGCACTAAATCAATACCCCTACAGTTATCATTGACATATATCCAGTCTCTTACATTTTGACCATCTCCATAAACTGGCAAAGGTTTTCCTTCTAAGGCATTACTAATCATTAAGGGAATAAGTTTTTCTGGATTTTGCCTTGGGCCAAAATTATTTGAAGAACGGGTAATTAATACAGGGATACCATAAGTCACATAATACGCCCTTACCAATAGGTCGGCTGCAGCTTTTGATGCAGAGTAAGGATTGTTTGATTTAAGTGATGAATCTTCGGTAAATCTCTCTTGGCTTTCCAAAGACAAAGAACCATAGACTTCGTCGGTGCTTATTTGGAGAAATCTTGCAAAATCAAACATATTATTCTTAGACCAAAACTCTTTCGCAACATCAAGTAAAATTTGTGTACCATAAACATTTGATTTTATAAATATCTCTGGTCTTTCAATACTTCTATCAACGTGAGATTCTGCAGCAAAATTTACCACATATTCAGGTTTGAATGTCTGAAATACATATTCAACAAGTTCTTTATTTGCAATATCCCCTTTCACAAAATGATAATTTGGATTATCATCAATTCCTTTTAGATTATCTAGATTACCCGCATAAGTCAACTTATCAAAATTTACAATTATATAATTAGGATATTTTTTTATAAAATAATGAATAAAATTCGAGCCGATAAAACCTGCTCCTCCTGTGATTAAATATGTTTTTGTTTTCATGCTCTTTAATAATAAATTCTTATTACATTTTTGAAATCATTATAAGGTAATTTCCATAATCTGTTTTTAGTAATGGCTGTGCTAGTTTTATTAATTGTTCTTTATTAATAAAACCCATCTTATAGGCTATTTCCTCAATACAAGCAATATATAGTCCTTGTCTGTTTTGTATTGCTTCAACAAAACTTGAAGCTTCTAACAATCCTTTATGGGTGCCTGTATCTAGCCAAGCGGTACCTCTACCTAATATTCTGACGTTTAAAATATTTCCGTTTAAATATTTTTTCATAACAGATATTATTTCTAATTCGCCTCTCTGAGAAGGTTGAACACTTTTAGCTATTTTGATTACTTCATTATCAAAAAAATATAAACCTGGAATAGCATAATTAGATTTTGGATTTTGAGGCTTTTCTTCTATTGAAATTATTTTTTCATCAGAATTAAGTTCAATAACCCCAAATTCACTTGGATTATTAACATAATAACCAAATATAGTAGCTCCGCTTTTAAGTTCTTTTGCTTTTCTAAAGGCATCTACCAAATCAGCGCCATAAAACATATTATCACCTAATATTAAGCATACATTATCTTGCCCTATAAATTTTTCTCCTATTATAAAAGCTTCTGGTATTCCTTTAGGTTCTTTCTGCGATTCATATTGAAATCTTAATCCTAATTGGTTACCGTCACTTAATAATTCTTTATAGATTGGTAAATCCCTTTCTGTAGAAATAATTAAAATATCCCTAATTCCTGCCAACATAAGAATTGATAGCGGATAATAAATCATTGGCTTATCATATATAGGTAATAACTGCTTACTAACCCCTATCGTTATAGGATAAAGTCTTGACCCACTTCCACCAGCTAAAATTATTCCCTTCATATTATAATTATTTTTATTGTGATAATTCTTTCAACATCTCATCAAAAGAAGGAATATTTAATTTTTCATTAAAATCATAAATTGTGCTCAAAGTTCTGTTCAATTCTTGTTTTTCATCTTTTTTAATCTGACAATCAATCTTATATTTTTCTTTAAACTTTAAGAGCATTTCGTATTTGGAAACTATAGTTGAAAAAATATGGTATAGCCCTATTTGAGGATATTTTTCTGGATTAGTCATAATTTCATCACAAATCTTACCAAATTGCTTTGTAGTAATACCATTCCAAAAATGATTAGCAAAACCATTCACTGTCTTCCCTTCTTGCTGCCTAAACCAATCCAAAAGAGAAACATGTCCAGCAATTTCAGGACCTATAATAGATGTTCTTAAAACCAATGATTTATCTTTAGGCTCCCCCAAAATCTTAGATAATCCATAAATATCTGAAGGACTTTTTAATGTATTCTCGTCATACGGATATCCTTCAATCCCATTAAAGGCACAATCTGTTGTAATTTGAATTAATTTATTATTATAATTTTCACTTAAAAGATGTGGAAACGCCCCATTCAAAAAAAATGTGAAAGCTGGATCTTTTGCAGCATAAACATTTATTATCCCCGCGCAATTTATTAAAGTATCTATTTCTCCAATTTCTTTAAATAATTTTTGAAGTTTTGACGAATTTGTTTTATCACCAAATCCAGATAAATAATCCTTATATACCTCACGTAAATCAAATTTAATAAGTTTATGAATATTCACGCTATCATAAACTTCATCTAATTTTTTTATCTTTTCTTCATCCCTATAAACAAGAACTAAATCATATTTATCTTTTAAAATATTATAAACTCCGCTGCCAAGCATTCCAGTAGGAGCTATAATAGCAACTTTTTTAGAAGTATTATTCTTCTTCTTTGATAACATATTTCTTAATTAATTCTTTGATTTGATCTACTGTTAATAAATCAGTGGTATCAGAAGTATAGGGTTCTTTATAATTTAAATGTTTTTTGTCTTGATAAATAATATAATGTCCATCTTTATCTTCTGCACGGGACATTTCATCAGCTGTAAGCAACATCTCATATTTTTTTTCAAATGGATATGCACCTATAACTTTAATATTATCACCGAAAGCCTTAGCGATATCCCCAACTTTAGCAGCAGGAGATTTTTTAACAAAAATAGTGCCTTCCATTGGGCTATTTAATGCCAATAATAATAAATCCATGGCCTCATCGGTAGTTAAAATGAATCTTCTCATTTCAGCATCAGTTACTGTTAAAGGTGATTCGTTTTGTTTTTGTTGCAAAAAGAGAGACACAACGCTACCACGACTACCAAAAACATTACCATATCGAACACAATTATAGCCTGCCGAGAGAGTGATTTTTTCTTCTATCGCCTTAGTCATTCCATATACGTTAATAGGCTCACAATCTTTATCAGTACCAATGGAAACTAATTTTGCTATTCCTCTTTCCCGAGCAGCGTTAACAACATTTTCAGTTCCTAATACATTAGTTTTTACAGCTTCTATTGGATATTCTTCGCATACTTCTATTCTTTTCATGGCTGCTGCATGAATAACAATATCCATTCCTACCATTGCCTTTAAAACAGCTCTATAGTCTCTTACGTCAGTTATCATAAAGTCAACATCGGGATATTTAGGCTTTAATTCAGCTTGTTTTAATTCATCTCGTGAAATAACTCTAATCTCATATTTGGTATGCAATTTTTTTAATAATTCTTTTCCTATAGTGCCTGTGCCACCTGTTATTAATAATTTTTCCATAATTATATTATTTAATATTCTTTTCTAAATTTAATAAGTATTTTACCACTTTGTTTGAAACATTAGTATCCTTAACATAAGGAGAAATCCAATTTTTATTTCTTTTTAACATAACTTTAACCATTTTTAATATATTTTTAGAATTATTAGTTCCGCTCAAAATATTAGAACCACAAACCACTGTTTCTGGTCTCTCAGTAGTATTTCTAATAGTTACTGTAGGTATATGAAAGAGCGAGCATTCTTCTTGGACAGTACCGCTGTCTGTTAAAACACATAATGCATTTTTTTCTAATTTTACAAAATCGAATAGATTAAAAGGTTTATATAAACTAATCTGGGATAAAAGCTTGATATGCATTTTTTCTAATCGTTTTTTAGTTCTAGGATGGACACTCCAAATAATAGGTTTGCCGTATTGTTTTGCTATTGAATTTAATCCTTCAATGATAATTTTAAAAACCTTAGGGTTATCTACATTCTCTTCTCTGTGCAAAGTTACTAGAAAATATGAGCCTACATCAAGGTTGAGCTTATCTAGAATAGAACTATCGCTTATCTTCGGAGCATAAGTATTTAAAACTTCTAAGATAGGATTACCACTAATGTATATTGATTTGGGATTAATTCCTTCTTTAATTAAATTATTTTTAGAACCAATGGTATAAGGCAATAAATAGCTACTCATATGATCTATAATAATTCTATTCTTCTCCTCTGGAACTCGCCAATCATAACAACGATTACCTGCTTCTAAATGAATAACTGGTATATTATAACGAGCAGCTATTATTGCAGAAAGAGCACTATTAGTATCCCCCAAAACAAGTAAATAGTTTGGCTTTTCTTTTAATAAAATCTTTTCCGTGTTTTCTAAAATTTTGGCAATTTGTTGCCCTACTGTTTTTGATTTAATATTCCAAAAATAATTTGGCTTTACGTTTAATTCTTGAAAAAAAATATCTGATAGTTTTGAACTATAATTTTGACCAGTATAAAATATCGTATTTTTAATACCTGCCTGTTTCATTTTTTTAAGAATCAAACTCAATCTTATTATTTCTGGCCTAGTACCTAAAATTGTAATTATTTTCATAACTTTAATAAAAAATGATTAAACAATTGTTTTAAGTAACAAATCGTTCAACTTTTGTACTATTACTTTGCGATCATAATATATTTTAACATATTTGAAACCATTTTTTCCCATTTCTTTCCCGATTTTTCTATTTTTATAAATTTCTAAAATCTTATTAGCAAAATCTTGAGTATCGTTGCTCCTAGCAACTAGTCCCGCGCGCGCTTCTAAAATAATATCAGCAGCTTTTCCTTCAAGATTAATAATAATCGGTTTTTGAGAAGATAAATAATCAAATAGTTTTCCTGGAATAGTGGTTCTGAATAATCCTTCGTTTTTATAAGTAACAAGACAAACATCAAACAATTTTGTATATTGCGGTATTTCTTTACGTGGTATTTGCCCCACAAATTTTATATTTTTAAGGTTTAATTGATTTGCCAAGTTTTCTGCTTCTTTCCTTTTTCCTCCATCACCAACTATTAGAAAAAATATATCTCTGTAATCTTTTAAAAAATTAGCGACTTTTACAATTGAAGATGGGTCTTGGGCAAAACCTAGTAAACCGGTAAAACCTACTACAAATTTATGCTCTAAATTGTACTTTTTTCTTAAAAACAAGGTATCTACTGGTTTTTCAAATAACTCAATATCAGCTGCGTCATAAACTAGAGTTATTTTATTTTCTTCAACCCCTTTACTTAATAAATGTGTCTTAATAGCATCTGCTGAAGCTAAAAAATAGTTACAATGACTATAAATCCATTTTTCAAATTTTTCTCCAAATTTAAAAAGAATACCTTTTTTCATAAAACCAGTAGCGACAGCTGATTCAGGCCAAGCATCGGTAATATCTAAATAAAGATTGGCTTTAAAATATCTTTTGGCTTTTATTCCGATTAAAGAGACAAAAAGAGGCGGGGAACAAATAATAATAATATCAAATTTTTTAGATATTTTAGATAAATTAAATCTTGCTAAAATCACAAAACTAAAATAAGAAAAAAGTCTTTTAATAAAACTTGAATCCGGCTTAACAGGAAAAATATAGGAGCGATATGCATCAAAACCTACAAAAGATTTATCTTTTTGAAAAAATTTATTCTTATACCCCAAATGAATCTCACCTCTTGGATAAATAGGATTAGCACATAGTACAGTTACTTTATTTCCTAAATTAGATAATTCCTTAGCAAAACCAAAAATTCGAATAGCAGCTCCGCCAATATCAGGAGGAAAATTTTGAGATATTATTAAGATATTCATACTAAAATTGTTTAGTTTATTATAATTAAAAATATTTAATAACTTTGCTAATCACCATTGAAGAAAACAACCAAGAAACATTTTTAACAACGGTTTGTTTAGTTCCTGAGTTTTTCAGAAAAAAAGCACTTGGGTTTGAAATAATATTTTTTATTGCATTCTTTATATCCATTTTCAATTAAATAATTGTTTCATTTAGGGGACGATATTGTCCCTCAACTGAAATATACCATAGGAAAGTATTTTACAGTTCTATAGATATTTTCCTCTAGATTCTAAATGTTCTTCAAATGTTTCAGAAAAAATTGTTCTTCCTGTTTTCCTATCAGTCATATAGTACCAATAATCATTTGCTAATGGATTTAAAGCTGATCGCATTGATTCTATTCCAGGATTATTAATAGGTGTAGGCGGTAACCCTTTATAAAGATAGGTATTATAAGGAGAATCTAATTTAAATAATTCACGAGTAAGAGAACATTTTTTAAATGATTCATATTCGGCATAACATATTGTCGCATCTATTTGAAGAGGAAAATTTGTATCTAACCTTCTCCAAAGAATATCTGCCACCATTCTCTTGTCTTCTTCTTCACGAACTTCTTTT
>Ga0307992_1000993_pt1 | contig 17133 bp, 12 predicted proteins | sample EllFjometagen133_FD_203162 | JGI IMG/M metagenome (GOLD analysis project Ga0307992, IMG submission 203162) | Marine microbial communities from Ellis Fjord, Antarctic Ocean - #133 | ecosystem: Environmental > Aquatic > Marine > Unclassified | place: Southern Ocean | collected 2014-10-08
AATGGTTGCTGAATACTAAATTCTATCTCAAATTGTGACGATAATTCATTTTCCAGTAAATTTTTTCTATCCGCAAATTTTTTCTGAAACAATTCAATATGTTCAACAGAAACTGTAAAATGTATCTTTACCAGGTTCTTATTATCCTTACAATGGTGACTTCCTTCAACAAGATGCTCCTCAAACGGGGTTCTGGGTCTGTCTTTATACATATGGAACAATAATAAACCTTTTGGTAAATTACCATAATTCAGACCTTTTTCTTCGAGCAGAAGTTCAAGCAGAAGTTCATAATCAAAAGGATTAACAGGTATTGAAAATTCCTTTCCGTTTAATTCAAATTTTGCTTTTAGCTCATTAAAGAATGCGAAATCATTGATCCTGTCAAAAACCTGTTTTACACCGGGATATTTTTCTAAAAGATCATTTTGTGGTTTGTCGTCAGAATTTTTCAATTCATAATAGCATTCAAATAACTCCTTAAACATCCGTGATGCAGCTCCTGAAGCAGGAACAAATTTCAACAATTCTTTTTTTCTCCCTTTGTTTTCAAAAACTTCAATATAAAACTGAAGTTTTTTCTGTTCACATTTTATTATTCCATGTTTTATTGTTGCCGGTGAATCGAGAATAATATATGGGAACCCGGAACGATAGTTGCTTATCTGAGTTATTACCTGACTAATTTCCAGTCCTTTCAGTCTAAACTGTTTGTAGTCGGCTGGTGAAAAATCCATTATTCTAAAGAGTTATTGGTTAATTGGTTAATTTCTAATTTCTAATTTTTAATTTGTTAATTGGTCGCTCTTCCCATAATCCCTTCCTTTATGGAGTGCTTCAATATTCACCTTAACAACATCTTCGCCTTTTCTTCCGAATAATTTCTGAATACCTTTCTCAAAATTTTCAATTGGAATATCGATATACAGGGAAGCTGCGCCCAGCATAATAATATTTGTGCTTCTTGGTGACCCCAAATCCATCGCCATTTTATCTGCATTAAGGATTAGATGATTTGGATTCTTTCTAATTTCCTTCATTATTTTTTCAATGTTCGGATAATCGGGAATATTGATAAAAGGTTTAGTGTTTGTTACCAGCCAACCATTATCTGATAAGTAAGGCAGGTAACGAAGCGACTCCATCGGCTCAACGGAAAGAATAAGGTCAGCCTGCCCATAAGGAATAAGGTCAGAGGCAATCTCTGTATCAGATAATCGCAAATTTGACTGTACTGCCCCTCCCCTCTGACTCATTCCATGTACCTCTGCCTGTTTCAGATACAACTCACTTTCAAGAGCAGCCATACCTATTGCAGCCGCAATGGTTAAGATACCTTGTCCGCCTACACCTGATAGAATAATGTCACATTTCATATTTTACTGGTTACTGGTTACTGGTTACTGGTTACTGGAACCTTGAACTCTTTATTCTTCCTTACTTACCTACTCACCTTACTCAACTACTTACCTTGCTTTTGATTTTTTCTTTTTTAATAAAGTTTGCACACACTCACGTTGCGCCAAAATAACTGAAACACCATCATATTTAAGCTCCTCTTTAATTGTTTTTACATTATCCTTATGATTTTTTTTCAATGGCACAATTAATCTCAGATGATCTTTCTCTACTCCTAAACCATTGCAAATATCATGAAGATGGTTTGTGCCTAATGAATGTTGTCCACCGGTCATGGCTGCGGTAGAGTTATCTGAAATGATCAGAGTTATTGGAGATTTTTTATAAACCGCATCTAAAAGACCTGTCATTCCTGAATGTGTAAAAGTTGAATCTCCTATTACAGCAACTGATGGCTTAAGTCCGGCATCTGCAGCGCCAACAGCCATTGTAACAGAAGCACCCATATCAACGCATGAATTTATAGCATTAAAAGGAGGCAATGCACCCAGTGTATAACATCCTATATCGGAAAATACTTTTCCTTTACCATATTTTTCTATAGCTTCATTAAGGGCATTATAAACATCAGCATGACCGCATCCTTTACAAAGTGCAGGAGGACGGTCAGGTATAAATTCAGGTATTTTCGAGCCATAATGACCTTTTATTCCAAGGGATTTTGCTACATGGTTCGGATTAAGCTCTCCGACTCTGGGCAAACTACCATCCAAACGTCCTTTTATCTTTGTTCCTTTTTCCTGAAAACCTTTAAGCATCTCTTCCACAATAGGATAACCCTCCTCCATTACCAGCACCTCTTTACAAGAAAAAATTAATTTTTCTACTTTTTTCCGCGGAAGCGGATAATGGGAGATCTTTAATATCGGGTATTCCGGTTTTTGATCCCGAAAATTTTCCATAAGATAATTGTATGCGATGCCACATGCGATAACTCCAAGCTTTTTATTCTTTCCAGGGAATAATTCATTAAACTTTGAATCTTCTGCAACGGATTCAAAAGCGGGCTGACTTTTTACAAGGTTAGCGTACCTTCCCCTGGCGTTAGCCGGCAGTAAAATAAACTGCTTCAAATCTTCAGGTAGTGAAAGTTCACGTTGAGTTTTGGATTGTTGTTTTTCCACCCCTGATCTTGAATGAGAAAGACGGGTAGTTATTCGCAGTAATACCGGAACACCCAGCTTCTCTGATAGTTCAAACCCGGTATATGCCATATTATATGCCTCCTGTTGATTTGAAGGTTCCAGAATTGGGATCATAGCAAACTTTCCATAAAAACGGGAATCCTGCTCATTTTGTGATGAATGCATTGAAGGATCGTCAGCTGAAACCACAATCAATCCACCATTTACACCGGTAATTGCTGAATTCATAAAAGGATCGGCTGCAACATTTAATCCAACATGTTTCATACAGACCATGGAACGCTTACCGGCATACGACATTCCTAATGCAGCCTCCATGGCTGTTTTTTCATTAGCTGACCATTCATATTGTATTTCCTTATCGTCAGCTTCCTTTGAATTCTGAACATATTCCATAATTTCAGTGGAAGGTGTTCCGGGATAACCGTATATACCTGACATCCCGCCATCAATGGCACCCTGACCAATAGCTTCATCACCAAGTAATATTAACCTTTGCATATTGATATAAATTTAAGTCAAAGTAGTGATCAAAAATAACAATAAAATAATTTGAAAAAATCATTATTTATATATTATGGAAGTACAAATAAACTGTTGCTAACTATAAATCGTAATAACCAGTCTTCTCTGACCGCCATGATTTCTGAATTCACATAGGTATATCCCCTGCCAGGTACCAAGGTTCAGGTGTCCGTTAGTAACAGGTATCATCAGCGTCTGTCCGATGAGTGATGATTTGAGATGTGCAGGCATATCATCCGCTCCTTCAAAAACATGAGTATAAGCAGGGTCGTTTTCCGGTATTAGTTTATTCATGAATGATTCAAAATCTGTCCTTACCGATGGATCAGCATTCTCGTTCAAGGTAATCCCTGCAGAGGTATGCTTTAACAGAATATGAACCAGTCCGCCATCAGGAAGTTCATTTAAACGGTCGGTAACCATTTGTGTAATAAGATGAAATCCTTTTGGATATGCCGGCAACTTAATTTCAAACTGCTTAATCAAAACGATTATTTTTTCACAAATTTAAGATTACTATCTATATTAAAAAACGTTAAAAAAATTTCATATCCGGTTTGTCTTATTATAATTATTAATTTTGATGGCTTATATTGCCAAAATTTCAACTTTAAAAATGAAGCATTTTTTTATCATTTTTTTCTTGCTTTCAGGGTTCTTACTGTCATCTGCACAAGAGAGGGAATTGCTTCAACTATCAGGAATAGTTTTCAATAAGAATGCCGAACCGGTTAAATTTGCTCATATTATTTCCAGAAGCACTCATCGTGGAACAATTACTGATGCAAACGGTCTTTTTACTATAATAACACATAAAAATGATACTATCCTATTTTCATGTATGAGTTATAAACCCACCTATTATATTGTACCACAGGAATTAGATAATTATTACTACACAATTGATGTGGAAATGGAACATGATACGATTTTGCTCGAAGAAGTTATTATCCTTCCCTGGAAAACCTATGAAGAGTTTAAAGAGGCATTTCTAAGTCTTAGAATACCTGAAGGTGATTACGAACATGCATTAAGAAATATCGCCATTATACAGGTACAGATGAAATTTGATGACACCCCTTATCCTGGTGTTGCGTATAAGCAAGCTATGAACCAGCAGATACAGAAAACCATGACATATGGCCAGTATCCAATAAATAATCTTCTAAACCCAATCGCATGGGCTAAGTTCTTCAATGAACTTAAGAAAGGGAGGCTAAAAAGGTATGTCCCCAAAAAGGAAAAGAAACCTAAGGTGGACTATTAGTGTTTGAGGCTTAAACTAACGATAGAACAATAGAACAATAGAACGATAGTACGATAGTACGATAGTACGATAGTACGATGGTACGATAAAACGATGGGATGATGGAGCGATGGGACGAGTTTGTGCAATTTATTATTAATTATTCAGTTATTGTAAAAGAAATAGTTTTCCGTGGTCAAAATGAAGTATGCAGGCTTAATCTTTTTGTTTCTTCTACAATACTACACGGTTTCAGGGCAGCAGAATTATATACTTAATGGTGCTGTTCATGATACTACCGGAGGGATTATTCCATATGCAAATATATATGCTGAGGGTATAAATATTGGAACCTCAGCAGATTCAACCGGAATATTCAAACTTGTACTGGGAAATAATAAGAATTACACCCTGGTTATTTCAGCCATTGGATTCATTAATAAGAAGCTTAATATATCTACCTTTTCAGGCAAAGGCAAAACTATTAGTCTTGTTCTTAAATCTTCAAGTAAAGAATTAAAAGAGGTTGAAGTGTATGGAAGTCGTAAGAATCCGCCGGGCTTTATTCAAATAGACTTAAAAGATTTTCATGTTCTTCCTAATACTTCCGGTAACATTGAATCTGTACTTAAAACCATGCCAGGTGTATCATCTTCAAATGAATTAAGTTCCCAATACTCAGTAAGAGGTGGAAATTTTGATGAAAATCTTATTTATGTTAATGATATTGAAATTTATCGCCCTTTTCTTGTGAGGTCAGGTAAACAGGAAGGGCTAAGTTTTGTAAATCCGGATATGGTTTCTTCCATTCAATTCTCAGCCGGGGGATTTGCTGCTTCATATGGGGATAAAATGGCATCAGTACTTGATATCAGGTATCGAAAACCAACAGAATTTTCAGGATCTTTTTCTTTTGGTCTCCTTGGCGGATCAGCACACATCGAAGACAGATCGGCAAATAATAAGTTAACATATATTACAGGTTTCCGGTATAAGTCTAACCAGTATCTTCTAAATACTTTTGATACTAAGGGAGACTACAAACCCTCTTTCACTGATTTACAGACCTATATTAACTATGAATTAAGCGAAAAATGGAACATTGGTTTCCTGGGGAATATTGCTATGAATTCCTATAAGTTTGTTCCCGAAAACCGACGAACTTCATTTGGAACTGTGAAAGATGCGGTTCAATTGTTTCTGGTTTATAATGGCCGGGAAATTGACAGGTTTAATACAATAAACGGGGCCGTTTCTGCTAATTACCGACCAAATGATAAAATTGAGATAAAGAATATTTTTTCAGTTTTTAACACAAGCGAGCAAGAAACCTTCGATATTGAAGGTTTTTACTCATTAAATGCCCTTGACAGAGAAATCGGGTCAGAGAATTTAGGGGACAGTATTATGAATATCGGGATTGGTCATTTTATTGACCATGCAAGGAACAACCTGGATGCAACAGTATTATCAATATCTCAAAAAGGGCAATATAAATCAGGCAAAAGTATTCTTGAATGGGGTTTAAAAATAAAACGTGAGATAATAAACGATCAGATCAGGGAATGGAAACTTATTGATTCAGCCGGATTTTCCCTACCCTACTCTGATGAAAATGTGGAACTGGCTGATAGCAGGACAACAAACAACAAGTTATCTTCAAACAGGTATACTTCATATTTGCAACATAACGGATTTTATTCCATTGCTACAACAGCCATACAAGTTATTGGTGGACTGCGATTAAATTACTGGGACCTGAATAATCAATTTCTATTAAGTCCAAGGGTTATTATCCGCCTGGAACCTGCCTGGTTAATAAACTGGAGATTCCACCTTTCAACAGGAATCTATTATCAACCACCTTTTTATAAAGAGCTAAGGACTTCTGATGGATCTGTCAACAGGGATATTGAAGCTCAAAAGTCAGTTCATTATGTTGCAGGCAGTGAATATAATTTTACTGCATGGGAACGGCCATTCCGGTTTACTACCGAGGTGTATTATAAGAAACTTGATCAATTGATTCCATATTTCATCGATAATGTACGCATTGATTATTTAGGACAGAATATGGCCAATGGTTCTGTTACAGGGATCGATTTGAAAATCAATGGTGAGTTCGTGGATAATGCTGAATCATGGGCCAGCTTATCCATAATGCAAGCCCTGGAAGATATTGAAAACGACTCATATTTTAATGAAAACGGTGAAACAATCTACCCGGGATCCTATCCAAGACCAACAGACCAGCTCTTGAATTTCTCTCTATTCTTTCAGGATTACTTTCCTGGTTACCCAACATACCGGGTTCACCTTATAATGCACTATGGAACAGGATTGCCAACTAAACCTGCTACTACGGTACGGTTTGATCAGTATTTCAGAATGCCTTCTTATCGCAGGGTGGATATTGGTTTCTCAAAAAAATTTTCAGCAATGGATAACCCCGGTTTAATGAATGGTGTTTTCAGACACCTGGAAACAATCCGGATCGGTGCAGAGATTTTTAATCTTTTAGATATCAATAACACTGTTTCGTACATATGGATCAGGACAGTAAACAACCTGGATAATGTTTCAAACCGGTTTGCCGTTCCAAATTACCTTACTTCAAGAAGGTTGAATTTCAGAATGTCGGTTCGGTTTTGATTTATATTTCTAATAAGAACTGTCATAAACTTTACAAAAAGTCAGGAGAGATTGCTTCTCCGCCAACTGGCGGATCGCAAAATCCATATACTTATTATGCTTTAATAGTATGCATGTATAAATTTTAACCGAAACATGAACTTTTCACGACTCACGATTCACAACTCTTTAATTTTAGTCATTTTGAATTTTTGACACTGAATAGTTACTTTGTTTTTTAACATATTTGAATTCGTAAAGAAATAACTACTTTTGATAAAAAATATTTCTATTTAATAATTTTTTTAATTTATTTATTTACAAACACTTAACACATTAATATAATACAGATTATGAAGTCACAGGATTACATGGCCCGTGAAGAAAAATTCGGGGCTCATAATTACCATCCCCTCCCTGTTGTTCTTGAACACGGTGAAGGTGTATATGTCTGGGATATTGAAGGCAAAAGATATTACGATTTCCTTTCAGCATATTCAGCAGTAAATCAAGGACATTGCCATCCAAAGATAGTTAATGCACTTATTGAACAATCAAAAATACTTACCCTCACTTCCAGGGCATTCTATAACAATGTTTTGGGTGAATACGAGGAATTTATCACCAATTATTTCGGGTATGACAAGGTTTTACCTATGAATACAGGTGCTGAGGGTGATGAAACTGCAATTAAGCTTTGCCGTAAGTGGGCATATCAGAAAAAAGGAATTAGTGAAAATGAAGCCAGGATAATTGTTTGTGAAGGTAATTTCCATGGAAGAACCATTACAGCTATTTCAATATCAAGCGATCCTGAAGCACGAAATGAATTTGGCCCATACACTCCGGGCTTTATTACTATACCATATAATAATATTGATGCACTGGAAAAAGAATTAAAAAATCCAAATGTAGCAGGATTTCTTGTTGAACCTATCCAGGGTGAAGCAGGTGTATTTGTTCCTGATGAGGGTTACCTGAAGAAAGCATATGATCTTTGCAGGAAAAACAATGTTTTATTTATTGCAGATGAAGTACAGACAGGAATTGCACGTACCGGAAGGTTACTTGCTTGCGATCATGAGGGAGTACATCCTGATGTTCTTATTCTCGGCAAAGCTTTATCAGGAGGGGTTTTACCGATATCGGCCGTTCTTGCTGATGATGATATCATGTTAACCATCAAACCAGGTGAACACGGATCAACATTTGGAGGAAACCCGGTAGCAGCAAAAGTTGCCATTGCAGCTCTAGAGGTTGTTAAAGAAGAAAAGCTGGCTGAAAATGCTGAAAGACTGGGAGAAATATTCAGGAACGAATTTCGCAACATTAAATCTGAGATGATAAAATTGGTGCGTGGAAAAGGGTTATTGAATGCTGTTGTAATTGCACCTAAAGGCGGAAAAGAAGCATGGGATGTATGCTTAACAATGAAAGAATATGGCTTAATTGCCAAACCTACACATGGGGATATCATACGTTTTGCTCCTCCCCTAACTATTACTGAAGAACAATTAAGGGATGCAATGGAAAGGATAAAAAAAGCATTCAGGGAATTTGAGTAATTATTGCCAGATAAGTTATTGATAATTAACATAAAATATCTTAAATTTGATAAATATTTTTAATTACAAACCCATAATAAGGAGAAAAAAAGATGTATAAGTTAATTAAAAAAATTGTTTTATTAATCTTGCCGGCAGGATTTCTGCTTGCTTTCTACAGTTGCTCTTCCGGTAGCGGTGGCGGTGACAAAGAACCAAACAACACTATACAAGAAGCATGTGAATTCACCTTAGGTGAAGTATTCGAAATAAGTATTAATCCACAAGGTGACCATGATTATTTTGTTACTGAAATTAAGGAGCAGGGATACCTAAAAATACAGGCTAGTAATGTGCCTGAAGGTGTAGATATTGAAGTAGCTTTCTCTTTGTATGAAGAATGGGAAGCAACAAAGGAAAAACGTCTCAGAAGCTGGCGTACAATTCCTGATGCCTTGTTCATTAGTGAACCCGGAACCTATTACTTTGTAATTCACGACAGTTATGATGACAATTTCAGTAGTGAAAAGATAGAGATTAAAGCTGATTTTGTTCCTGAATTTGATCCTACCGAGCCAAATAACTCAGCTGAAGAAGCAAAAGCAGTTAATATTAATGGCGATATAAAGTTGGCAATTTATCCAACCGGCGACAAAGACTGGATTAAAGTAGATGCCCCCGGACAAGGATATGTTCAGATTATGTCGAAAAATGTTCCGGAAGGAATAACTCCGGAAATTTATTATGCAACATACGACGAATGGGATGACCCTAAAGTGCAGGAATTAAGAGGCTGGCACGAGCTACCGGATGCATGTTTCTTACCTGACTCAGGAACATATTACCTGTTATTCCACGATAATTATGATGATAATTCATCAGAATTTACTATGGACTTCAAATTAAAATTCTTACCTGAGATGGATAAATATGAACCTAATAACAGGTTTATGGAAGCAAAAGAGGTTAAGAAAGGTGATACACTGGAAATAGCTATCTTCCCCACACGTGACCATGATTATTTTAAAATCAATCTGAATGAAGGAGATAAGGTAAAATTCCTTGTGAAAGATCATGAAAACATTACCCCTGAGGTCATACTGAGAATTGTAAATCCAACAAATCCAAATAGACTAATGGATATTAGTGGATGGAAAGAACTACCAGCTGAATTCGAGGTTAATACTACACAGGAATTTTACATCCTGGTTCATGATAATTATGATGATAATAGTTCAACCAAGCTATTTACAATAAAAATTGAATAATCAAGATTGTTAGTTTATTAACAGGAGCAAACTAAAAACTGTTTGCTCCTTTTTTATTAGATATCTTTTAACAAAATATTAGATGGTGAGTTTTCAATAATTTTCTCAAAACCTTCTACAACACCGGCAATCTTCAGGTATTCTTTACCTGTGGCAGAAGTCATTTTTTGTATACCCTTATTCTCAAGTTTCTTCAGGACTGAATGCACCGTAATGGTATTAATGTCCCTGCCAGGTTGATATGCTTTTTCTTTTGGGTTTTGTCTTAGGGTTTCTGAGAAAATTCCTGCCTCAGTAAGCTCAAATGTAATACTCCTGACAATTCCGACAGGTATCTTCAGTTCCCTCGCCAACTGAAAAGATGTAAAAGGACTATCGCCTTTTGCGAAAATTTTTATCACATAATTAGCAACAAGTAAAGTCAGGATACTCTTCAACTTATAACTAATATTCAATGAATCGTACTCATACTCATATCTTGCTACATTTTGTTTCGCGAATGATATTTCAGCTCCAAAAAGGACTATCAACCAACTGAGCTGTAGCCAGATAAGAAACAATGGAAGAGCGGCAAAACTACCATATATAGCATTGTATTTTGAAACTCCTATTTGGAAATATACATATCCCCACTGCGACAATTGCACAAGTGTACCGGCAATAATACCACCAACCAGTGCCGAACTGAAATTCACTTTAGTATTAGGCATAGCCATATAAACTATGGTTAAAAGAAACCAAATCAGAAAATAGGGTATAAAATGAAGGAAAAAGTTTATTACAGGTTTAATCTGACCAATTAAAGCAACTTCTGTTGTAATCAGGTCGATTTGTGAAGTAATAAATACATTAGCACTACTTGTAACAAAAAGAAATATCGGGGCAATGAGCATAATAGAAAGATAATCAGTTAATTTTCTAACAAAAGGTCTTGATTTCTTTACCTGCCAGATACCGTTAAACGATCGTTCAATATTGGTTAACAGTCCCATTACAGTCCAGAAAAGGACAATAAGACCGATACCAGCAATTAAACCTCCTTTGACATTCTCAAGGTAATTCCTTGCCATATTTACTATCCAATCCAATGCTTCTTCATGTCCCTTAAACCCATTTACCAGTTCTCCTTCAAGTTTGTTCTGAAACCCAAAACCCTTAGCTATCCCGAATATCATTGCCAGGGTTGGCACTACTGAAAGAAGTGAATAAAAAGTAAGAGCTGAGGCTCTCAACGAGACTTTGTCTTCAGAGAAACCACGAAGGGCAAGCATAATAATCCTTAATTGCTTGATCAGAAATAACCTTACCCCGTGGATCTCATAAAGAGGCATTCTCCATATCCCAACAGTAAGAAATTCGATCAGGTTTTTAATTTGTGGTTTTAGATTTTTCATATTATAATATTTAGGGACTTAAGAAATATTTACAAAAATTTCATACTTAACAACACATTAGTATACAGTTGTTAAGATGAATAATGAATATCGACTACTCACAAAATTAATAAATTATTATTGTGTTCCCCGAAAAAATCGGGGCAAGCTGTTAGATCGGTTACTTACTTCGTTCGTGAGGACGCTCCGCTTAGTTCTATAAGCTAACGAATAAAGAATTTTGAAGTTTCTATTAAGCCTGGATTATTTCTTAAATTTAAAATCGTTGTTCTTTGTTCGTTATTCTAATTTTTTTCTTTCATATATCCTTCTCTTAAAGCTTTGAACTCAGATCCTTCTTTCCATTCCGGGAACAAGGTATCATTAGCCAGTTCAAGACCAACCTCAAACAGTAATTGTGCATCCTCTACTAATCCTGAGAAATCCCAGGTTTCGGGATCATACTCATCAGCCGGTTTGTGATAATGGTTCATCAGGTAATCTTTCTCGATTTTAGCAGCATATTCTTTTCCTTTTTCACGGTGGTCGCAATTGCCACGAACAAACAGTGCAGGCACACCTGCTCTGGCAAAGGCAAAATGATCGGCACGGTAAAACATACCCGTTTCAGGGTTTGGGTCGGGGAAAATGTAACGGTCTTGTTTTTTTGCTACCCTTGCTACATAATCCTCCAGTTCATTCTGTCCATACCCTGTTACCATGACATCTTTCATCCTTCCCATTGGAAGCATTAAATCATTATTAATATCAGCAACTGTTTTATTCAGGGGAAAAACCGGATTTTCAACATAGTATTTCGCCCCCAATAGCCCCTGTTCTTCCGCTGTTGTTGCCAGGAATACTACTGTACGGAGCGGCGGTTCTTTCAATTCTCTGAAAGCTTTGGCAATTTCCATCATCCATGCAAGAGAGGTACCATTATCAACTGCTCCATTATAGATTGAATCCCCATCTACCGGGGCGCCAATACCAAAATGATCCCAGTGTGCAGTATATATTATTACTTCATCAGGCCTTTTACTTCCCCTAATCAATCCCAAAATATTCTTCGATTTGTTATACTTAAATTCACAGGTTATATCAAGTGAGGCAGTCATATTAAGATATTCAGCACTGAAGCCGGGTTTTTTAGCCTTATTCATCAGTTCATCCAGATCCTTACCCGCTGCATCAAATAATTTTTCAGTTGCTTGTTTGGTAAGCCATCCTTCAACTGAGCATCTGTTCTTATAACCATCATCCGGCTCAAGGTACAATTTTGGAACTACAGCACCATTATGTACAACCGACCAAGGATAACCTGCCTGGGCTGTCTGGTGGACTATAAGTAAACCCGCAGCACCTTGCCGGGCTGCTTCTTCGTATTTATATGTCCAGCGACCATAATATGTCATAGCATTACCGTTGAAAAAATCTTTATTTTCAGTTCCAAAACCAGGATCATTAACCAGTACAACAACAAGTTTCCCAGAAGGATCAAAGCCGGCATAATCATTCCAGTCGTATTCCGGAGCTACAATTCCATACCCTGCAAAAACAACTTCTACATTATCCAGAAAAGTTTTTTTCACAATACGCCGGGAAGAAGCAACCCAGTCATTTTTGTAATCCAGGCTAAAACTGCTTCCTGCAATAGTAAAGTCTATAGTAGTGGATGGCTCGACAGTAACCTGTACCATAGGAACGTCCTGGTAAAAGCTTTCGTTATTTCCCGGCTCCAGACCAAGTTTTTTATATTCCTGCTCAAGATATTCAAGTGTCTTTTCTTCACCTTCAGTAAAAGGTTTACGACCCATATATGCATCAGAGCCAAGCTCTTTTACATGTTTTTCAAATCCTTCTTCAGAAATAACATCAGCTGCCTTATCAATATCAGATTGACATGAATAGAAAACCGGTATTAATAAAAGCAAACTAAGAATACGGTAATTGATTTTCATACTTCGAATTTTTACCATAAAGATATAAAAACAACCGGATTATAGTAGTAAAAAAATCCATATCCAATTTCAATAAATTATCTTTACCCCTCAAATAGAAAAAATGATAACACGAAATTCGTAACAGGTAACATTTAATCATTCCAATACATTAATGAAACTATTAAACAAAATAACAGAGCCAACACTACTGCTTAACAAGCAAAAATGTTTAATGAACATACGCCGGATGAAACTTAAAACAGATAAAAGCAATGTTCAATTCCGTCCGCATTTTAAAACCCACCAGTCGATTGAAATCGGAGAATGGTTCAGGCATGAAGGGGTGTCATCCATTTCAGTATCATCACTTAAAATGGCAAAGTATTTCACTGAAGCAGGATGGAATGATATTACCCTCGCTTTCCCGGTAAATATCAGGGAAGCGTCGCAAATAAATGAACTGGCTGGAAAGATAAACTTGAATCTCCTTTTTATTCACCCGGAAACAGTAAAATTTCTTGATATGTTCCTTAAAAACCCGGTTGGGGGTTTTATCAAGGTTGATACCGGTTATCATCGTTCAGGTGTTCCTGCTTCAGATATAAAAAAAATAATTGAACTGATGAAAACTATCCGGAATTCCGGTAATATCCGGTTTAAAGGCTTATTGGCTCATACCGGGCAGAATTATCATGTATCATCAAAAAAAGATATAGTTACTAATTATTTCAATACAGTTGACCAGTTACAGAAACTTGCTGACAAAACTGGTAATAGCAAGGATAAAATTATAATCTCTGTAGGAGATACTCCTTCATGTTCAATAGTGGAAGAGTTTTCAGGTGTGGATGAGATAAGACCAGGAAATTTTGTTTTTTATGATCTGATGCAGTATGAGCTTGGCAGTTGTACTTCCGACCAGATTGCTGTTATAATGGTATGTCCTGTTGTTTCAGTACAGAAAGATAGAAATGAAGTTGTAATATGGGGGGGTGCAGTTCATTTCTCAAAGGATTACATTCTCAGGGAGAAAAATATTCCTTCATATGGCAGGGTTGTTGAATTAAATAAGGGTGGTTGGAAATGGACCGGTAATGATGAGTTCCTGGCATCAGTCTCTCAGGAACATGGGATCGTTAAGCTATTACCTGAGAAAATTGCCGGTATTAAGCCAGGTGATCTGATTGGTATTATTCCGGTTCATTCATGCCTTACTGCTAACCTGATGAAAGGATATTTAACACTGGAAGGGGAAAAGATAGACCATTTGAACGGAAGGATGAAGAGCTGAGAGCTGAGAGCTGAGGGCGAAGAGTGTAGGATGACGGTATAGCTTATACTTAACCAATCAACCAATATACCAATTAACAAATTAACAAATTTATGCCACTTAGCGAAATAAAAAAACTTGGTGACCCCTTACTTTACAAAGTTAGCAGATTAGTAAAGCGGGATGAAATTGAATCAATCAGACCGCTTACAAATAAAATGCACAGATTGATTCTTGAATTCAGAGAGAAATATGGTACAGGTCGTGCAATAGCTGCTCCCCAAACAGGTGTATTAAAGCGTATTATTTGTTTGAATATTGATAAGCCCCGGGTACTTATTAATGCGGAATTATATGACAAAAGTGACGAGATGATGGAAATTTGGGACGATTGCATGAGTTTTCCGGAGTTGCTAGTGAAAGTAAAACGACACAAAACCTGCAAGATTAAATTCAATGATACGAACTGGAAAGAACATACCTGGGAACTTAAAGATGATTTATCAGAACTTCTTCAGCACGAATATGATCACCTTAATGGTATTCTTGCTACACAAAGAGCGATCAGTATTCAACATTTTAAATGGAGAAAAAAATAAATATACTCATTATCAGACTACTAGAAGAGACTTAATGAAGCTAAAACGGGAAGAAAGATTACTTTAATTGTTCAGACAATTTGCTTTGAATATTTATATTTTATTCAGACAGTTTTTAATTTTTTTCCAGGTCAGTTCAATATCCTGGTCAAGTCCAATTGATATTCTAACAAGTCCGGGGGAAAGTCCCATTTCTTTCTGCGTTTCGATAGGTACTTCAGAAGATGTTGAAGTGCCTGAATTACTGAAAAGAGTTTTGAAATAACCAAGACTAACAGCCAAGTAGCCTACTCCATCATCCTGCATTGCGGTCATCAACTTTCCTGCATTATCAGAGGTTTCCATATCCAATGTCAGAATACCACCAAACCCATAACCTTCATTCATCATTTTCTTGAATGTATTATGCTGCGGATGATCCGGTAAACCGGGATATTTTACTTTAATCCCATTTTCTTTCATTTTTTTTGCAAGATACATAGCGTTTTCGCTATGCTTTTTCATACGTATATGCAAAGTAAACAGGTTCTTACGAATGGAAGATGATCGCATAGGATCCAGCACAGGTCCGAGCAACATAGCAGTTCCTGAATGAACATCAATAAGAGAATCAATGAATTCATCAGAACCACAGATTGCACCGGCTACACAATCGTTTTTTCCGTTAATAAACTTTGTAAGGCTGTATACGACAATATCTGTACCCATCAGATGGGGAGAAAAAATCATGGGTGTAAAAGTATTATCCACCACCAGTTTTAACCCGTTTTCCTTTGAAATCTTTGCCAGTTCAGGAATATTGCTTACCTGAAGCAGAGGGTTTGTAAGTGTCTCGGTAAATATTATTCGGGTATTGGATTGAACAGCTTGTTTTACAGCATTAAGGTCGGTGATATCAACAAATGTTACCTCGATATTAAATTTAGGAAGCCAATTTTTTAAAAAAGTATATGTACCACCATATGTAGTAATGCTGGAAATAATATGATCACCTGAATTACATATCTGCAGTATTGCAGAAGAAATAGCTGCCATTCCCGAACCGGTAACCCATCCTGCTTCAGTCCCCTCCATAGCTGCAAGACAGGAAGAAAGAATCTGGTTAGTAGGGTTCCAGTGTCTGGAATAAAGAAAGCAACCTTCCGCTTTGCCCTCAAAAGTATCAGACATTAACTCCGCTTTGGAAAAAGCAAATGTTGCGGAATCGGAAATTGCAGGATTTACACCATCATATGCACTCAGGTTTATGCCTTGCTGAAGTTTTGTCGCCGGGTCAAATTTCATGATATTCAGGGTTTATTTTGAGGGGCACAAGGTAAAGGTAATTGTTCAAAACTGCAAGTATCCTATACTGTTTTACGATATCGCCAAACAGCCAGACTCAGGATAATCAGTGCATATATGCTAACTGATATAAATTCAGGAAGGATATCATAAAATCCTGATCCTTTTAATAATATCATTCTGTTTACCCGCATAAAATATGCCACAGGATTGGCAATATTAATGACCCGGGCGAAATCAGGCATAGTTTCCACAGGGGTAAATATACCACTCATTAAAATAAATAGTAATACAAAAAAGAAATTTATAAACATTACCTGTTGTTGTGTTGAGGCAAGAGTAGATATAAACAATCCCACACCCAAAACAGCAAACAGGTATACAGCTGCAAATAAAAACAAAAGTCCCAGGCTACCCACAATTGGTATATCAAAAATAAGTTTCCCAATAAGAAGACCGAATGCCAGTTCAAATAGTGCAATTATCCAAAAAGGGAAAAGTTTACCTGTAATAAAATGGTATTTACGTATAGGGGTTACATTTATCTGCTCTGCTGTCCCCAACTCTTTTTCCCTTACCAGGTTAAGCGATGTAAGGATCATCCCGATAAGCGTAACAAGCAATACAAGTATCCCCGGTACCATATATGTCTTATAATTCAATTCCGGATTATACCAGAAAGAACGCGTAATTTCAATTGACAGAGGTTTTTCTTTCAAACCGGGAGTTGCCCATTCCAGCATAATTTCCCTGTTACAATCAGCCAGAACAGCCTGTGTATAACCCTGTATTAACCCGGCAGCAGTGCCATTAATAGCATCGATAAGAAGCTGTAGCCTTGGATTTTCACCTTTTACCAGTTCACTTTCAAAACCAAAAGGTATAT
>Ga0307992_1000995_pt1 | contig 17110 bp, 5 predicted proteins | sample EllFjometagen133_FD_203162 | JGI IMG/M metagenome (GOLD analysis project Ga0307992, IMG submission 203162) | Marine microbial communities from Ellis Fjord, Antarctic Ocean - #133 | ecosystem: Environmental > Aquatic > Marine > Unclassified | place: Southern Ocean | collected 2014-10-08
TGAGAGTTTAAAAACACCCACAACAATTCCAAAACTATGGCTCGGTGAACATGAAGTAGTATTTGAGCTGGATGAATTTGCTATATCCTCCCATTCAGTCACTATTCATGAAGATAAAAGGGAAGTCCTCAGGGCTGATCTTGAAAGACTTATTTATGTTAAATCTCGCGAGCAGGCAATCTGGCGTTCTGCGGTTTTGCCAGGTTTGGGGCAATACTATGAGGGCAGAGGATTAGTGGGTGGCGTTTACTTATTAGGCCAAGCTTCGCTCTTATACATGCTGACTAATCAACGGTCAGAATATGATGATCTTCATCAAGACTATCTGGATAAGAGAACTTCTTACTCATCTTTTCAGGGATCTCAAGCCGAGTTAACTCAACTTTGGGCTGAAGTTCAAACTGCATTTGACGCTTCAGAATCAAACTATCAGAAACAGCAGATTACCATGGGACTCATGGTAGGTGCCTATATTTGGAATGTTGCTGATGCATGGTTCTTTATGCCTAGAAGGACTGAAGGCAATTGGTCCACAGGTGTGTCGGCAAATGGGAATACAATATCTGCTCATATTAAAGTAGGTCTACCTTGATTAATAAATACTTACAGACCTTGCTGATTTTAGCAGTTCTCCTTGGCTGCTCATCGCATGAGGAATTACCCCCACCTGACAATCCCTTTGATCCAGGTAATCCAGATTACGTGAGTCCAAATTTAACGATAGTAACTGGACCTACAATTGGGGAGATAGTCGAAACAGCATCCGTTACCTTGGTTTGGGAGGGCAATGAGAGTGCTACAGAATATCTTTATAAATTCGATTCCTTGGACTGGTCAGATTGGACAACGCTAACCACTCTAACATTTGATTATTTGGATGAGGGTGATCACCGCTTTGAAATTAAGGCGCGAAGCATAAACGGGGATGAACAATCAACCCCAACAGTAATTGAATTTGAAGTGGATGCCGTTGGAGGCCCCGCCCTCATGTTCTACCCTCGTAGACAATTATCCATTGTGGGAGAGATCGTTACTTTTCATATCCTGGCTGAAGAAGTGATCGATCTTATGGCATCAGAGATGTACCTGGAATATGACCCAGCTCGTTTGGAAATTATTTCTGTTACTCAAGGTGATTTTTTCCTGAACCAGGAGAATTCAATCTTCATTTATGAATTAAATACAGCTGAAGGAACAGTCCAAATTTCAACCACCGTCCTGGATGGTGGTGTACCTGTGGTTAGCGGTACGGGGGATTTAGTTCGGATACAGGTTAGACCATTGCAAGTTGGTTCAGCGGTAGTGGATTTTGTTGGTAGCGAGGTCTTCAGAGATCAAGGAAATATAGACATTGAGATTTTGGAGAAGGTGCCTGGATTGATTGAAACGGATTGACAAGTAAGAATTATTTCAAGTTCCAATAAGTGATAACTTTTCGAATGAGGTAAGCAATGAAAAATCAAACAAACCATATAACACGATTTATCATTTATACATTATTGATAACATTATTACCGAAAACTCTTCCGGCTGCACTCTCAGGATTCATCACCGCGGATTCCACTTTCACAATAGCAAATAGTCCATACAGTATTGATGGAGATGTATTTATTGGCGCTGGCGTTTCAGTAACCATCAACCCAGGGGTCACCTTTCAGCTGAAGGCTAATAATGATGAAATGGCGGGGGGTGATTATTCAACACTTAGTGAAATAATTATTTACGGTAAGCTTATCTGTGAAGGTACTGCAGATAGTTTGATAACTTTTAAATCATATTTTGGGTCGAATGCAGCCGGTGAGTGGGGTCAAATTAAGACAGACTTGGATGGCAGCTTATTTATTCAATACGCTGAAATTAAACATGCCAGTAAAGGGATAAATATTTTCAATTCTGCTCCGATGGAGCTGCATGTAGAAAATTGCATCTTCCAGGATATATCAGATACTGGCATTTTGATTACAAGCCAGAATATTAGCGATTCATTTACTTCTGGGAATACGTTTACTTCTGTTAATAGAGCAATTATCTCATCAAACACGAATAATAATTCTTCCCATAATATTATCACTGGTGGTGTGGATGGTATTGAATCTCCGGGTAGTTCAACTGTCATATCAAATGTAATTTCGAACTTAAGCGGAATTGCCTGCAAAGTGAGCGGATATAGTTACGTTTTAGACAATGATATCCATGACATCGAGGGTGAAGGAATTTATTTATCGGGTAGCTATTTTTCAGTTATGAATAACAATATAGTAAATGCTGATGGCACCAGCAATTCAGGTAGCATTTACGGCTATTCTAGCAGATATGCAAATATCTACGGTAATTTTATCTCCAACAGCAATAATTATGGAATTCATATTTGGGAGGGATCTTCAGAATACAACGAAATAGCGAATAATATCATTGTTGATAACAGAGATGGGATTAGAATTTATTATTCTAATAATAATCAATTAAAAAACAATACTATTTACTCAAATAGTGTTTGGGGTATTTGGTTTTATCAATCTAGTGGTTCAAGCTTTACCAATAATATTATTACAGAGAACTTAAATGGTGGAATTTCTGTTAGCGGCTCAGGTATAAACAGCGATTACAATAATGTCTGGAATAATGGAAGCGGTGGGATTAATAACTATAACAACATTTCTGCTGGGACAAACAGCATTTCAGTCAATCCCTATTTTACAAATCCGGGCCTAAATGATTTTACATTGCAGACCGGTTCACCGTGCCTGGCTATGGGCGAAAATGGGGGGCAAATGGGAGCCTATGGAGGTTTCCGCGAAACGAATACTGTCCCTATATTTGAGTATGTTGATTTAGATGATGCATCAAACAACTTTTTTGCTGACCAGTCTTTCGATATTTTGTGGACAGCCTCTGATATAGATGGGGATGATGTAAACATTTATCTCTATTGGGATTCCGATACAGACACGACACATATGACCGGTATTGGCTACAATTTAAGCAATTCAGGAACCTATACCTGGAATACCTCTAGAATGATTTCAGGCTCTTATTACATTTATGCTGTTGCTTATGACTATAAGCTAGGCAGAATATCCACTTATAGCGCAGGTCAGGTAATTATTGATCATGCTGCAAACACGGAAAGCTCACCCACAAACTTATCTGCCTATCCCTTAGATCAGTCCATTCAATTAAATTGGGAAATCCCTCAAACTGGCAACCCAGATCACTTTGTGATTTACCAGAGCACGGTTTCAGGTTTTTATCCTGCCGAATCGGATTCAATTGCAGAGACAAACTCACCTGGTCTGGATGTAGCTGGGTTAACGAATGGCGTGAAATACTATTATCGGGTAGCAGCAAGGGGCACAGATGGGATCCTCTCAGGCTTCACAAATGAGGCCTCGGCAACTCCCCAGGCTGTGACCATACAAATAGGTTCAGAATCATCAGCGCCAGGGGCAGATGTGTCCATCCCCATATCGGTATCTGATGTAACTGGTCTTGGCGTGGTTTCATATCAATTTTCAGTTGACTTTAATAGTGAGTTTTTGGTTCTAAATACAGTTTCAACAACAAACTGCATCAGTAACCCTTGGACGAATCTCTCTAATAATATATCCGGTTCCACAGTTACCATCTGGCATTCAGGGGCGACACCCTTATCAGGGGCAGGTAATTTGATAAATCTGGACTTCGTCGTTAATTCTAATGCTACACCTGGTGCAGCCACACAAGTAGCAATTTCTGAGATTTTAATAAATGAAGGCACCCCAGAGTTCAATTCCTTCAATGGGACTTATTCTGTATTCCCAGCTTTCAGTATCAGCGGTAGTACCCAATACTTTATGGGGACACATTCTATTGAAGGTGTGACTATAAGTCTTACAGGGGCAACCTCCACTACTGTCACGAGTGATGAGGTGGGTAACTATATTTTTCCCTCGATTCAAGGGGGCTGGAGCTATGAAGTTGCGGCAACCAATACCGGTATCCTATCTCAAGCAATCAGCGCCTACGATGCAGCTTTGATTCTACGCCATGTTGCAGAATTAGATACTTTAACGACTGACCAACTCATTGCAGCAGACGTATCCGGGGACGGAAATGCAAGCAGCACAGATGCAGCCAGCATAGGACAATGGGGCGTTGGCTTAATCACTGACTTTCCCCGGGGAGAAGCGTGGTACTTTTCACCTGAAGTCATGAGTCTTGACCCATTAACCCAGGATACATCTGCAATGAATTTTACAGGGATTGCGTATGGGGACGTTAGTGGAAACTGGGACAATGAAGCCAATCGACAATCCGATTTTATTTTTGCAGTGGATAGTAATCGCTCCACAAGGATAGAAAATCCAGGCCAATACATCATCTCACTTTCAGAACCGGTGAAAGTCGATATAGGCGATGATGAATATATCGCTTATGATATTCAGTCTAATACATCTGAGGGTATCCTGGCCTTCACCCTCAGATTTGAATTAGATGGTGGAGATCGGGATCATGTGGAATTTATCCCTTCAGAAAACTTCGCAAATAATCTAAGTATATCAAACTACAACAAGGACCATCTCATTATTGCGTCTGCAGGCATCTACCCATCGATCAGCCCAGAGCAGAATATTGGCAGGGTTATTTTGAATAACTCCTCAGTAAGGGAATGGGGAGCACTATCACTGATCTCTGCTGAAATCAATGAAGAGATTGTTGTATTAGGCACACAAATGAGCATTGAGCAGAATGCGCTGGTCAATATCCAGGAATTCAGACTTTATCAGAATTATCCTAATCCCTTCAATGCCAGTACTCTCATTAGATATGACGTTCCATCACGAACGAACGTCAGCTTGTCGATTTATGACGTGAGTGGGAAGTTGGTTAAAATACTCATTGATAATGAAGAACATGGTACTGGAGCATATAGTCTAACCTGGACAGGGAAAAATGACCGCGGGGAAGATGTTCCAAGTGGATTGTATATGTACCGGTTCAACTCCACTGAATATTCCAAGAGCGGGAAAGTTGTACTTCTCAAATAAAAAATGAAGAAGCGTTTTCTCATTTTGGTTTTACCTCTTCTGCTACATGCACAGGTAATTATTTCAGTTCCAGATAGTGCAATGGAACAGGGATTGATATATGACATCCCCATCATGCTAAATAATCCTGTGCCAACAGAAGAAATTGTATCCATTGAGCTCACAGTCGCTTGGGATACAGCGTACATTGCAATTGAGAATCTCAGTAATGTCGGGTCCATTACTGAGAATTGGGCCGACCCGGTCTATAATCTATCCACTGGTCAATTAACAATCTGGCTATATGGTGAAAACCCCATAGCTGCTGATGGAATGATCCTGTCCATGAATATTCGAATATTGGACGATGCTCCAATAGATGCGACTCTCCTGAGTTTTTCACATTCCTTAATTAATGAGGGGTCTCCCCAGGTGAGTACTGATAATTCTGAAATAGACATTTTGCCTTGGGATATCATTTCTCCCTCAGCAATTACAGATATTTCAATTGATCTTGTAGGTCCAGATTATATGGAGATAAGTTGGACATCTCCCGGGGATGATGATGTCATCGGCACTGCTGCTGAGTATGATATTAGATATAATCAAGCCGAATTAACAGACATAAACTGGAATAATGCGCAACAGCTACCGGCTATCCCAGCCCCATCTGTATCAGGAACTCATGAATCGGTAATCATAGATGATCTAAGCTCGACACAACACTATTTTATAGGAATCAAGACTATTGATGATAGGAATAATACCTCATATCTATCAAATATAGTCGATACGATTACTGTAGATAATATTCTTCCAGAAGTATCAATTCAATACCCAACCACTAGTTCAACACTTCATGCTGGATATATGGATTCCATTAAATGGACTGCCAGCGATCTGTCAGGGATTCATTATAGTAAAATATTCTTGTCCACCAATTTTGGGAATAGCTACAGCTTGATTGACTCAGTTATTGGAAATGAAACTGGTAATTACACACTGAATAGTTGGCCTGTACCCAATGTCATAAGTGAAGGATGTGTGATAAAAGTCGAGGTCGTTGATAATAATGACCTTATTAATATTACTCAAACACTGGGAAATTTCTCCATCAATGATATTACAGCTCCAACTGTATCTGTCATGAACCCATCATTAGGCAACATTTATCACGAGTATGATACATTAGAAATTAGTTGGTCAGCTGAAGATAATATTGGAATTGATTCACTAGAACTCTCATTCAACAGAGGCGAAGATGACTCTTGGGTAACAATAAATACAAACTCTATTAATAGTGGTAATTATGAATGGATTATTCCTTATGGTACAGTTACTGAGCTAGGAAAAATCTTCATTGAAGCATTTGATGTATCAGGGAATAGCACCATCTCAGAATCTGAAGGTTTCTTCTCGATAATAGATAATACACATCCATCTGTTGAATTTCAAACACCCTTTGAGGGAGTTGTCCTGGGAATCGGGGATGAGTATTTGATTAACTGGATTGCTACAGATAACGTGGGAGTCACTTCCGTAGACCTTCAGTATAATGTTGGGGGTAATTGGTCACCTATCATAGAGGACTTAATAAGTAAAAACGAATATCTTTGGGCTGTTCCAAATCAGCCTACAAGTAATCTCCTCTTAAGATTAATTGGATATGATGCCGTCGGTTTATCGGACACTGCAGAAGTTGGCGGTTTGACAATTGAGATCGCTTATCCAGCAGTTGTCAATGTTAGCCCGGAACCTGGTACAATTGATTTCAGCACTATCGATATTGAAATTAAATTCTCTCAAGCTTTAGATATTTGTACAGTCACTCCAGAGAATGTGCAATTTCAGAGTAGCCACTCCCTAGGGGTGAGCCCAACGCTTACTTATATCGATTCTTCAAAAACCATACGAGCCTCATTCGGAAACGGTCTGGTGTCACTGGATACGATTGTATTTACGATGAAAAATCAATTAACAAATATCTATGGCTATGAGTTGGATGGGAATTCGGATGGGAGTGGTGGTGATGATTATTCTTTTGAATATCATACATCCATGTTGGCCGATTTTGATGGAGATATGGCTATTTCAGTTGAGGATCTATCTCGCTTTCTTATTAACTGGGAGAATGACGACTTTGAACATGAAATAGGACCATTCTTGGGGGAAGTACCGCATGTGACCCTATTACCTGACCAGGAATACAACATTGAAGATATTGTATCCTTCGCGTTAGCCTGGAATTGGTACTCAGTAAAAAACACAGTTGCGTTCACATATTATGAGGATGATGGGATCCTCACCACATTTGAAGCCGATCGCGATTCAATCTATATTGATGTTCCACTTGGACTCTCCGCTTATCAAATTCAGATTAAGTATCCACCTGGGTCACTGCTTGTCGGCGATCCAAATTTAGGTCCTCATATACATTTAGCCCATGACGATGTAGAGCTTGGAGTTTATACAGTCATGGTTGAGGGCGGGTCATCAAAATTTGCGATCCCAACAGAAATTATTGGGGGCGGAGCAGACATTTCCGTCAGTTATAAAGGTCTCGACACGAGCGGTGAATTATTCGGGCAAATGACACGCGATCTGACAATACAAAGTCTCCCAAAAAAGTATGCTCTTACTCAGAATTATCCCAATCCATTTAATGCTAGTACTATGATCGAATATGGGCTTCCAGTGGATTCTGAGCTTTCCATATGCATATATGATGCTAGGGGTCGGTTTGTGCAAGAATTGCACTCAGGTCCACAACAGGCTGGTTTTCATTCGATTCAATGGAATGGTATGAATACGAATGGACAAGGTGTGGCTTCCGGGCTGTATTTCGTGGTTTTGAGTACGCTAGAGTTTAGAACGGTTAGCAAAGCGGTCATGCTGAAATAATGGTGATTCTAAATTGAGTGCTAAATTCATACTTTTAATACTAATACTTGCAATTCTCATTGGTTGCTCGTCACATGATGAGCTTCAACCACCGGACAATCCATTCGATCCAGGTAATCCAGATTATGTTGGTCCTACTGCAGTTATTGTAAGTGGTCCTGCTGAGGGTGAAATCATCGATACAACAGCCGTTACCTTCGTTTGGGAGGGAAATGAGAGCGCAACTGAATATCGTTACAAATTTGATTCTCCCGATTGGTCAGATTGGAATACTGCTACCAGTCATACATTTGATTATCTGGATGAGGGTGATCATAGTTTTGAGGTCCAGGTAAGAAGTGTTAACGGCGATGTGCAAGAAACCCCAATATTACTGGACTTCGTAGTTGATGCTGTCTCAGGACCATCTGCAATTGTATTTCCCTACAGCCAAAAGGGAAGCCCTGGAGATACCCTGATCTACCAGATAATTGCAGAAGAAGTGACCGACCTGTTCGCAGTTGAATGTAATATTTTAATTAATGCGGATTATCTCGAGTTGATTGAAATTGTGAATGGGAATATAGTGGATGAATGGGGTGGTGATCCACTAGTAATAGACGATATCACATTATCTTCAGCCTCTTTTTCGATGGTCTCTGTTGAAGGTTCAAACAATTCATTCTCAGGTACTACTTCGATTATCTCACTTATCACTAGAATTAAGACTACGGTTGTGCTTCAATCAGCAATTAATGTTATTGAGATACCAGAAATCGTGTTTCTAGAGCCAAATCTGAGCGCTATTGATGTTGGACAAATTCGTACTGGTGTTTTAGATGGAAATTAGAAAACCATTGTTAGTTATTGCGCTTCTAATGGCTGTATCATCATCTGTTCTAGGCACCGAGTATTCCAGTACAGAAGGTTCGATCTCAGGTACTGGTTTAGCCGTGTTTGACTTGTATATAGCTGATGCAGGTACAATCACGGATTTAAATGTTAGGCTAAACCTTGACTATGCTTATCAAGATGGGAATCGATTTTTAACTGTTCAGTTGTTGTCACCTTATGGGAATATGGTGGAGCTTGGTCATGGTGATCAGAACGGGACTTCACCCAGCTGGACGAATACTGATGGTGGCGATCTTTATAATACTATTTTTGATGATGAGGCTTCAGGTTCAATCTATGATGGCTCAACACCGTTTGCTGGTTCGTTTCAACCTGATGGGTCACTATCTGATTTCGACGGGCAATCAATAACAGGTACGTGGCAGCTATTAATATCTTATTCAACGAATTATACTGGGACTATTGAGTTTACCATTATGATCGAAACCACGAATACCATGACTGACATTGATGGCAATGTCTACGAAACTGTCCAAATTGGTTCTCAGACATGGATGGCAGAGAACTTAAAGGTGACGCATTATCGTGATGGCACAGAGATAACAAATGAAACAGATGATGCTGCCTGGGCAGGACTGACAGCTGAAGCATACTGCATCTACAACAATAATGCTTCAAATGAAGTTGAAACCTATGGAGCTTTGTATAATTGGTATGCAGCAGTTGATGCTCATAATATCGCACCTGAAGGCTGGCATGTACCTACAGATGCTGAATGGAAAGAACTGGAAATGTCCCTGGGCATGAGTCAGAGCGAAGCAGATGCTGATGGCTACAGGGGTACGAACGAGGGCAGTAAACTGGCTGGAAATACAGATTTATGGAATAGTGGAGCATTGGAGAATGACTCAGAGTTTGGCACCAGTGGCTTCACTGCGCTGCCTGGTGGTTACCGCCATAATGGCGATGGTAATTACGTCAGTATGGGCAACGACGCTTACTTTTGGTCGGCTACTGAGGTCGATAGTAGCCTCGTGTGGTACCGTAAGCTGCATTGCCAGGATCCAGGTGTCCGCCGGAACGGCTACGATAAGGCGGATGGGTACGTTATCCGTTTGGTGAAAGACGATGAAGCTTACGTTGAAACACCCCAAAACCTAAATGCCACAGCAGGGGATACACAAATCACTCTGGACTGGGATGATACGGGTGAAGCTGACCTAGCTAAATACCGCATCTATCGTGGATTGGCAACTGCTGTCTACACATCGATTGATAGTGTGACTTCAGGTAATCCCATTACCAGCGCATACACTGATAACAATGTCATAAATGGCACAACTTATTATTATGCGGTTAGAGCAGTTAATGATGCTGGATACGCAAGCGATTATTCCAACGAGGTAGAGATTACAATTCCAATTGTCTATTCTGGTCCAGTATGGCATGTTTCAGTAGATGGGTCTGACGAAACCGGTACAGGAACGACTGATTATCCGTTCGAGACACTCCAGTTCGGAATAGATCAAATGATCAATGGGGATACACTCCTTTTACATCCGGGGATATACTATCAAACCTTTAACTCTGGAGAGAAAAGCATTGCCATAATAGGGACGATGGGAAGTGATAATACGATTATTGATTTCCAGAATTTTAATACTGCTGAAACTAATGAGAACATCTTATTTGTAGCACTCCAAGAAGATATTCATATATCAATAGAAGGTATTGCCTTTCGTAATAAATGGTCTGAAACACAAAATGAATCATTCTTCATCCTTAGGGGAGAAACGAATCATCCTTTAAACTTGAGCCTAATAGATGTAGTATTCAAAGATAATTTTGGACAAGCAATTGAAATGCTTCACAACGTTTCATTGGAGATTGATACTTGTTTTTTTATCAATAATCACGCTGGGGGTATAGATGGTGGTGCAATCAAAATGGGTGATGCCCCCTCAACGATAGCCTGTTCCCTAACTGTCAACAGAAGTAGCTTCAGCAATAATTCCGCTTCAAAGGGTGGAGCAATATACGCTGAAGATGGCTACCTATTAATTTCTGGATCATTTTTTAACAACAACAATGACAATTTTCCGGGGACACTTGATCATGGTGGAGGTGGTGCTCTATTTATTGATGATAGTTGTCGGGCAACAATTCAAAATTCTTCGTTTACGCAAAATACTGCACAAAGAGTTGGTGGAGCAATTAGTATCCATAATTTTTCAATTGTGAATATTGCCCAATCAGCAATTCTAAACAATGAAGCTGTGTATGGCGGTGGCATCGTCGTAATAAATTGTGATTCTGTGCGGATAGATGATTGTGATATATCCTACAACAATGCTGGTACATTTGGAGGCGGTATAGTATTTGGTGATGGCATTAGTGCTATAATTAATAACTCGATTATATCAAATAATGTGTCAGGTGACCATGCAGGTGGAATTTATTGTAGCCCGTGTGAATTGGAAATAAACAATACCGAAATTACCGATAATTCAACAAGCGAATATGGAGCTGGTTTATATCTCAATTTTACCAATCCAGTCGAGAATACAATATTGAATAATGTAACAATCTCAGGGAATGATGCCGGTGTGTATGCAGGTGGCATTTTTATGTCTAATCAAGAATACGTTGAAGTCATACTAAGCAATTCGATCATTTGGGGTAATGAGCCCCATGAAGTCTATATGAATCCTACAGGTAACACTAACCAGCTGACAGTCAACTACTCTAATATTCGGGGAGGGCTTGCTGGTATTGCTCAAAATGGGAATGGCAGTGTTAATTGGCAGAGTGGAAATATTGACGCAGCTCCTTCATTTACTGATGGTGGGAATGGAGATTATTCGTTATTAATTAGTTCCCCGTGTATTGATAGTGGTAATCCTGATCTTGATGAAGATGGCTATCATTGGGGTGTAGATCTAGATGACCAAGACGAGGATGGAACGCGATTAGATATAGGTGCATTGAGTGTTTTCCAAGAAGACCTGAACCCAGAGAATAATTCCCTTGCTTTTGATGGCATAGACGACTTCGTATCAGTTCCATATGAGTATAGTCCTGAAACCATTGGTCAGGCAAGAACGATTGCGGCCTGGGTTAGGCCAGAAGATCTATCACCAAGGGCATCAAGCTCTGTTGGAGAGATCGCATATGCTGTTGCTCTAACACAACAAATAACAGCATCCTATTCAGGGGCTCATTGGGGTGGTATCGGCATTGAACTCTCTGAAGATCCCAAGTTTCAGGCAATCGGATATGATGGTCAAGTACCCTACACTGCAGCAGTCGGATCTACCACCCCAATCGTTGGCGAATGGTCCCATTTGGCACTTGTCTTTAATGGAAGCACATTGAAACTATTTGTAAATGGTATTGAAGAAGGATCTCAACCTTTTACCGGTTTTTCTCCCACCTCTATAGGAGGGAATGCCGCTTTGGTGATTGGCAACCACCTCGCGAACCAAGAATTTAATTACTCGTTTCCCGGTTTCGTGGATGGAGTGAAATTGTGGAATAGAGCGCTACTACCGCCTGAATTACGCAATCTGGTATCTTCAGCACCATCAATCTCTCTTACAGATTCTCTCATAGGTGATTGGCGTTTGGATGAAGGTGATGGGAATATCATTTTTGACCAAAGCGAAAGCGTGTACTCCACTGATGGGACAATTTCAGGGGGGATATGGTCGAGGTTAAATGCAGGTTCAATCGATTATCGGTGGAGACACTTCGTATCTACGACAGGATCAAATGAGACAGGAGATGGCTCCGAAGCTTTTCCTTATGCAACTATTCAATTCGGGATTGATGCGGTTCGAAGTGGTGACACTGTGCTTGTCCAACCAGGCACATATGTTGAGAACATTAACTACAATGGGAAAAACATCGTCGTTGGATCGTTAACACTGACCACAGGGGATACTTCATTTATTGTTCAGACCACAATTGATGGCAACCAATCAGGTAGTGTAGTCACATTCGGGTCAGCCGAAGATAGTACAGCAGTTCTAATAGGTTTTACAATTAGAAACGGTCGAGCAGCTAATGGAGGAGGAGTAATCTGTTACAATACATCCCCACAAATAGTCAGTTGCAAAATATTGGGAAATACAGCTACTAATTTGGGTGGCGGACTTTGTTTCCAGTATAATGCTCAGTCTCGAATTGAAAACTGTGTGATTGATGGTAATGCAGCGAACTACGGAGGAGGTATCTATTGTGAGGTTAATTCTGATATTAAAATTACAGATGTTGTTATAAGTGGCAATATCGCTAACGTTTGGGGAGGCGGCTTTTATTGTACTGCCGCCAACCCGTTGTTCAACCGTGTGCTAGTTGATGGAAACTCAGCTGCTATATGGGGCGGAATTTACTTTCATGGCACTGAAGACACCGAGACTTTCATGAACAATGTCACTATCACCAACAATTATGCTGATGATGGAGGTGCTTTATTAGTGTCGCATTCTTCAACAATAATGACAGCTAGAAATTGTATTATTTGGGGCAATAGCCCAAGTCAGGTGGAAGTTGTAGGTGGCGATCTAACATTCACGATAAACTATTCAGATATTCAAAATGGCTGGGAGGGTATAGCTAATATTGATATAGATCCGCTATTCGTAGACTCTGAGAATAATGATTATAGTTTGAACAGCGAATCTCCATGTATTGATACCGGGGATCCTGATTCTCCACAGGACCCAGACGGTACCAGATCTGATATGGGTGCTTTTTACTATCATCATACAGCAAGTTACAATGGTCCGGTTTGGCATGTTTCCACTGAAGGCTCGGATGAGATGGGAGATGGGTCCATATCAAACCCGTTTGCTTCGATACAGCAAGGTGTTAATCAAGCAAACCAAAATGATACAATATCAATCGGCAGAGGTACTTTCTCAGAATCCATAAATATACAGTCTAAAAGTCTGTATTTAGGAGGTATAGATAGTAGTGAAACGATTATTGCCGCTGATGCTGTCTATAGTCAGGCTCATATTGAAGGACAAGTCGTATCTTTCCAAAATCTAAGGTTCGAATCGAATGGCACTGGTGGCGATTATATGTTGTGGGCTGAGTGTACAGATTGTACAGGAGCTGATTCAATAAATGTTCAATTTGTGGACGTATCTGCTGAAGGATCGAATGAAAAAGGATTTTTGTTGACTGGTCAACGAACAAGGCTAAATGTCCAGAATTCTATGTTCAATAATTTCCATCCTCCGACAGGGGCTTGGGATGGTGGTGTATTTGCTTTAAATAATAGCTATGCTAGTTTTGATCATTGTGCTTTCAAGGCTAATCAGTCTAATGGAGCTGGCCAGGTACTATATGCCACCGATTCAAGCTCTGTGAATATCAACTTCTCAAGCTTTTCAGGAAATGGATCTAACCCGGGTGCTATCGCATTGAGTGATGGCTCTAACCTGGCCCTCTCAAACTCAATTCTATGGGGAACCCCCAATTTTCAAATCGTCATTCTGGACGCCGGTGACGCCTGTTCAGTTAGTATTGACTACTGTGATATTGCCAATGGTTTATTAGGTATAGATGACCAGAGTAGCGATCTGAATCTTAGCTGGGGCGAGGGAAATTTCAGCCAGGATCCACAATTCTTACCTGAAAACGACTTTAGACTGCAGATGACCTCTCCATGTATTGATGCCGGTGACCCAGATCTCAACGGAGATGGGAATAGCTGGGAGATCGATGTTGCTGATCAGGATCCTGACGGCACCCGGTTTGATATGGGAGCCTTTTATTATGATCAGAGGGATACCATCCCACCTGAATTGACCCTAAACATTCCCGATATCACCGAACTTATACACAATGGTGATACCCTGACCGTAACCTGGTCTGCATCAGATAATGTGGGCCTGGATTGGGCTAAACTCTTTTTCAGCTCAAATGCTGGTGAATCCTTTAGTCTATCCGACAGTGTCGATGCAAATCTTGGTGAGATCGAATGGATTGCTCCAAACGTCATTTCAAACGACTGCAATTTCGCAATATGGGTGAGTGATTTGGCAGGGAATATTAGCGCCGATACGCTGAATGGTAGCTTTTTCATAGATGACGGAACGGCGCCGTCCATATCTATTTTGAATCCCACTAACCAGACGTCAGTTAAAGAAAGAGACACGCTTCTTGTCGCATGGGAAGCGGGAGATAATGTGGGCATCGAGCATTTTGAGTTTTCCTACTCAAAAGAACCGCGTGAATCATTTCAACTTTTGGATGTTATCCCGAGCGATACATCAACATACAGTTTAGTTCTGGACTTTGGGGTCTCTGATAGTGCCAGAATAAAAATGATAGTTCTGGATTTAGCCGGTAACTCTTCTGAGGACGTAAGTGACTATTTCTCGATCACGGATAATACCCCACCACGCATATCAAATTTATTAATTCCTGATACTACGGAGTGGGGAATCGGTAGTTATATGGACATAAGCGTTTTCGCTACGGATAATGTTGAGATCACAGGACTTGACTTGAACTACTCCTTGGATGATGGCAGCTCGTGGCTCCCAATTGTAGAAGATCTCTACCCAGTGGCGGGAAGACCCACCTATAGCTGGTTGATTCCTGACATACCTGGAGAGTGTCGAGTTCAGGCTATCGTTAGTGATGCTGTGGGTTTAACTGATACTCGTAATTCAGGCATGTTTACAGTTGTAATTGAGTATCCTCAGTTAGTGGGTATTCTTCCACAAATCAAACCTACCATGGACATGCAGCTGCACTTCAGTCAATCAATGGGTTCTTCAGACATACCAGCCGGGACACAATTGATTGGGTCTGTAGGTGGTGAATACGAGATAGCGGTGCAGATCAGTGGACAGGACGTTACACTCAGTTCTCTTGATGGTTTTGTTTCACTCGACACGATTATGCTGGTATTATCAGCATCCGAATGGACGAATAGTTTTGGCTACGGTCTTGACGGGAACGGAAATGGTACCTTTGAGGGCAGCCCAGACGACAACGATACCTCATTCGTAATGGTTTCGGCAGCTGGTGATTATGATCAAAACGGATTATTAGATTTTGATGACTTTAGTGATTTTGTTTTAGCCTGGAAAAATGATGTTTCTGAATACGAACTTTATCCACATCAAGGCTCAGTACCTTTCATAAACATTCAACCAGATTCGAGTTTCAATGTATATGATCTGGCTACCTTTGCTTCAATGTGGAACTGGGTCGCAGGAGTATCACTTTCAGCACCATTGACTGAGTCATATCAATATGAAGAATTCATATCAGAGCAAAATGGAAATGAGCTGGAGGTGTCGTTACCCCTTAGTGATTTTGTCGCCTCTCAGACCATTATTAAGTACGATCCATCTCTTGTTCAAATCTCCGTAGCGGATAATGGTTTAGCAAAAGTGTCATCAAGTGCCTTATCGATGGTGGATACTAATCCCGATAGTGGATTTATTCTGATTACCAGGAGCCATCTAGCTGATTCATACACGGACGAGCTTCAGTTGATTCTAGTTCCAGATACAAAACAGAGATACACTATTGAAATAGCGTTTCAGGCCTCTAGTATGGATGCTAACGTCGTCCAGAAGAAAAGCCTGGTGGAACTATTACCTATCCCAACATCGTATAGTTTGGCCCAAAATTATCCAAATCCGTTTAATGCCAGTACGACGATTGAATATGGTCTTCCGAAGAATAGTGATTTGTCAATCTCGATCTATGATATTCGCGGTCGTTTTGTGAAGGATATCTATTCTGGTGAGAAGCAAGCAGGGTATCACTTAACTCATTGGGATGCTTCAAATGAAAGTGGGCGAAATGTTGCTTCAGGATTGTATTTCATTCTCTTACAGACACCGGAATACAGGGTGGCTCGGAAGGCATTGATTCTAAAATAGCAATATCCCATAAACCAACGTTTATGAGTCGACTCCATCGCCAAGATTTGTTTTATAGCTTGAGTTGATCACAATTATAGCCAAATTATACCACAATCTGATTTGAAGTTGGAAGGGGTGTGATGATTTGATGAGCAAACGTCTAAAAGTATGTCTTATCATTGTATGCTTATTCAAAATATCCTTATCCCAGGATTTACACATTCTGTACTCGCAGAACACCAACGGCGTCCTACTTAATTGCCAATGCCCTTCAGCACCGTTGGGTGGAATGGAGAAACGAGCCACCTTTGTTTCAGATTGGTTAAAGAAGCATCCCAATACTCTACTGCTTGATTCCGGCGATTTTCTCTCATTTGATGGTGATGAAGTCAACGATGTCAAAATGCTTCGTGCCATGGATGCCTTAAACTATTCAGCCGTGAACATTGGTGATCAGGAATTCTCAAACGG
>Ga0307992_1000999_pt1 | contig 17044 bp, 15 predicted proteins | sample EllFjometagen133_FD_203162 | JGI IMG/M metagenome (GOLD analysis project Ga0307992, IMG submission 203162) | Marine microbial communities from Ellis Fjord, Antarctic Ocean - #133 | ecosystem: Environmental > Aquatic > Marine > Unclassified | place: Southern Ocean | collected 2014-10-08
TTGGATATTTTGTTTCTATATATTTAAAATATTCTAATGTGTTAATACATTGTTGACAATCGTTAACATAAAATAAATTAATTAATATTTCCTTTCCTTTATTTGGTTCAAGAACAGTTGCTGTTTCTGGTGATTGAAATACAGTTACATAATTGGAGTCGCTAGTATACATTTCCCAAAGTTTTGGATCTTTTAAGTATATCATTGTATCTTTACAATTATTTATTGAGCAGTTATTAATTTTAGATATGATTTCTTGTTTAATATTTTCATTAAATCCAATCCATGATTTATTACCAATGAAAGTTATGGGGATACTTGTTGTTTTTTTATTAAATGTGTTTCCAAACTCAACAAGTAGTTTTGCACTATCTCGTACAGTGTCAAGTTCGAAATAATTTACTTTAACATTAAGATTTATATTCACATAATTCTTTAAAAAAGATTTTTCTTGAGCGCAGTAAGGACAATTAGATGTTCCAAAGAAATAAATATTAACTTCATTATTTGTTGTTTCTTGTGCGTTAATAATTCCTGAAAAAGTAGTTATTATAATTGCAAGTATTAATATTATTATTATGTTTTTATTCATTTTTTTGCCTTTTTGTTATTCACTGTTATAAATTCGTTAATTTCATTAATTAAATTTTTTTTATTTATTCCATACATTTTGCAAACAGAACCAATGTCTAAAATATCCATTTCCATTTTTGCCATAGGGCACATAACGCATGGAAAATTATGGCTTAAAAGTATATCTATAACTTCTTTCATTTCAAAAAGTTTTTTTAATTTAGTTTTATCTGTTATTTTCACAATTTATCTTTTTGACATTTCTTTAAGTTTTTTAATGATTGGAATTAATTCAGATATTAATTTATCTGCATCTTCAAAAGTTGTTTCTTTACCAAGTGTTATTCTTATGTGTCCTGCTTGTTTTGTGTCGTTTGCTTTTATAGCCTTAAGCACATGATTTTCGTTATTATTATTAGAACCACAAGCAGATCCTGTAGATACTTTTATTCTTCTTATATCTAAATTAAATAAAAGCGCATCTCCTTCAATTTTGTCAAATAAAAATGCAGTATGGTTACAAAGTCTATTTTCAAGAGGACCTAATAGTTTAACATTACCTAATTTTAAAATATTATCAATTAAATGGTTTCTTATTTTTTTCATATATAATATATCTTCTTTATTAATTACATTAATACATTCTTGAAAACCAATTATTCCAGGTACATTTAAAGTTCCACTTCTTAGATTGTACTCGTGGCCACCACCATGTAATAATGGAGTTAAATTAATACCTTCTTTTATTATTAAGGCTCCAATTCCTTTTGGTCCATATATTTTATGTGCATTTATTGTGACTAAATCTATATTTTGTTTTTCAAGATCAATTTCTGTTTTACAAAAACTTTGACAAGCATCTATGTGTAAAAATGTTTTCTTTTCAGAACAAATATTACCAATTTTTTTTATATCTTGAATGGTTCCAATTTCATTATTTCCATGTATGATTGAAACTATTATTGTATCATTTCTAATTTTATTTTTTAAATCTTCAAGATCTACAAATCCTTCTTTATCAACTTTTAAATATTCAACCTCATATCCTTGTGTTTTAAGGTATTTAACAGTATTAAGTACACTATCGTGTTCAATTGGAGTTGTAAGTATGTGTTTACCTTTATTAACATAACTCTGAGCAATTCCTTTAATTGCAAGATTATTACTTTCAGTTCCACCAGAGGTAAAAATAAGTTTATGGTTAGTTGCATTTAGTTTATTTAAAATAATATTTCTTGCATTTTCAACAAGTTCGTTAATTTCAACACCCAATGAATGCATGCTTGAACTGTTTGCAAAATTATCTGTAAAATAAGGTTTCATTTTTTCAAAAACTTTACTATCAACCGGTGTTGTTGCTGCAAAATCTAAATATATATATTTCATAATTTAATCTCCTTTATCGTATAAAGAACAAGCATCTTTACAAAATTCTTCTCTGTGTTTTTTAATATGTTTAATAAGTGGTTTGATTGTTTTTTTATTTAAAGTGTATATTATATATTTTCCTTTTCTTTTTGAAAAAACAATTTTACATTCAGAAAGAATTTTTAAGTTGTGACTTACTTTTGATTGCTCTTCATTAATATCATTACATATATCTGTAACTGTTTTATCTTTATCATATAAGGAATAAATAATTTTCCATCTTGTTTTGTTTGAAATTACTGTAAAAAAATAATATGATTCGCACTTCATATAAAATATATTATAGAAAATGTTTAAATATTTATTTATTATCTATATTTTTGATTTTTTAGATAAATATATATATTTAATTGAAATTGAAAAAATATGGTCTGATATTGTTCACTTGAATTAACTATCAATAATAAATTCCTTAGCCTTTTCAATATCATCATTATATAATAAATCAAAAAGTCTTTGGTAATCAAAATCAGTAGATACTTGTGTTTGTTTTATTTGTTCAAAGAAAATACTTTTTGATATTTCAAATAAATTATCTTTATTTTGTTCAATACTTTTAAGTTTTTCAACACTTTCTTTTAGGCTTTGTTCTTGAATTTTATTTGCAAATGAAATATAAAATATTTTTTTATAAGTTTCTTCAATTTCTTTAAAATTAATGTCTTTTATAAAATAACCTTCTTTTAGTTCTCCTTTAATTCTTATTCTTACAAAAGGTTTTTTGGTATGTTTGTTTTCTTTAAGTTTTTCAATTTCTTTAATTATACTTTCTTTAATTATGTGCACATCACATTTTTTTAAATTAAGATCTAAATAATATACTTTCCTTGTGTTGTTTATTGCTTTAAACTTAAGTTCGTTGGTTTTAGTATCAAGTATAAAATATCCTTTATCTTTATCAGATTCAATTTTTTTATTTTGTGTTGAGACTGTTGAACCTGGCATAATAAATTTTGTTTTGTCATTAATTTGTTCAACAACACTCCAGTGAAGATGTCCATTTGCAATAATATCAAAACCTTTTGGAAGATTACTAAGTGAGGCTATTTCATCTCCTTCAAATGGAAGATATTCTAAAATTGATTGGTGTATTAATAAAATATTATAATTGTCTTTAATTGGTTTTGGATTCCATTTTTCTAAAATATCTTTAAAATATCTATCTGGCATACCAGATAAACCAAAAATAGTTATTTTTTCATTTTCTTTTTCAATAGTAATTGAATCTGCATGAATTACTCTTAAAAAATTCATAACTTCTAAAAGTTCAACTGTTGATTTATAGTCTTTTCCTCTATATTCATGATTTCCAATAATTCCTATCATTGGTATTTTTAGTTTTTTATTTTGTCTTGATTCTAGGTTTATTTTATTTTTAATATCTACTTCATTTAAAAGATGAATTGCTTCATAATAAACTTCAGGGCTTGGAAGGGTTTTATCAAATAAATCTCCACAGGTAATTATAAAATCAATATTTTCTTCTTTAATTTGTGTAAATGCTTGTGATAATTGCACAAATGAATCCATTTCTAGTTCTGACCCAAAATTAAGTCCTAGATGCCAATCACTAAATATTGCAATTTTCATAAGTTTAACCTAATGTTTATAAACTATTCTAAATATAAAATATATAGTTTGAAACAATATTTATATGTTGTGCCTCGATGGCAGAACGGTCATGCATCCGCCTGCAGAGCGGAAGAATTGGGTTCGACTCCCTATCGAGGCTTTAAATTAGCAATTAAAATGTAAAATTTTAAAATTATGATAAGAAAGAAATCTTTTGTAAATATAATTATTATAAATTATATAAAAGGATTAAAAGGTGGGAAAATTAATGATATTAAATTATAAATATAAAAATTTAATTTTTAATACTTGTTTTATGAATGCTTCTGGACCATTATGTTCTACCTATGAAGTACTTTCTGAAATTGGTAAATCTAATTCTGGAGCTGTTGTTTTAAAGTCAGCAACAATTGAGCCAAGAGATGGGAATCCTGGTCCACGTTATTTTGAAAATAATTTGATTTCTATTAATTCTATGGGTCTTCCAAACCCAGGTTATAAAAAACTGATTGAAATTATTCCAAAATTAAAGGAATTTAATAAACCAATTATTGCAAGTATATCTGGTTTTTCAAAAGAAGATTATTTAGAAATGGTTAGAGAGTTTGATTCTAAAGGTGCAGATATTTTAGAAATAAATTTATCTTGTCCAAATATAGTTGGTAAACCACAGGCTGGTTATAATTTTGAATATTCAAAAGAAGTTTTAGAAGCAGTAAGAAAAATAACAACTAAACCAATTGCAGTTAAATTACCACCATATTTAGATTTAGTACATCAAAAACAAATTGCTGAAATACTAATAAATGCAAAAGTTGATTTTGCGGTTCTTATTAACTCTGTAGGTAATTGTTTAGTTATTTCTTGCATAATTTCAATGGTAGGATTATTTTTTAATACATTTGATATTCCATAATATAAAAAACCGGTTTTATATGGTGATTCAACTTTTGCCAATTGTTTAGTTATTTCTTGCATATATATTTTAAAATGTTCAATAGTAGGATTGTTTTTAAATATATTTGATATTCCATAATATAAAAAATCAGTTTTATATGGTGATTCAACTTTTGCCAATTGTTTAGTTATTTCTTGCATAATTTCAATGGTAGGATTATTTTTTAATATACTTGTAACTCCAAATTTTAAAAAATCTGATTTAGGTTGTGATTTAAATTTATCTAATTGTTTATTTATTTCTGCTAATATCTCTATATTTTCAACAACAATATGATTATTATTTAAAAACCATTTTTTTAATATGTCTAGTTTTTCCAGATCATATTTTGGTTTAGAATTTGTTTTTATAAGTTCTTTAGGAATCTTCTTTTTTACTTTAAAAGATTCATTTTTTATTTTTTCACTATTTATTATGATTTTTTTAAAATGTGTATTTTTTTTAGGGTTTGCAATGTTTCCTGTTGTTGCTTCTAATTTAACTTCTTGTTTTTTTATATAATCTATATACTGTAATTTTCCATCTGTATATTCTTTTATTTTTTCAACAATATTTTTATTTTTAATTATTACCATAGGCAAAATATTTTTTTTTTTAATATTAGTAATAATATTTTCATATTCATTAATGATTTTTTTTAAATGAATACTAAGTTTTTGTAATTTATTTTCATTATATTTGTTAATATTATATTTAGAAATAGATTTTATATAATTAAATTTAATACTTATTTGTTTTATATTTTCTAAAATTTTATTTTTTATAATTATTTTTTGTTTATTTAATAAATGTTTTTTTTTAGAATTAGATGATTTATCAATTATTTTCTTTTTATTTGTTTTTTTTACTATAGAATTAGTAATAGTTTCTGATTTATTAATTTTTGGTTTATTTGATGGCACAATAGTATTGTTATCTAACTTATTAATTCTATTATTATGTATTTTATTATATAATTCTTTTAGTTTTAGAATTAGTTTTTTTTTAGAATTTAAATCCATTTCTTTTTGTTCAATAATATTTTTTAATAACAATTTAAAATGAATATCTATTTCTTTAGATTTAATTAATGTAAGTTCTTTAAATTTATTGCAATAATAAGTATGTAAATCTATTTTTTTTTGTTTATATTTAGTTTTTTTTTTAATTTTTTTTTCTTCTTAACATTTATTTTCTTTTTAACATATTTTAATAAATATTATATATTAGATTATATTTATAATTCTATTCTTTAAAGAATATAATAAATTTTATATTATTTTTATTAAAAATATAATAAAAAAACATTTTATTTTAAATTGAAAGAAGGTTTCTTATTTTATTTTCCTTACAGATGTTAGTAATTTCTTTTATTTTTATAAAATCAATTTCATCAATATTAAAAATAATAAATTCAGCACCTCTTGATAGGTATTCTTTAACCATGTTTTCTTTTAATGAATCAATCATCACACCTATTTTTGTTTCTGAACTTTCTTTAATTGGTATTATTTCATCTGGTGATTTTATATTTTCTAAAATTATATTTATTTTTCCTGAAAGTTCTAAGATTGCTTCAATTTCATAACTGGAAACGTTTTCAGTAATTAAATTTCTAGTGTGTGTGTTTATTATATAATAGATTTTTTTTTCTTCAAATATTTTTAATAAAGAATTAAGTTTTAGTTTTATTGCAGGGACTAATGAACTTATATTTTCAAGCATTGTTCCTTTTTGATAGCTATTAAACAAGCTATCTATAGTTACAACTATTCCATCAATATCAGCTAAATTTATTTTTTTAACTTCATCTAAATTAGATATTTTAATTAAAGTTTGTGTAATTGTTTTAGGATAATCTGGATCTTTTTTTAAAGGTCTTTCAATAACTACTTCATTTTCTCTTTTTATTTCTGGTGCTTTAATTTTAGGTGGGGATATATATCCTGAAACACTGTATATTCTTCCATTAAAACCATTTACTAAAACTGCTTGGCCATCTTTTAAGTTTTCAGTTGCATGTTCAGTGTGAACTACACATGGAACATCATATTTTTTAGATATTAAAGCAGCGTGGCAAATAGTACTTCCGGCATCGGTTACAATTCCTTTTGCTTTTCTAAGTGTTTGAGACATTTCAAGACTTGTCATTTTTGTCACTAAGATTGTATTTTCATCAATTTGTTTTAAGTCTTCTTTTGTGTTTACTATTTTTACTGTACCTATTGCAATTCCAGTTGATACACCAATTCCTTCTAAAATTAATTCTTTTTTAAAAGTGTCCATTTTTTCTTGATAGGTTGTTGCATCAATTGTTTTACTTTTTTTAATTTTTTTAAGATTTAAATCAACAGGTAATACACTTACTATAAATATTTCATCATTAGAATCAATAACCCAATTAACTTCCAATACAGTTCCATATATCATTTCAAGTTTATGGCCAATTTGAATTAGTTCATTTAAATCTCTTTGATCAAGTTTGAATTTTTCATTTTCTTTAGGATCAATGTTTGCTTTTGTAGTTTTACCTATTATTCTTTTAAGCATCCATTCTTGGTTTGATTTTGTTTTTTTAATAGTTGTAAATGTTTTTTTATTTAATTCATAATGATCAGGTGTAACTTCTTTAATTAGACTTTTTCCACCAAAACCGTGTATTGCTTCAATTACTGTAATTTCTTTATTGTCTTCTTTTGACGTTAACATGATTCCTGATTTTTTACCGGGTATCATTTTTTGAATAATTACTGATAAATGTATTTTATTTTCTTCAAATCCTTTTTTGAATTTGTATTCTAATATATCTGGACTATAAAGATCTGCCCAGCATTCTTTAACACTATTTAATACATTTTCTCTTCCTTTTATATTTAAAAAACCAATATTTTTTTCTATAAAATCAAGTTCCTTTAAAGGATATTCTTCACTTGAGATTGAAATTCTTACTGCTATATACTCATCTACTTTACTATTAATGAAACCAATTTTTGTCTCTCCAACTTTTGTATACATTTTAAGCACATTAGATGTAAAATCATCATCAAATTTTGCTTTTAAAAAAAGTGCTTGTATTTGGTTGGATTTACTTTTAATATCTTCTTTATTTGTATAATCTATTGTTTTTAAAATATCATTAATTTTTTCTCTTAAATTACCAGTTTGTAAAAAATTAAAAAAGTTCTTGTAGTTTATGACAAATCCTCTTGGGATTGATATGTTTGCTTTTGAAAGTTCTGATAATATGTATGCTTTATATCCAACATCTAAGATCTCGTGATCTGAAATTTCTTTTACCCATTTTACATTAGTTTCAAACATATTTAGTCGTAATTAGTAATTTGTAATATCTTCTTACTATTTTCTTATCTTATATTATATAGAAACCTATTTATTTGTTTTTCTTTATTTTTGGAAAATAATGATTATTTAAATTTATTTACTCGGACAAGAGGGGTACCAAAAAACATATATTCTTTAAATCTTATAATATAATTATATTAAATAAATGAAATGTGATGTGTATATGAAGAAAGATAAAAATGTTGAAGGTGTTGACGAAACAAAAAAGGATGAATTTTTTGAAGATGATTTGTCTTTAGATGATGATTCTAATGATATTATTAAAGAGAAAGTTGTTGATCCTATTAAAGAAAAAGTTAAACCAAAAGACATTATTGATCTTCCAGGAATTGGACCTACTTCTGCAGAAAAATTAAAATCAGCTGGATTTGATAGTTATGAGGCAATTGCAGTTGCATCCCCAATGGAGCTTGTTGCAATAGCAAGTTTAGGTGAGGGTACAGCAATTAAATGTATTAAAGCCGCAAGAGATTCTTTAGAGATGGGCTTTGAAAGTGCAGATAAACTTTTAGAAAAAAGAAAGTTAATTGATAAAATTTCAACAGGTTCAAAAAGTATTGATGCTCTTTTAGCTGGTGGAATTGAAAGTCAATCAATTACTGAAGTTTATGGTAAGTTTGCGTCAGGTAAATCACAATGGTGTTTTCAATTGTGTGTGATGACTCAACTTCCAAAAGATCAAGGGGGTCTTGAAGGTTCAGTTCTTTATATTGATACAGAAAATTCATTTAGACCTGAAAGAGTATCTCAAATGGCGTTACATAGAGGACTTAATCCCGATGAAGTTATGAAAAATATTTATGTTGCTAGAGCCTATAACAGTGATCATCAAATGTTATTGGCTGAAAAAGCAATTGATTTAATTAAAGAAAAAAACATTAAACTTTTAATTGTTGATTCATTAACAAGTCAATTTAGGTCAGAGTTTACAGGAAGAGGTCAACTTTCTGATAGACAACAAAAATTAAATAAGCATATGAGACTTTTACAAAAGGTTGCTGAGCTTTATAATGTTGCCGTATTTGTTACAAACCAAGTAATGTCAAGACCAGATGTTTTGTTTGGTGATCCTACAGATGCTATTGGTGGTAATGTTGTAAAACATGCTTCAAAGACTAGACTTTATTTAAGAAAAAGTTCTGGAACTAAAAGAATTGTAAAGCTTGTAGATTCTCCTGCACTTCCTGATGGTGAAGTAGCTTATAATGTAACAGAAAATGGTGTTGTAGATTAATTTTTTTTACACCTTTTTTTTCTTTTTCTTTTTGCCTTTTTAATTATTTAGTTATCTTTTTAAATTCTTTTGTTGTTTATATATATGATTAGAATTTCATTTGTGATTATATATGACTAAACCAATATTAAGTATTACTAATTTATCTGTAAATGTTGAAAATAAAAAAATATTATCTAAATTTTCTTTGAAAATTAAAAATCAAGAAATTCATGCAATTATGGGTCCTAATGGTTCAGGCAAATCAACTTTAGCTTATACTATTATGGGTCATCCTAAATATAATGTGATTTCAGGCAAAATTATTTTTAAAAATAAAAATATTTTATTATTATCTCCTGATAAGCGAGCAAAATTAGGTATTTTCTTATCTTTTCAAACTCCTTTAGAAATATCTGGTCTTAATTATTTTTCTTTTTTAAAAAATAGTTATACAAATACTCATAATAAAAATATTACTGCTTTAAAATTTAATATGCTTGTTAAAGAAAAAACAAAGACTCTTAATATTGAAGATTCATTTTTATCTAGAGATTTAAATGTTGGTTTTTCTGGTGGTGAGAAAAAAAGAGCTGAAATTTTACAAATGAATTTGTTAACCCCATCATTAGCAATTCTTGATGAAACTGATTCTGGGCTTGACATTGATTCTTTAAAACTTGTTTGTAAATCTATATCTAGTTTGAAAAAAGAAAAAAAAGAATTTTCTGCAATAATAATAACTCATTATAAAAAAATATTAGACTTTTTAAAACCAGATTTTGTTCATGTAATGTATGATGGCAAAATAATTAAAAGTGGTAATCATACTTTTGCTAATTATATTGAAAAACATGGTTTTACAAAAATAATTAATGATTATAAAAAACAATTTAAAAAATAGTTATGAATAGAAATAAAACTAAAGGAACAATCAACAAAAATTCTTTTAAAAAAATTAAAACAGCAACAAAGATTGAAAAGTATAATTTTCTATACTCTACAGACAATTATAATGTTAAGTTTAATAGGGGTTTATCAGAAGAAGTTATTAGAAAAATATCAAAATATAAAAAAGAACCTAAGTGGATGCTTGATTTTAGATTAAAAAGTTATAAGGTATTTTTAAAGAAGAAAACGCCTATGTGGGGCATTGGTGCTTTAAATGAAATTAATTATAATAGCATAACTTATTTTGCGTCAATTGATTCAAAGGAAAGAAAAGATTGGAAAGAGGTTCCTAGTTCTGTTAAAAAAACATTTGATAGAATTGGTATTCCTAAAGCTGAACAAAAGTTTTTAGCAGGTGTTGGTGCACAATATGATTCTGAAGTAGTTTATCATAAAACTAAAAAAGAATTTGCTGATAGGGGAGTAATTTTTTTATCTATGGATGAAGGCCTTAAACAATATCCTGAGCTTGTTAAAAAATATTTTGGATCAATTGTTCCTTTTGATGATAATAAGTTTGCAAGTTTAAATTCAGCAGTTTGGTCTGGCGGTTCTTTTGTTTATGTTCCAGAAAATGTTCAAGTTGATATTCCTTTACAGGCGTACTTTAGAATAAATTCATCAAATATGGGACAATTTGAAAGAACATTAATTATTGCGGGAAAAAACAGTAAAATTCATTATATTGAAGGATGTACTGCTCCAAGATATTCTTCTCAATCACTTCATGTTGCAGTTGTTGAGGTTATTGCTTTAGAAGGATCTACCATAAGGTATTCAACTATTCAAAATTGGGCTAATAATATTTATAATCTTGTAACTAAAAGGGCTTTTGCTTATAAGAATGCAACTGTTGAGTGGGTTGATGGAAATTTAGGTTCTAAGCTTACTATGAAGTATCCTGCAATTTATTTAAAAGAAGAAGGCGCAAGAGGTGAAGTATTATCAATTGCCATTGCATCAAAAGGACAAAAACAGGATGCTGGTGCAAAAATAATTCATGAAGCCAATAATACTACAGGTATTATAGTTTCAAAATCAATTTCTAAGGATGGCGGTGTTTCTGCATATAGAGGAATAGTAAAAATATCTAAAGGATTAAAAAATATTAAATCAAATGTTAAATGTGATGCAATTTTAATGGATTCAAAAAGTAAAACTGATACTTATCCTGTAATTATTGTGGATGAACCAACCGCTGAAGTTTCTCATGAAGCAACAGTTGGAAGAATAGGTGAAGAGCAATTATTTTATTTAATGTCAAGAGGTATTGAGGAATCAAAGGCCATAACATTAATTGTTTTAGGGTTTATTAGTGATTTTTCTAAGCAAATTCCTTTAGAGTTTGCTATTGAATTAAATAGACTTATTGAAATGGAGTTTGAAAATTCAGTAGGTTGATAGTTTATGGTAAATAAAAATAATTTAAATTTAAGTTTTTATAAATTAAACTTTAGTGATTTAAAAAATAAATATAAGTTGATGTTATCTAAATTAAATTTTAATCTAAATTATAATTCAGTATATTTTTTATCTTTAAAATCAAAAAACATTTATTTAAATTTAAATAAAGTTACAAATAATTCAATTATTATATTTTCAAATTGTAAAGACTTAAATGTTATAGAAGAAAGTAATTTTTTAAAAAATAAAAATATAGTTTATTATTTTTATAATTCTTCTAATATTACTTTTTTAAAAAATATTTTATCGAAAAATTTAATTTCAAAAAATAACGTCATAGTGGATAAATCTTCTATTAATTTTACAAATCTTTTTTTAGATTCTAATGATTTAACTTATTTTCAAGAAAATTTTTTAGTAAACAAATCTAATTTTTCTGAGAATGATATTTTGTTATTATCTAAACAGCAAAAAAATAATATAAGTATAATAAATACTCATTTATCAAAAGAAATAGTATCAAACACAAGTATTAAAAATGTTTTAAAAGATTTTTCTTTTGTTAGGTATGATGGACTTATTAATATTTTAAAAAAAGCTGATTTTTCAAAAGCCTATCTTGAAACAAACACAATGTTTTTATCAAAGAACACTAAATCCATAAATATTCCAATGCTTGAAATTGTTCCAAAGAATGTTGTGGCAACTCATGCAGCAACAGTTGAGCAAGTAACTTTAGATGAATTATTTTATTTAGGATCTAGAGGTTTATCTGAAAAGCATGCAAATAAATTAATTTTAACTTCTTTTCTTACTGCAAATATATCTAGTTATTCTGAATTTATAAAAAGTTATATTTTAGCTAAAATTAAGAGTAAATTATGACCGAAGATTATATTCCATCTCAAATTATTTTAGATTATTACACAAATCCAGTTAATTATGGTGTGCTAAAACCATTTGATATAAAAATAATTGGTAAAAATAAAAATTGTACTGATATTGTTTCAATTTATTTAAAATTATCTACTGATTTTGTTATTAAAAAAATTAGTTTTGAACATTCAGGATGTGTAATTTCAAAAGCAGGTATGTGTGTTTTAACTGAGCTTTTAGAAAATAAGTCTTTAGATCAAATATTATTCTTTGATGATAAATTAATTACTGATAATTTAGGTGGGGTTTTACAAACAAGAATTAGGTGTGCTTTTTTAGGTTTAAATCTTTTAAAAGAAGTTGCAAAAGATATTCTTAAAAAAAAACCTATTTTTCCAAAAACATATCTTTTTGAAATTTAACTTTTTTTTCTTTTTAGATTTAGGTCTCCTGCATATTTAAATTTACCAAGATGTTTACCTAATTTTTCTTTTTTGGATTTGTCTCTATAATGTATTACACGGTCTTCTTTTTGATCCAATGTTTCTGTTGAAATTATGCCAGGACCACCTACACAACCACCTTTACAGAATAGCATATCTAAAAATCTAATTTTTTTATTATTTTTAAATTTTAGTATTGCCCTATCTATTTCTAAGATTCCATCTGCTACAATAATTTCATCGTAAGAAAGTATTTCTCGATTGTTTATTGTTTCTGCAACTGCACCGGATAAAGGATATATTTTTGTATAATCATTATATAATTGATCAAATTGTTTTTTTTCATTTTCTTTTTTTATGTAAAGTCCGTTCTTTTTTGCATATTGTATTATATCTAATGTTTCTTTAAAAGTAATTGCAAAATCAACTTCTGGGTTTTCTTTTGCTTCTTGTTTTTTTGAAATACATGGACCTATAAAGAGTACTTTATATTTAGGGTATTTTTGTTTCATAAATCTACCCATAAGTACCATGGGTGATGCTATATCCATTATTTTTTTTTTAATGTTTGGATATTTATTTTCTATATATTTTACAACACTAGGGCAGTTTGCACAGATATATTGTTTTTTTTTGTTTTTTATAATTTCAGAATGTATTTCTTTGCTAATTAATTTAGCCGAATAGGTTAATTCTACTATTTTTTTTAATCCAATTCTTCTAAGTTCAATAATAATTTTTGGATATTTAAAATCAACTACAAAACTTGGGGCTAAAAGACAAATTGTTTTTTCTTTATTTATTGTTTTTAATATTTTAATTAATTCTTGGTTATCTTCCATTTGTAATACGCATTTTTATTTTATAAAATCTTTATATTTACTATTAATATTTTTTAAAAGAACTATTTTTGATTCTTTTTGTTCATTGTGAATTTTAAAAAGTTTAGAGTTTTTTTCAATTTCTTGTGAGTAATCTAAAACTTCTTTATGTGTAGGCATATTTTCTCTAGTTAAATTGTCTCTGGATGCACCAAGATGCATGTATGATTTAATTTCTAAAAAATCAGTGTTACTTTTTTCAAACATTTTTATAAATTTTTCAATAGCTTCTTTTGAATCATTAAGTCCTTTTATTAATGTGAATCTAATTATTCTTCTACAATTTAGTGATGGATATAAATCAATTGTTTTATTTAATCTTTCCCAACTATCTTCTATTTTGGGTCTATTTATTTTTAACTGCATTTCTTTTGTTGCTCCAATTATTGATAAATATAATTGTGTTGGAAGTGCATTTTTATTTTGTAATTCTTCAAGTCTATCTGGTTCCATTCCATTTGTTACAATAAATATACTTCTCATTTCTTTTTTTTTCTTAAGATAAAGAACCATTTCTGCAAGTTTTGGGTAAATGGTAGGTTCTCCTGATAATGATATTGCAACATGTGATGGAACTATTGCTTCTTCATATTTTTTAATATCTACTTTATCATTACCTTTAAATCCAGTTAATAATTTTTTTCTTTCTTTAAATAATCCTTCAATAATATCATCTGGTTCATCAATTGTGCCAGTCATAGTCCAATCTTTCATGTATGCTGTTGGCCTCCAACAAAAACTACAATTAAGATGACATACAATTGCTGTTGGTGTTATTTGTGCACATCTATGACAATCTACGTTATAAAATTTTTCTTTATAACAAACTCCTTCGCCAATAAGCGCTTTTTTATTCCAACTACAAATTTCAACTGCTGAGTGATTACCATATATTCCATAGTGTTTATGTTTTAAATCTTTAAATATTTCTTCTTTTGTAATTATTTTATTTTCAGTATCCATAATTATGTTATTTTTGGTAGTATTTAAAAACATTATTGTTTTAAATTTATTTATATATTTAAAGGGTGATTACTTTTGGCAGTGAAAAAAAAAGTTTCTAAAAAAATTACTTCAAAAAAAAATTCTAAAAAAATAGAAGTTGTTTTTGGAGATTCAAAAAAGGTTGTTAAAAAAAACAAACCTATAGTGCATTCTAAAAAACCAATTATTAAAAAGGTTGTTAAAAAAAACAAATTTATAGTACATTCTAAAAAATCAACTATTAACAAAAAGCATAAACCTGTTTCTCATGTTGTTAAAGTTTCAAAAACTCATAAACATAAAGAACATAAAACAAAAGTAAGAAAAAAATCTAAAGATTTTTTAATTATTGGGATTTTATTATTTTTAATAGTTGCAATTGTAGTTGTTTCTTTTTTAATTCCTGCAAATGATCCTAACTCTATAGTTAATAATACTGATAATAATTTAAACACAGTTATTGTAGATAATAATTTTACTGATACTAATGTGTCAGATATTAATGTAGACGATTTTCAAGCTAGAGCTTTGGAATTAAATTTAAACATATTAAATGATATGAAAGATTATCAACAAAATATTTTATCAAATGCATATTTTGATTTGAATCTTAATGAAGAACAAATGAATAGTTGTCTTGTAAGTAACAAATATCTTCAAAAAGATGCAAATATGTTTGATTTTAAAGAAGTTAGTTCAATTCAAAGAGATTTTATTCTTTCACAATCATTATATGTTTCTCAAACTCCAACACTTTTTGTAAATGGTTATTCATTATTAGGTTTTAATGATTATAACACAGTTACAAATTTTATATCTGCAGTAGATAACACAGATAGCTTAGTTTTAGACTATACAAATAAATCATTTGTATCTGATTCTAATTCATTAAAATTATATGCTGTTTATGATGTTAATAATGAATTAATAAATAACGCAAATTTAGAGTTTATAGACTATCTTAAAAATTCAGATACATTAGTTGATAGTGTTAGAGAAATTTTCACTGAAACATTTACAACTGCATCTGTAGAATATGTTCAATATAATTCTGAAAAAGGAAAAAGTATTCTTCAAACAATAGATGTAAATGCATTACCTGCTTTTTATCTTACTGGAGATATTAATTATTTAGATTTTAATTTAGATGCAGATAAAACAGTATTTAATTTAATTTTTAATAAAGAACCAGTTAATAATGGTTTTGTTATAAAACAAGATGTTCTTTTGCAATTTAATTTAGGTCAACCAATTAATGGGGTTTACAAGTTAATTGATTATAAATCAATTATTGACAGTAACACTATTTTTATTGGAGATTCTGATGCTAAAGTATCAATGGTTTTATTTACTGATTATGATGAACCTAATAGTTTGAAATTAGAAAATGAAACTTTAACTAATCAATTTTATACTGATTATGTTGATACCGGAAAAGTAAGTGTAGTTATTAAACCAGTAGTTACAAATGATGTATTTTCAATATATCCAATACTTTTTTTAAAATGTGCTGAAGCTCAAAATGCAACATTAAAAACACATAAAAAAATATTTGAGTTAAATCCTGTTATTGGAGTTAAGTCAGTTTATGATGTTATAAGTGTTAAATATGCTGATGAATTATCTATTCTTGAAGCTGAATATGCAAAAATAACTGGAACTTTACAAGGAAATTAATTTAATTTTCTTACTTTTTTGTTTTTTTAAAAATAGCTTTCATTTAAATATTTAATTACTCATAAATATATATATTTTAGGTTCCGTGGCCTAGTGGATAGGGCAACAGCCTTCTAAGCTGTGGGTCGTGGGTTCGAATCCCACCGGAATCGCTTATTTTTAATGTGGGTTTTAAAAAATGGATTATAAAAAAGAATTTTCTAAATTAATTTTTTCAATATTGAACAATTCTATAAGTGGTATTAATAATAATAATAATAATAACACTATTGATGAAATTAATGCATTAGTTTTAGTCCCACCTTTAAAAGAGTTAGGTGACTTATCTTTTCCAACCTTTCAATTAGCTAAAACCTATAAAAAAGCACCACAGGTGCTTGCAAAAGAACTTATTTTAAAGTTACCTAAATCAGATTTATTTGAATTTTCTGAGGTTAATGGATATATTAATGCAAAAATTAATGAAAAGTATTTAATTAAAGAAACCATTTCTACTGTAATTAAAGAAAATAAAAATTATGGAAAGTCAAATCTTGATAATAATCAATATGTTATAGATACTTTTAATGCAAATCCCTTAAAGATGCTTCATATAGGTCATTTAAGAAATATAGTTACTGGTGATTTTGTATCTAATATTTTAAAATTTGTAGGTGCCGATCCAAAACCAGCATCATATGGTGGGGATATAGGTACACATATTGCAAAATGGTATTGGTATTATCTTAAGTTATCAGATAAA
>Ga0307992_1001000_pt1 | contig 17040 bp, 15 predicted proteins | sample EllFjometagen133_FD_203162 | JGI IMG/M metagenome (GOLD analysis project Ga0307992, IMG submission 203162) | Marine microbial communities from Ellis Fjord, Antarctic Ocean - #133 | ecosystem: Environmental > Aquatic > Marine > Unclassified | place: Southern Ocean | collected 2014-10-08
AAGCGGCACATTAGTTGAAGATGATCCAGTTGAAGAGATTGTTATTGAAACCAAGGAAGAAGTTGTTGTAGAAGTAGAAGAGCCGGTTGTCGTTAAAAAGAAACGTGGTAGAAAGAAAAAAGTAGTAAGCGAAGCTGATGATGTCGTAGAAAAGAAAACAACAAAAGTTAAGAAAGCAACAAAAGATAAGCCTAAGAAAGTTGAATCAGAAGCGATAGAAGAGGTGAAAATGACTATAGATCTTAATGATAAACGACCAGAAGAACCAAAAACTAATATGTCTTCGTGGAATCCTGAAGATGGAGAGATGATAGACAAGACCAAGAGTATGAAAAAAGTTATGTCAGATTTGAATGGTGTTGAGATGGATGTTCAACAGTCTTCAAAAAAGGAAACTGTAGACTTCGAAGATGAACTTAATAAAATTACTGAGACTTTAAAGGATGGAGTTAAAAAGAAGATTCCTACTCTAAATAAAAAAGCAAAAAAGAAGGCTGGTAGAAAATCTAAGAAGCTTCAACCAGTCGGCAAAAAGAGAGAATTATCAGATATGTTAGACGAATCATTGTCTAATGAGGGAAGTCTAGTTGAAGCAGAAGATATTATATTCGTAGATGCTGAACAGGATAAAGCAAGATTATCTCAACGTCCAGCGTTAAAAGAGAAAGATAAATGAAAATAATATTTTCTAAAAAAAAGAAGAAGAAAAAGGAAAAGAAAGAAAAAAATAAAATTTTTCTTAAAAGATATTGGTCTGTTTTGGAACCAAAAGATTATGCTGATTTGATGGTAGCTCAGGCTATAAATTTACAAATTAAAAAAGCCAGTAATGATCTTAAAGAAGTAGAACTGGTTGGAACACTAAAACAGACAAATGATGGTTTCGTATATGTTAAAATTGATGATGATTTTATAGATGGGATATTCCCTTTGATAACTGATGATAATATAAAGAAACCACCTTATTTTGATAAGGACGGAATAGGGGCTCATATAAGCGCAATAACATCAGATGAAATAGAGGACAAGGAAATAAAAGAAATAAAAGAAATAGGTAAAGAAATACCTTTTACTTTTAAAGAAGTTTATTCTACAAATCCTCAAGGATGGGATGAAATGAGTAGGGTCTGGTTTGTTTCTGTAGATATTCCTGAATTAGTCAAAATTAGAAAAGTATATGACTTGCCTGAAACTTATGAAGATAAGGGACACGATTTCCATATTACTGTAGCTGTTAGAGAAAGTAAATGAACACTAAAGAATTACTAATAAAAGAACTTGATAAATACGGTATTACTATTATAGATGATACCGAATGCTCTTTTTCTATTGGTGATCGCAAATTCAAGTCTAAGATCGTTAGTAAAATATATTTATTAAAAAAAGATCATATTTATAATATTAAAATTATTAAACAATTGTTATTGGAAGTCATAAAACTATTAAGCTCTGATAGTTCAACGTCGACAAATAGTAGTATTATTAATGATAAAAACTTAAATATATCTATCGACGCTTTATATGGTATTTGGAATTTAGTTAAGTTATTGATTCACTGTAAAGACTATAAAGATTTTATAAAAAAACATGATATATGCTCCATATCGAGAAAAACTTTTGATAAGGATGTCCTGTTTTTCTCTTCTGATATCTTAAATTGTATAGCGAATCACAGAATAGCTTTAGATTGGATTTACAGATCCAACAAAAAAATAGAATATACTGCGTCACTTTTAGCTTTATTACTAGAAGGCAGCGATAAGATTGATAATATTGTAGTAAAAGTAGCAAAAGGAGTTCAAGGCCCGTGGGGAAACTTAGATTTGCCTATGGAGGAGCGTGTTTTCAATTGGGATGACGTTTCTGGTGAAACTTATGGAAGAGATAAAGATAAGAGAATGCAACAGAGATATTTAATGGGTTATGATAATTACAATAAATCTGGTAAAGTTGGAGAAGGATATTATTGGAGAGAATTAAGGAATGAACCTTTTGCTTGGAAAGACAGATACACCGATAGCCCCTATCCTCAATTAAGTCCTGGTACTTGGAGATAATTATGCATAAGTTCACTCAATTTTCGCTAGTAGATTTTTTAACAAATATTTTACCTCCAGATTTTAAGCCAAGAAAAGATATTCTAGATCCAAAATCTGTTCAAGTTTTATATAATATTTGGAAAAATCCAAATAATAAAATTGGAAATAAGGTCTATAAAAAACCAGAAAGCCTATCTCAAGGCGATCTTGATAGTTTAATCTCTTACGGGCTCATGCAGAGGGCTGGTAACGGACTACAGATAACAGGCAAGGGCTCCAATATTATAAAAACTATGATTCTCGGAGATGATCGGTCTTCATACGATGAAGGAGGGAATATAAGCTATATAACTGCTTCTAACAATGTAAAACGCACAAAAACAAATAAATTAAAAAATAAAAACAAAAAGATAGATAATTTGTGGTGGAAAAATTTAAATGGCGAATAAGGTTCTTATTTTAGTTCATAAACAAAAGCCTATAAAATCTAAAGATACAAAAGATAAAATAACATGGTATGATCCATTTTATAAATCTTTATTAACTTTTGAGGGTATAGGCTTAAAATTTATTATTAGAAAAGAAGAATATATAGAAACAGATGATGGACCTACATCTATAGAAAATGCTATTAAGACTGTTAGAGAGCATAACGCAAAAAATAAAAAATGGATTTCAGACTATCAAGCTAAAAAAATAATAAATGATAATTGTAATATTTTAACAAAATATAGATTGTATCCAGAAGTTATAACTGGTAAAAGAAATAATGTGACAAGTGTTGATATCGATAAGTGGTTTGATACCTATAAGAACTATAATAATTCATCTGTAGAGATCAAAGAAAGCTTTGAAGATAATATAATTTTTGAAGGCACTCAAAAAGATATACTCAATTTTTGTGACTCGTTAAATGATAGTTGTTTAGTTTATGAGAGAATATAATGTTATATGTAGAGATAGCGGATACTCCTGATTTGTGGCGACAAGGGTTAATGTTTAGAGGACATTTACCAAAAAATGCTGGTATGCTTTTTAAATTTAATAATCCTCAAATCCTAAAGTTCTGGGGTATGAACACTTATATACCATTGGATATCGCATTTGTCAATAACGATAATAAAATAATAAAAATTGATAGAATAAAAACTTGTTTTCAAAAGATGTCTTTATCGGCTGTATCGAGTGATGATAAATGTATTATTGCAATTGAAGCTAATGATGGATTCTTTAGAAATAATGAGATAAAAGTTGGAGATATGATACATGTTAAAAAGGATAGAGAAAAAACTGTAGTTGAGTTTTTAAACGCGAAGATATTGAATAAAAAATGAAAAAGATTATAAGTAAAAATTTGAGTAAATTGATACTGTCTCAAAATACAGAGAACTATTTTAATCTGGATGACACTTATGATAATATGGCGAATATTGATAATGAATTAGATGAAACAATGGAAAACGAATTGACGACAATGACCCCAGAGAGCCTGGAAGAGATGCAGCAAGGAGAAATAGAAGAAGATGAGTTTATTAATGAAGATCCTACCGCTGTTGAACCTGAAGGATATCCTGAATTTGGAACATTGTTCCAAGCTTTGCGTTGGGCAAAACAAAATAATGAAACAATAAGAATTAATTATAGAACATTACACGGAACAAATATTATAAGAGATGTAGAGCCTCATGGAGATTTTTATGCTAAAACTACTAATAGAAGAAATATTGCTGTTTGGGATCAAACTATTGGAGGAATAAGGTCATATATTGTTGAAAATATTATGCAGGATGGCAATTTCCCAAATGGATATAAATTCACTGGAGAAAAGTTCTCTCCCAAATTTAATTTTTCTAGAGAAAGAAAAAATTTGAAAAGAAGGTTAAGACGTAGAAAAAATAGAAAGTTAAAAAATAAATATATTTATTAATAAGGACAGTCAAATGGAAACAATTAAAGCTTTAACTAATTTGTCTGAGAGACTAGACCAATCTGGTTTAGATTCTTATGCAGATCAAATAGACAAAACGGCTGAATCTATAACTAAAATTGTCAAAGCTCAATTTGAAGGTGGACTAGGGTACGCTATCCGCAACTCTCGTTGTTGGGAAAGATGTTACCGAGTAAACAGGGTTAAAAATCCTAAGAAATCTGCTCAAGAAGTAGTGTTCTCTTGTTGGGAAGAGTATAACAAGTCTATAGGGGATAATAATAGTGGTTGGGAAAAATATGCTGACGAAGATGCTCCTATTATAAAAACCGCAAGTAAAGAATTGTCAGATAAAGTAGTCGGTCTGGTTAAAGCTGGATCTACAGTAACTGAAGCTTTTGCTGCTGTTGATGCCGATGAGCGTCACAAATTAACTGTTGCTTTAATTGAAAAAGCAGATGATCTTGTTAAGATGTCTTCTAAATTGAAGAAAATGGACAAAAAAGCATCTGCCGAATTGTTAGTAATTTCTCATAATCTAATTAAAGAAGCCGGGTTTTGGGGCGGCTTAATGGGAAAAGGCGAAGTTTATAAGCAGGGTCTAGACCATTTTAAGCAAGATGCAGCCACTCTTAAACAGTTATTGCAAGGTATTGTAAGCCAACCAGACAATGCTTTAAATTATACCAAAAAAGTTTCTGGTTTTATAACCAAAATACTACAAAATTTGCGTTATTTTCAAGAGCAAGGTGGTTTAACTGGCAGGGCTATAAGACCGATAGCAACACAAGCCCAACAATTGTTGCTTCCATTTAATAACGTATTCTTAAGTGCTAAAGATGCTGATCAAGCAGTACAAGCCGCTCAATCTTTAACTACTGTAGTTGATCAACTGTTACAGCAAGCAGGACTTGTTGAACAGCAAGCGGCTCAGGCTGAGCAACAAGAAGGCTCTCAACAAGAACAACAAGGGCAACCAGATATTCTTCAACAGATTGCAACAGCCGAACCGGCTAAGTTGACAGAAATTGTTAATAATCTTCTTAATGATCAGACTACCGCTGCTGCGGTTAAAGCTTGGTTTGCTAGTTTAACAAAAGCGGCGTCTTTTAATTTTAAAAAATATAAACATGCGCAATATGGCGTTGCTCCTGCTGCTGGAGCGTCTGCTGATGGAGCCGAAAACGTTCCTCAAATTATGAATGCTATTTCTGCAAAAATAGGACCATCATTTAATGAGTGGTTTAAAACCAATTTCGGAGCAAAAATGGGATTAGCTGCTACTGAAGTTCAACAACCAGCAGAAGCTCCTACAATAGAAGCGGCTCAAGCTATTCAAGCACTAAAAGCTATATCTGATAAAGCTCAGACTGTATTTCCTCAAATACCTAAAGCTGAACAAAAAAGATTTAGAGCTAGAATAAGTCAGATAGCAACCCTAGATGTTGCTGTTAAATATTTAGAAGCTATGATGACACAAGTATCTCAACAAGGTCAAATGATGGGGTATAATACTCCAGAAGCAGGAGTGAGTGAAGTAGCTCCAAGTTCTGGTGTTATTGGACCTACACAATAATTTTGCGATAAATAAATAAAATTAAAAGGATTTTCGCTAAGAATGTATTATTACTTAAAATAAGACTGTATTTCTAAAAAATACATAAGGAGTTAAAGAATGGCTATCAAGTTTATGACAGACACAGTTAAAGTAGGAAAAGTAAAGAGTTTTGCTGATCTTGTTAACGAAAAGATGAGTAAAAGAGCTTCCGCTCAGGAAAAGACTGTAAAAACAGCCGCTACTGAAGATGATGACGAAGCTGAAGTTGATGATGCTGAAGAGACAGTAGAAGAAAAGGATACAGAAGAAGTTGAAGCTTCTATTAAAGAGACTGTTAAAACAGCCGAAGATAAGGAAGATAAGGAAGAGGACGCTAAAGCCGATGGAGCAGGCGACCGGGGGGCTTGTGGCGGAACTCGTGAGTTCGATGGTAAGGGACCAAGAAGTTCAGCCGAGAAGTCTGAAAAGTCTGAAAAGTCTGAAAAAACTTCTGCTAAAACAGAAAGTTCTACTGACGAGGCTGATTCAAGTGGTCAACTTGCTGGTGAGCCCAATCATCAAAAGGGCGAGAGCGTAAAGCCTTCTGCTGTTACTGGTGAAAATAAGAAAACAGAAGCTTCTTCTCCAACATTTGTTAAGGTCGCTAAGTTAGATGCTAAGACTAGAACGATGTTGAAGTCTTATTGGAACAATCTGTATCCAGCAGAATACGTTGACGCCATGTTGACGGATCAGTAAAGCCGATTTTATAAAATAAAGGAGCTGGATATGGCTATTGTACCTAGCGGGAAAAGAAAGCTGATGGTTGCTCAGATCCCTGGGCAGCAACAAGCACTCAATCCTCAATTAGAAAATATGAACATGGATAAGCCAAGCACATCATTAGATGATGCTTCCACTTCTTTTCTGCCTACAGGACTTTTTGACGATAAAGGAGAAGATGGAGGGGAACAATCATCTCCTGATATTACTGAATACATCTTTAAGAAATTAGAGAGTTTTGGCTATCCTCCTCGTCGTTTAGAACAGTTTGAAAACAAGTTCGTTGATGAAAAACTATATCCGGGCGGGATTCGTGAAGTAGCTGTGATTCTGCCTGATAGATATTATGCAAAAAGAAAAAGATTAAGGGATAAAGATGTTGCATCTATCGTTAAAGAAATGCAAGATAGTTTCCAATTAAACTTTGTTGATGCTGAGCGAAAAGATAAAAATTTGAAAATGAATTTTACCTCTCAATCTCAAAAAGATGAAAATGAAGAAGAGATAATGGATGGAGATGTTTTAGACGATGTATATGGTGGCGGAACCGATTCAAAGCCAAAAAAAACTAAAAAAGCACAAACGATAAATGAACTTCTTAAAATGGGAAAGAACAATTTGTTCCACCAGATGTTAGCTATCATTAAGAATGGAGAATAATATGTTGCAAAGAATGTCAGATCAACATAAAATAAAATTTGCTGAAAAAACTGAGACTAAGGTTCCTGTTGAAATCACAAAACAAGACTGGCCTAAAGGTGACAATAAAATTTTAGAAGATCAAAAAGCTAAAAAGCTCAATAACTCAGAGGTTATTAATTCTACTAGGTCTGCTAATTCTGTATTAAATGCTGGTGGTGGATCTATTAGAGATGAAGGTGGTCCTAGCAAATATATTGGAGCAGAAACTCAAAATAGTATTTGGGATACTAATGTCGTAGAAAAATTAGCCGGGACTCAAAGCAATAAAGAAAAAACAGATGCAGAAAAAGAAAATAGACAGGCACAGAGAAAAAGCATTCGTCAAGAGTCTTTAGATAATATGACAGAAGCTTTATCTCAAACTGATACTAGAAAAGCTTCAGATATTAGTAGTCTTAGCGAAAGAGAATCTGTAAATTATAGAAAACCTGTTAGTAATAACTTAAGTATTTTTGATAGCGAAGTTTTTGATAATATGCCAGAGAAAACGGCAGGCGAAATAATGGCAGATAATGCCAGAATAGAAAAAGAAGCAGATACCAGTTGGAGAGATAATAGAGGAACATTCAAAAGTAAAGATGTCGTAAATAGATTATTTAACGGTTTGATGAAAGATAAAGAATAAATGAAAAAAGTATCACAGAACCAAGGAACCTTAGAGCAGTTAAATGCGATTCAAGAAGAAATTCTTGAAATGTCTGCTAAAGGCGTTCAAGTTCCTGATAGTATTAAATTGTTAAATGATCCAGAGCAGTCCCGTGCATGGTTAGAAACTATTAAAAATACGGCTGATGAAAATGAAAGAGCTATGTCAAATGTCTCAGAATTGACAGAGCAAGAATATGATAAACAACTACATAAATTAACGCAATTACAAGGTATTAAAACAGATATAGAGGCGAATATGACACCCTTTAACTTAAAAAAAGCTCAGCAAATTATGGCACCAATGGAGGGACTTGAGGCTCCAATGGATGATTTTGAAGCTCCTACTGATTATATTGAAGAGCCAGGTATGGAACAAGAAGGTATGGAAGTGTCTTTAGCAGATTTACAATTGTCTAGTGTAGATGCATTCATAGATGAATTTTTAGATGTTTTAGATTATGTGACTGCTAGATCTCAAGTTTTAGAAAATGTTCCAACTGAAATGGGCAGCTCATTAGATGAAATTTTAAAAACGTATTATGAGACTGATTGGGATTTGGTTGATGATCCAAGAACAAAACAGATAGAAATGGTTCTTCCTGTTTGGGAACATTTAAATCCCTCTGTCAAAGCTGATACTGCACAATCAGGTGTTGTAGAAGATGCTCCATACAAAGTGCTATCTTTTATTAATGATGTAACAGTAAGTATTAAAAAACTAGCAGAAAATGATTCAAAGAAAAATAGAAATTCTACTTTCAATCTTAAGAAGCAAGCTCAAGCTAAAACTACTGAAAATGTTCTTATGTATGGACCGGATGAAAAAAGATTTGATCCGTTCTTACGTCAACCTATTTCAGATTGGCATATTACAGAAAGGAATAAGGGTTTCGGTCTTGTTGTAGATGATGTTTGGAATATAGATTGGGAAGCTGTTTGGCGCGGGACTATTATGGATAAGTATTCCAGACCTTATAGAAATACTAAAACAGGCGAATGGATTGGTGGATATATCCAAAAACGTTTTGAAGTTGATAAATGGGTTCCAGAAGGAAACAATTTACAACTCCTTCCTGGCCAAAAAAGAAGAGCATATCTCCCTGAACAGGGGAATATGGAAGCTCGATTAGAAGCTATGAGGGAAAAAGAAGGTGAGGCGAGAGGACACAGTCCTACAACTGATGGCGATACCTTTAATTGGAATAAACCTTTTAATAGTAAAAAAGCACAAGCAAATAAAAAAGAAAAATTTGCTCAAGCTCAAAGAGATATGAAACAAAGCTATACGGACGAATATTATAAAGATATAAAGCAATTGGCTCAAGATGCTATTCAAAATGATTATGCGACTAGCGACTTGGCTGAGGTGTATATAGATGAGGGTAAATTTAGTTTTGAAGATATTGTATTCACTATTGGTGGATACGCTAAAGAAGATTTTATGGAAGAGTACAGTAGCCCAGGAGATCTAGAACCGTCTTATCGTCAACCTATGGACTTAGATAACCAATTAAAACAAGCTGCCTTGAAAAAAATTAATGAGGATATAAAGGATGCGATTTCTCAATTAGATGAATCTACTTTTCCTGGCGAAGTAATTGCTTTATCTAAAAAAAAAAGTTAATAATAGCCGATCTTCCAGCTAAAGATAGGACTCCTAAAGGTGGTAAATGGCTTGAGGGCGATCCTATTACAACAATGAATGTTTGTTCTGTTTGCAATTCTAGAGTCGCTCCAGGTGCGACTGAATGCCCTAATTGTCATTCTAAAATGTTAACTAATTTAGGTGTTCAATATAAGAAAAAAGATCAAAAAGACGTTTCTCAACAACCTGCAATTCAAGATATGTATGTTTCTGCTCAAAATCTATCTTTACCACCCGCTATGGATGATCCCATGATGCCTGGATTAGAAGATTCTATGTCTGTTGCACCAGAAATGCCTCCAACAGATGAAGATAAGAAAAATAGGAAAAGAATTGAGAAGAAGAAGGAAAAAGAAAGAGTGCATCGTAGCGAAGAAATAAAAATGATGAGTGATCCTAATGAGAATTCCGATAGTAATATAGAAGAAGTTCAACAGTCTATGGATGATCTAGCTTTTGACAGCTAATATTAAGGATATGTCTAAATGCCATTAAAATTTTCTATACCAAATAAAGATACAAAAGAGAAGATATCTTCTTCTAATAATGTTGTGAAAACAGGGACACTAAATAATGCTCATTATTCTCCTAGTTCTACTGCTAATATCCCTATTACTAAAAATGCTCAATTTGCAGGCTCAGCCGCAAATGTAACAATGGCTCAACCCATGTTCTTCTCTCCTTTGCATACTCCACAGAACTGGCAAATTGCGAGTAAGCGCAGAGAAGTCTATATGTGGAGTTTTATAAGTCCTTGTAATATAACAGATTATGACGGCTCTATAAAAGATATTTCTAAAATATATGAAGAAGTAGGGAAGGATAGGGGAGAAAATGAAATATTTGATTTAGATGTTCCTCATAAATTGTTAAATGGAAATGGAGAGTTCGAGTTTCCTGATAAAATTTCTAAAAGATATGTCTCTAAAAAAGCAAATAAAATAGGCATTATGGGAGTTGCTGAACCTTTGATTGTAACTTCTGATCACCATTGTAGAGTAGTAAAAAGAGAAGATGTTTTATGTAAGTATCATAAAAAAAAGAATTGTACGCCTTTTGATTCTCCAACTTGTCAAAGACATCATTGCAATAAACACATTTCAGACTATAAGATATCTGAGATATTTGCAAGCGATATTGAGCCTGGAGATTTTGTTTTAGTTCCCTTCCCAACAAAAATTAAAGAATCTTGTATAAAAACTGAGAGTGACGCTAGATATGCTGGACATTTAGCATCAGATGGTTGGTACTGTAATGGAGCAAACAAAAGTGGGTATACCGTTGCCGGGATATGCATGAATACAGAAGAAAAAGAATATGTACTTCCTTGCATAAAAGAAGTCTATAAGTCTCGTAATTGCAATTTGAATCTGCTAGAAGAGAATCAAAATAGCACACTACTCGTCAACAGGACTAGTGATAAGACAATAACTAATTTCGCTTCTCGTATTATTAGTAGTAAAGGATCTACAAAAAAATTTACAGAAGAAATTTTATTTCTTGATCCCATTTTGCAAAAACACGTTTTAGGAGCATATATACAATCAGATGGATGTTATAATAAACAGAATGACGTTTATGAAATAACAACATATTCTAAGCATTTAGCCAATCAATTATTATTAATGTTTTATCGTTGTGGAATTTTAGCGCGAATAAATAAGCAGCCAATAAGTTCTGCAAAAACCACGTACAAGAGCAACAATAAGTTTAGATATATTTTAAATATTTCTTCTTCAGAATGCGAAAAAATATCTGAATATGTTCCAGGTAAACCTCAAACAAATAAACGTAAAAAAGGAAGTAGTTGGAGATTCTTCTGGAAGAATTATGTAGTTTCAAGGGTATCTTCTAACCAAAGTTTTGATTATAAAGGCCCAGTTTATGATATCCGCGTTCCCCCTACCTATACGGTAACTGTAAATGGGGTTTCTGTATTTCAAAGCCGCTTCTATTACGAAAACGAGCCCAAGATAGCTGCTGGCGTAGATTTCTATTCTAACTTCTCAATGAATGGTTTCACTTTAGAATGCTCAAATAAAAAAGTTTTAAAGTACTATGAAAAATTAGTTAAAGATTTAAAATTAAATCATTGGCTAAAATTGATAAGTCATGAATATTTTATGATTGGCGATGTTTTCCCCTTTACCGAAATTGAATGTAGCGTTTGTAAGGGAGCCGGATTAAAACCCGATGGGGAACCCTGCAACCACCCCGGGGGAACTATAAAACGATTAGTTGTTTTAAATCCAGATTGGATAGAAGTTCAAAGCAATGTGTTGGCAAGTGAACCGAGTATAACGCTAGTTCCTGATGAGGAATTAAGACAGATAGTATCTAAAAAAGATCCAATACAGATATATAGAAGATTACCTAAAAAACTTATTGATATGGTATCAATGGGAAGACCAATACCATTGTCTAATAGGTGTGTTAGTCATATTAAACATAATGCTAGTCCATATGGTACTTATGGAACCTCTTTACTTAGAAGATTATTCACAATATTAGCTTATAAAACAAAATTAATGACAGCTAATTGGATTGTTGCCGAAAGGCTCATTCTTCCAGTCAGAGTTATTAAAATCGGAGATAAAGAGCGTCCAGCAACAGCGGCAGATATTATGGATGTTTCTAACCAGATTACTGCTGTTGCTAATGATCCTAACTTGACTCTAGTTACTCACCATGCTTTCGATTATGAATGGTACGGAGCGTGCAACTCTAGTGATACCAAGGCTTTATGTAAATCTGGAGGATGGAAAAATTATTGGGAAATAAAAGAAGATGACGAAATTATGGTCTTTGATCCAGACACTAATGAGATGAGATATGAAAAACCTGAAGCATTACATGTTTATGATTTTAATAATTACATGGTAGAATTCGAAGGTAATAAAATTGATATGTGCGTAACTCCTAATCATAAAATGTTAGGATATAAACGCGATAAAAAAACAGCCTATACAATGGAAGCAAGAGATCTTGCTAAAATAGCGGGTAATAAAAATACTCATGTACGATGTGTTGCTGATTATATATCTGATCAGGATATTGAGTCTGTTCATATCGCTGGGCATGATATAGATATAGAATCTTTCTTAAAATTCGCCGGATATTATGTAGCAGAAGGTTATTCTATATTTGATACCGGGAAAAGAGCATATAGAGTCTCTTTTTCACAATCTCCAGAAAAAAATATTGAGAATTGTAACGAGATCGATGGAATTATGGAAGAAATGGGAGTTAAATATCATAAATATGCTTATGCAGGTAGAGTAACTACTTGGGATATTTTGATAAAAGATGTAGTAGAAGTCATAAAAGAATGGTTCGGTTCTAACTCCAATAATAAAAGAATACCACAATTTATTAAAAATTTGCCACCTAATAAATTAAAAATGTTTATAGATGCATATTGTAATGGAGATGCAAGTAGATATATTTATAAGACTACAGAAGCGGTTCAATGCGGAACCAATTCAGAAGATTTAGCTAATGATCTTATAGAAATAATGTTTAAGGCTGGTTATGCTCCTATTTTAAGTCCATATAAAAAAGGTAAACAATTTGTTGTAAATTGCAATTTAACCAATACTGGCAAGGGTAGATTTCCTCGTATCAAAAAAGAACATGTTAATTCTAAATATTATAAGGGAAAAGTTTGGTGCTATACGACATCTACTGGTTTTTTTGTTACTATGAGAAATGGTAAAATTGCGATACAAGGCAATACTGGCAAAATACATAATATAACTGCCGAACTTGAACAAATTGGTAAAGAAATTCTTGATGGATTAATGCTTAACCAAGCTTTGCTAAATGGTGAAATGTCCAGTTATTCGAGCGCCCAAGTTGGCGTCGAAACCATGATTAGAAGATTAGAAAGCTGGAGAACAACTTTATCAGAATGGGTTGAAAATCATATTTTTCTTCCAGTAGCTATGATGCAGGGATTTATTAATGAAAAAGATTCAGAAGAGTTGGATGAAACGGCATATTTATATCCGAAATTAAAATGGGAAGACTTAAATCTTAGAGATAAGAGCGGCCACTTACAACTAATGATGCAATTGCATGATAAGCAATTAATTAGTAGTCAAAAATTATTACAAGAATTCGATGTTGATTATGATCAAGAAGTTGAGAGATTAAGAGAAGAGCAAGTTACTGCTGGTCCACAGGGTCAAATGCCAGGAGGTGCTCCTGGTGGAATGATGGGTGGCATGGGAGACATGGGCGGCATGGGTGGCGCTCCACCAATGCCAGATGGGCTTGGCGGTGCTGGAATGCCTGGTATGGATGGTGGTATGGCTCCTGGTGGAATGCTAGGTATGGACGGTGGTATGGGAGGGGCTTCAGGTGGGGCTCCAATGGCTCCAGGTGCAGCCGGAGGTATGGGACCGAGTGCAAACATGCTTCCTCCCAATTTTAAAATAGGCAAAAAGGGCCACGGCGGCAAAGGTTTAGACGAACAGATGAAACCACCCGCTCCACGATTTATAAAATTAACGACGTTAGAACAGAAATTATATAAAATAATACAAGGTTCAGATATCTCTCAACAGTTGTATTTGCAATATGCAGTACAACCAACAGGAGAAAATCAACCATTCGTTATGGACTTTGCTTATCCTGCTCTTGGAGTAGGTATTGAGGCTGATGGAAAAGCCTGGCATGAGAATGTAGATTCTAAGATTAGAGATAATCAAAGAGATCAAAAATTAGCGAATATTGGTTGGAGAATTTTAAGATTTAAAGAAGATGCAATACAACAACAACCAGATGCTATTAAAAGTATAATAGATCAACAAATTGCTGCGGCTTCTGCTGATCAGAAAAAGCGGTTTAAAAAGAAATCTTCAGGTAGTGAAGTTGAAAAAATAGCAAATATATTAACTTTCGAAAATTTAACAAAGGATAATATCATTTATAATAAAATACAATTAGAAGACAACTTAGGTTGCTTATACCTTATTGGACAATGATATGATTAAAACTTTTTATAATATATTTAAATATGCACAATTTGTGTCTAATAATAAAAAAAGAAAAAGAATTAAAGATAGGGGAATAAGATGGAAAGAACATTATTCAGAGAAATCTTTTCCTCTTAAAAAAAGATTTGATAAGGATATTGGAGAAGGATCATATAGAAGATGGGAGGGGCATGATTATACTACAAATTCTGATTATTTTGTAGTTGTTGGGCCAGCCAAAAAAAAATATGGAGAGGTAGCATTTTTTGCTGGAGTTAAAAAATTACCTCCCAAACATGAACGTAAAAAAGTTTATGCTCCAAGCGGAAAGTACTTTCCAAGCTTGCTATCTGCTTTGAGCCATGCTAGCCAGATGTGGGGGGTGCCGTTCCCTCCCGGACAGACTAATATGACTCTTGCTGATTTAGCAGGAAAAAATATTCCAAGACGTATTAAAGCGTAATTATTTATTAAACCGCTAAACAGGGAATAGAAAAATGGAGCTTCAGACTTTTATATTTATAGCAATTATAGCAGGAGCTTTTATTGGGGGAGTTGTCTTAGCTATCCTCCCTAAGATAAAGGATAAACTAAGTAAAAAATACGGAAAAGAAATTAACAAACACAATAATCCTTTAGATACATTAGCCAGAGATATTAAAATACAAGATAAACTGGCTGAATTACGTGTTAAAATTGGGGCAACAAGGGTTTACATATCTAAGTTCCATAATGGTGAAGAATATTTTGATGGAACTGCGATAAAGAAAGTTTCTAAAACTCATGAAACTTGTGAGCGAGGAGTTTCTCATGAGTTTATGTCTTATCAAAATGTTTTAACTTCGTTAATACCTGAAGCAATGGAAGTTATTTCGACATCAAAGAAAAAAAATCAACCGATTATGAAGTGTACTAAATCTCTTGTAAATGGTGGTTTTCTTCATAATCATTTATCTAATTTAGGAATTAAAACTTTCGGAAAATATAGATTACTTATTGGAGATCGTCTTATCGGATATCTTGGAGTCCATTTTGAAGAAGAGGGTTGTAAAGATAGAGAAGAAGGTTGCAACATCGCAGAAGAAAAATTACAAATTATAAAAGAAATAGGTGGAGCGATTGAGAATATTTTTGCGACAGACCCTAAAGAATTTGATATTTAATAAAGGATTTTGATCAATAATATAATACTTTGATAAAAGTGTATAATTGTTAGGAATTATAAAATGGCAATAACAAAAAAAACTAATACTCATAATTCATTTTCTATAAAAGCTTTGAACTCGCCAGATTGGCAAGAGTTCAATATGAGTATTATTAAAACCGCATCTATTAAAAAAGATACAAACTTGAACGGATATGACATCTCTGCGGCTATTAAAGACAATCCAGATCATCTTTTCGTTAAGATTTTTGCTATTAAAGAAGATGAGATCAATGATAATGGTGATTGTTTTAGCGGACTAGAATTAAAAAAAGCTGCTAGTTCATTTATCGGAGTTCCAATATTTTGTAATCACCAAAATGATGATATAGAAAAAGCTCGTGGTAAATGCGTTCATTCATGGTATGACGAGAAAGCTGGTGGTATTTTTATTGTAGCTATGGTAGATAGAATAGCATATCCAAAACTAGCAAGAGGCATCGAAGAGGGATACATCTCTGGAACCTCAATGGGAGCGATATCCGGAAATAGTCTTATTTTAATGTCTGATTTCAGCAAAAAAAAGATATCAGATATTAATGTAGGAGAAGAGGTTATATCTCATTTAGGAAATAAATGTATAGTTAAAAATGTTCATAGCGACGTTGTTAGTAGTGATATATTAAAATTTGATCTTGGGAACCAGGCAGAAAGTCCTATTTTTACTTTTGATCATCCTTTGCTTTCTATATGTAAAATAGATGTTTCAGAACAGAAAAAAAAAGGTTATAAAACATGGAGAGAATATCCATATACTACTGTATTTAAAGAAGCGAAAGATTTAGCAGTTGGAGATTTTGTATTAATCCCTTCAAGATATAAATTAACAAGCGATGACGATGCTGATCTTTTTGATTTAGATTTTTATTATTTATTGGGGGCCTTTACTGGTGATGGGTATATAAGATATGGGAAAAATGGCATTAATGGATTTGGTTTTTGCTTTGGTAGAGATGAGAAATCATTAATTACAAAAATTAAAAATATTTTATGTAAAAATACAAGTTATAAAATAAATGAAAGAATTGTTGAAGACCGCAACGGTTGTTATTTATCCATCTATGATAGTAAATTAGCAAAAAAGATAAATAATATAGTAGGTCATGGATCTCATTCCAAAAGAATTAATTTTAATAAAATAAGCAAATCTGCAATTAAATCTTTTTTAGCAGGATACGTCGATACTGATGGGTGTTCGGTAAAAGATTATAGTGCTTGTCGAAATGATACCCGTGGATTCCAAATTTCTAGTTGTAACAAAAAATTGCTTGAAGATGTTCAATCTTTATTAATTTTATTAGATTGTCCTTCAGGGATTAGAACAAATATTAGAATTCCTAATAAAAATAGTGTTGTAGACGTTCAAACAATAGAACATACACTTTTTATTAATTTATTCACCTCTTCAAGAATAGAGAATTCTATTAAAGTTTCTAAGACTCTCGATGGGTATAAAGCGTCATACAGTAATAGTCCTAATTTCATATTCAAAAAAGATAATAATAAGTATTTAGCATGTAGAATTAAAAGTATTAATCTTATAGAAGATTATAATGAAGAGGTTTATGATTTAACA
>Ga0307992_1001001_pt1 | contig 17040 bp, 21 predicted proteins | sample EllFjometagen133_FD_203162 | JGI IMG/M metagenome (GOLD analysis project Ga0307992, IMG submission 203162) | Marine microbial communities from Ellis Fjord, Antarctic Ocean - #133 | ecosystem: Environmental > Aquatic > Marine > Unclassified | place: Southern Ocean | collected 2014-10-08
GGACAAGATAGGACCCTGATAAGACCTGGGAACTTCACTTGAGTTACACACGCTTGCTAATCACTAGTCAAAACCAAGGGCGTTCTATTTTACTCACACTTACTGTGAGGATAGCTGGCCCCTGCTTGGGAAGCATAGGTAAGCTTATCGTAACTCATTGATAGTCAGTGTGATAGAGATATATGAGATTGATACAGCCTGCGGAAGGGCTGCCTGCACTCTTTATGCGTATGTAGCTATGTATCTATTTATTAGGAAGATAGAGCTAATGTTGGTTGCAAGGTTTGAATCGTTGCCTCTTCACGCTTGTCTACAAGATCTGGAAAATCCTGTTCAAGACGCTTCAAATCAAAGTTGGCATAAATCTGAGTTGTATTGACACTGGCGTGACCGAGTAAACGTGCAACAGCATATATGTCGCGTGTTTTCAGGTATGCTCGCAGTGCAGCTGTATGTCTGAGATCGTGGAATCTCACATCAGTGATACCACAGGCTACGGCAGCCTTTTTAAATTCTTTACTATAAAATTTCACTTCATGTGTATTCCTGAGGATTCTCATTCCAGTGGATTCTTTTGCTCTGCCAGGATGGAGATTTCCTGAAAAGTGGGTCATCTGCTTAAGTTCTATTAACGTTTTCTTTGATTCGTCTAAAAGGAATACATCCCTCTGACGTCTCCCCTTGGCGTGTTCCGCTGTAATGGTCATGAAGTTACCATCGAGTTCGGCAAAAAGGGGCTCACTCAGTCTGCAGCCGGTTTCACGATAAAAGGCGAACACCCTCACTAAATGTGGTGAAACCTTTTTACATATCTTCTTGAACTGATCATTGCTCACATACCTGATTGTTTTGGGGACAGAGAGCATCTTGATTTTAGGGACCAGCTTTATATAGTTTCGTTCGTGAAGCCAGATCAGGAAGGTCTTGATTGTTCTCAGACGGATATTTACTGACGTCAGAGCGTACTTGTCTTTATGGCATGATGCTTTGAATGCATCGATATGGCCGATATTGATTGTTTCTATTGGGAAAGTAGGTCTCAGGACTCGCTGCAAGTGATCAAGTGCATTCTCGATTAGGGTTATGGTACTCTCCGCCAATCTATCAGCTTTACGAGCATTCACATATTTATCGCGGGCATCCTTGAGTGTAAAATGAACAATTTTTACCTCTGGCTCATTGCCAGCCCAGATGAATGAAAAATTTATCCCTGCTTTGATTTCATCCGCTTTTTCCTCAACATCCAACTTTCGGATGAGGGCAGTTTTGTAATCCTTGGTCATCAGAGGAATCTTTATCTCACATGGATGAGATCCTCTTGGGAGGTGAGTCCTGGAAATGTAGTAACCTGATCGTGTTTTCATTAATCCAGCCATAATTACCCCTTATAAGTCCTGCCCGAACAACATGTTATCCGTTTTCCGCAGTGTAGCCTGCGAAATGTCCCGCAGTCAAGCACTTTCTTATTCTTCTTCTCCGAGTCCCATATTTGGACGAGAACGGATTCATTGGTTGAGCCCTTATCATGATGCATCTGCCCTGAAAAGATCACCCTGAGAGCGGTATTGAGCGATTCTAGCGACTGCTTCTTCGTAGTAGTCCAGGTTCAGCTCAAATCCGATACTTCGACGTCCTTCCAATTCAGCTGCAATCAAATCGGTTCCTGAGCCAGCAAAAGGTGAAACAATTAGTTGTCCTGGATTTGAATAGACCCGTATCAACTCTCTCATCAACACAAGAGGCTTTTGAGTTGGATGAGAAGTTCTTTCTACTTTCAACATATTAGGCTTTGAAGGTGCTACGATGATGTGCTTGATATGTCGTTCCCCCGTCGCATTCACATCTACTTCAGGTTTCTGCTCCTGGCGAATAGATACATCCCTATTTATGTTCTTCTTAGAATATGGTTTACCACGCTGAAGGGTAGCCTTAGGATTGAACACCAATTCGCTTGGTTTCACTGCTCTCTTCTTAAAGACCAGGATGTGCTCTGAGTTAGGTATGGGGCTGTATTGTGAGGTGGGTAACGCACAGGACTTAAGCCAGACATGAAAATGCCTAAACTCCAGATATTCCCCGAAAATCGTGAGGATCTTGACCATTAACTTGAAATTGCAGAAGATGATAGCTTGCCCGGTTGGACTTAATAGATCTGAGAATGTACGTTCAGTGATTTCCCAATCTAGCGGATTATCCCATTCCACTGTTTTCAGAATACCATATGGAGGATCCACTGTGAGAAGGTCAACAGTACCTGGAGTGATATTTTTGTAACCCTGGAAAAAATCTTCTAAAATTAATTCATGACAATGCATTAGGTTATTGCTCCTCTGCATGATTTACCACAAGTCCATTCTCTCGTAAGAAAGTCAATTTGAACGGTCCAGTCCTCCCCGCTCGATTTTTAGCTACATAAGCACCAAGCACATTTGGATATTTTTCATAGTTTGCATGTAGAAGAATCACAATGTTCGCATCCTGCTCAATAGCTCCGCTATCTTTGAGATTGGAAAGTTGTGGCTTCGACTTGTTCGATGCTCTATTCAATTGTGATAGTAGGATTATTACGATGTTCTCATGTTGAGCTAACTGTTTCAAGGATCTAGTAATTGAGCTTATTTCATTATTTCGATTCTCAGTGACTTTTCTTGATACAATTAGTTGTAAATAATCAACGATAAGAAGTTTGATTTTATCTCTTGATACTAGCATTCGAGCGTGATGAAGGAGGCTTTCTAAATTATTCCCATCCGTATCTGAGATGAACAAAGGCAATTGTTCGATTTTGCTCTTCAAATTGATAGCCTTTGAGAAGATTGAATTATCTATTTCTGAACTTTTTAACTCAGCTCCATCAATTTTCCCCTCCATTGTTATTAATTTTTCAATCAGTTCTAGCGAAGTCATTTCTAAACTGATGAAACCCACAGGATTCTTATTTTGGGAAACATTTCTTGCAATGTTTAAAGCGAATGATGTTTTACCCACACCAGGTCGAGCACCAATTATAATGAGGTTACCTGGGACTAGACCTCCAGTCATCTTATCCAAATTGGAATATTTCGTCATGAGACCTGGCGATTGTTTCCCATCATAGCGTTTTTTTAACTGATTAGCCCAAAATTCTGTCTGGTCCTGGATAGAGAGATTGGCAGAAGTTGAATTGTCTTGTAACTCACTAAATGCTTTTTGCACATCTGAAATAAAATCCTCTGGTACAGTAGTCTGGTCAATGCTCTGAAGGCGCTGAGATAGTATTTTCTGTAATTCTCTCCGCTTTCGATAATCGTCTAAAGTTTTAAAGTCTACTTCGACAAAAGTTATAGTCGGAATAAATCTGTCAGTGATCTCCATTAGTTCATATAGCGTGATAGTGCTTTTCAATCTTTCGCTTATTGCAATAAGGTCAGTGGGGTTCCCATTTATTGCCAGTTCAGAGATCGCTTGAAATATTCTTATATGCTTTTTCACACTAAAATGACTTGGCAGAAGTGTTCCTGATTTCGCCAGAGATCCAAAACAATCGTATAAAAGTGCAGCTATCATTCGCTCCTCTGTTTCGATAGATCGAAGTTGGTTCATAAGTCAATTTCTCCCCAATCAACCCCAGACAATTCACTGGATGTGCTATTCTCAACCTCATCCTCCCACCGCGCTTGATTTAACCATGTAGCTGCATAGGGAATGAACTTTCCATCAGCATTAGTCCACTCAACCGACTTGCATTGTAGATACAGGGCGCTCATCATTTGGTCAAAGAGACCCCCATCCGGGTCTACCCTCAAGAATGCTTTTTGGGCTACTTTCTTGGATTTCTTTTTTGGATAGGTAGACCAGAATTGATCAAATAGCGCATTTGCTTTAACAACTTCTTCTGCAGATTCTTCTTTATTTATTCTTATGGGTGACTGCTTGCCTGTTTTCATTCCTGTCACTAGTGACTCAGGGTTACCACTAAGAAGAGTGTATATTGAGTTAAGGTTTCTATTCCCCTCTTTCCTCCTCTTGACTTTGACAATTCCCAGATTTTCAAACACTTTCATAATCCTTATCGCTGTTCTTCTGGAAATCCCTGTCATCTGTGCAATTTTTGCATAACTCACAGGAAATTCATCTGATTGCTGATTTGACGCAATCTCTGAGAGAACCAAGTACATTGCCAAAGCAGAGTTTAATAAGGAGGATTCGTCCAGATGTGCACGGATACATCTCAACACCCCTTTTTCCTGCCATGAAAATGGAGATTGCTGAATCACTCGCATGGCCTCATTACTTATCATTTTTGATTCTCCTATTGAGCTTCTCAAGCCGAGCTTGAATAAGTGTGATTAACTCTGGCTCAATGGATTTAAGTGTCTCACTATCAGGAATCGAATTACCTGGTATATTGAGATGAACTTGATCTATTGATATGGTTATAGATATTTCCGATTGATTCATTATTCAGAACCCTCGTAAATCTGTTTCAGCACTAATTTTTGAGAAGCTGAGAGGCGAGGGCCGAAGCCTAAAGCCCAAGCATCGAGCCATCTCCTTTTAAAGCGTACGAGGCGTCCAATTTTTACAAATCTGATTTGACCTGCTGTCATAGCCCTTTGAATAGTTCTTGAGGAAAGCTCTAGATAATCACATGCATGATTCATCGAGATCCAATTATCTTGATTGTTGATAATCCCCCCTCCTGGAAATCCAGTCTTTTAATATTTGGATTGCTTCGGGAGCATAGAGATTTACATCTCCCCGTCCATTGGCAACATGCACTCTAGGAAGTTGATTAATCTCTGTGAGATACTGAATTATAAAAGGTTTTGCCCCAGTTTCTCTGATTAGGTCTTTTCTGGTTAATTGTGATTGCGTCATATCTACCTCCTGGTATTTTCTTAAAATAGAGCGAGGAGGAGGAGGGTTAAATAGGCGGAAAAATAACTAGGTATATTCTAAGGGATCTATTTTTTTACTGCTAAGTGAGAAGAGAGTAGTTGCATCTTCTCTCCACTTATTAATATCTTTTACTTCTTGTGAATACAGGCTCTTGTGATAGCCAACTATTTCAAGCAGGGTTATCATTGCATCCATGAAATCATAATCAGAAGTTTTTTGAATTTTAAAGGCTCTGAAATATGGCGTTAAAAGCAAGGGAAATAGTCTTGTATGAGAAATTCTAAACTTTGCTAAGGTTTCGTATTTTTCCTTTAGCATATCGATAGATTTTAATAGTGTTACCTCCGTATCCCATTGCGTACCTACAAGATCTTTGCTCTGTCTTTTCAGCTCCTCATTGATTTCGATTTCACTTGCATACAAGGCCAAAGTGTCGTTCCGATTGGGTGAAGATTGATTTGCTAATTCATTTATTATTTTCTCAGTTTGAGAAAGACTCTTGAGTAAATTTTTAAACTTATTCCTTGTTTGGTCACTCACCTTCTTATGTACCTTCACTCGTTCATCGTTCGTCTTGGTTACATATTGAATTAGTTTAAAAGGCGTTTCAAATCTTATTAGTTGCTGCAAACCTCTAATTTCTAACTTGATATGATGAACTTTTTTCGTGTCCTTATTCAATTTTGGAAGGTGTTTTGTTATCCCGAGAGATAAAAAATATTCAAAATATTTATCCGTCCAGCGCTGCACATCATCCCAAATTTTGCCATCAATTCCAGTAAAATTCAGATCTGAGAATTTCAACTCTCGATTTTCTATAATGGATTGATTGTTCGCAAGATTGTATTTAATATAGTCACTTGTTTTCGGGCCACCAAGATCGAATTGCTGAAGAAATATTCGTTGTAAGTGAGCCTTAGAAAGCTCGGTATTTACTCTCTCCTTTTTTTCTTCACGTTTCCTTCTGTAACCCATTTTTTTCGGAAATATCATGATTTTAAGGTCCAATATTTTCAGATAAGATAAATATTGATTTAATTAGAGACAAGCACACACTCTATGTCATTGCTTGCCATTTACATTCTATCATTTAAATTCAAATTAGTTTGACTACGTGATTCAATGTTCGCAGGAGTATTTCCCACGATAGCATGTGATTGGTGCGATTATTAAAATGTTCCTACTTAATCCATCCCACCATACTTATCGGCTATTTCCACACCCTTTGCCACGATTCTTTCAATTCTATCCTTATGATCATCCTTTACCTCACTAATATGTTTCAAGTTCCATTCCGAGAATTTTCGTTCTAAGATCCAAGCATATTTCTGCCATTGAGGTTCAGACTCGAACTTCTTAAACAGTGATTGTTTCTGCTTTATTAAGGCTCGTTTTATAAGAGACCTTAACTCCAAGTATTTTTCCATATTTTCAGGGGTGGTATCTTCTTTTGTCAGCAGGGCGAAGGCCTTCCAGTCTTTAAAAGCGGAGTAAGAGAATCTATCATCTGGGAGAAGCTGTTCATTTACGAGAATTACGAGCTCTTCATCAGTCAGGATGAAAGCATTTAATCCTTCAGTCAAAACTGCCTCAAATGCAGCAATTATTTTATCATTTAGAATTGTTGGTCTTGCCATAATTCACCTCCTTTTGGTGACATTACAATATAATCCTTTTACGCTGAAAAGTCATGTATAATCGCAATGTAAGTACATATAATATTAATTGTTTAACCACATTAAAATTTTTCACATTGCAGCATTTGGAGTAGTATATCTCTGACAAATATTCTTAGCATCGACCTGAAATATTGATTCTTCTTGATGAATGATTAGGGATTGAGTAATTTCTAGCCGCCAGAACAACAGAAATCCCTGGGTTAAATAGACCCAGCTCAACAGAAATTCAAGTGGGCATCTTTGCCCCCTGGAGTCACTCTGTTGAGTAAAATCGACTGTTGTTCTGGCGAATAACTGCTTGAGGCTTCGGGGGTTTTCTATTGGTACACTTCTGAAAAAATCTTTAAGCAAGAAATGATAGTATTCTCCAATTCAGCACCGTGGAGGAGTATCTAATGTGCTATTACACCGCTACAAAATTCACTCTCAAAACTAAGTTTGTTATCCATGGATAGGTTTAAAAAAGAACGATTACAAGCAGTCTTGGAGGGCATAATTGTTCTGATACTCGTTGGTCCACTCTTGATGTTCACTGTCACACTACCAGTTGGATTAATAGCCAACTGGCTACTTCCAATTGAGAAAGCAGAAATTATTGATCAAATATTGCTTTGGACTGTAGCTTTTGGTGGAGCAGGAGGTGGACTTATTTACGGAATTTTTCAAGGTTGGAAAAGATGGGACAGCCTTATTGAAGAAGTCAAACGAGATTATGAAGACTCGATTTGAACAAAAAATAATACCACCTATCCCAATCAAGATGAAATCATGAATAGTAAAATATCGTCAAGATCAGCCCTTTCAGTCAAGATTCTCTGCACCTGTCTTCTTGTTGGAGCACTCTTCCCTATTGATTCATATGGGTATTATACTCTTCTCAGATGGATATGTTGTTCAGGATTTGCATTTATTACCCTGGGATATTTTCAGGTAGGTATAATTAATTGGGTATGGATATTCGGGACTTCGGTAGGTGTATACAATCCGCTTGTACCACTCGCGCTCAATAAAGAATTGTGGTCAATAGTAAATGTAATTACCATTGCTATTCTTGCTGTCTCAGTAATCAAGGATTATCAGAGGAAAAGTTTACCTAAAAATTTATTGGGATATGATGATTTACTAAAAGGTAATAAAGACAAGTATGAATATTATGGGACGGCTCCAACAAATTTTGGGGAATTCCACATGAGTGTGAAATTATACAAAAAGAAAAGACCATCAGTAAGGGAAATTATTGAGACTCTTTTACGTTAGTACTCAAGAAGAGAATTATGCCGATAATCCAGGAAGAATGCCAAAAACTAATTGCGAAGATAAGGGGGTGAAACCGTGGATGTTGCTAAAGCCCATCAAATAGCTCACAGGGCAATTATCGATAGTCTCAAAGTAATATATGTAGAGGATGCAAGTGAACCCATCTATGGCTTTGATAGTGCAAAGGAATATCTATTCACATTTCAGCTTTTCGGCAGGTCGTCAATAGGAAGCTTACCATATATGGCCGTATCCAGAGAAACAGGTGCAGTAAGATATGTCGGCCAGATTGGTGAGTAGCTTAAAGCGTAATTGTGAAGAGCAATCAGGCAAAACAATAGGCTTACAATGATAACATTCGATGACGTAATGGACGAAACACGGAAGAATAACCGAGTCTGTCCTCAACCAGTTCGCTGGCAAGAGTTGTACGAAATGTTACCTGACAAGAAAAGAATTGGCAATGGTTGGGAGCCTGCATTGCCATTGATTCTTGCTGCTTGGTGAGATACGCCTCATCTTTTCAAAAGCTTACGCCTAAGGGAGCATATTGAATGGGCTTCTACTCATGGGTGTTTAGATGATGTGTATAATTTTTTAACTGGCCTATCAGAGAATGACTGGTACCATGGTAGTGATTGACAGGTAAAACGTTGGATACCATCTATTTCGTGGTCTGTCAAACAACTGACTGTTTGGCGTGAGAAACTTCATAAATTGGAAGCGTTCAAGACCAAATGTTGAGTGAAATGAGCAAACCGAATATCTTGCTTCGCGTTTGGTCGAGAAAGACTATCTAAGAAATTCACATAGGGGAAACACTATGAAACGCAGATCAGGGCTAATAATTGTAGTTTTTATCATATCTATGTTGGTGGCATGTGATAAGCCTGAAGAGGAGATTACAGCCACAGATGTAGATGGCAATGTCTATAATGCGGTTACTATTGGAACCCAGGTATGGATGGCTGAGAACTTGAAGGTGACCCATTATAGTGATGGCACAAAATTACCCGAACTGAAAGTTGGCTGGATAGGCACCTCATCAGGTGCATATTGTTATTATAACAATGAAATGATCAACGCTGACACCTCTGGCGTATTGTACAACTGGTTTGCGATTGACGATAGTCGGAGTCTTGCACCTGAAGGTTGGCATGTGCCAACAGATGCTGAATGGAAGGCTTTAGAAATGCATCTTGGTATGAGTCAATTATCGGTTGATAGCGTGTGGTACAGAGGAGTTGATGAAGGAAGCCAACTAAAATCCACTGCTGGTTGGTCTGATGGTGGCAATGGTAGTAATACAAGTGGTTTTAATGCCAAGCCAGGCGGTTATCATAGCAGTGGCGGTGACCTGTTTGGGAGTAAGACAAGCTGGGCTTGCTTTATGTCAATTTCTGAGACCGAGGATAACCTTATTTATGGTCGGATACTAATGTCCGATAAATTAACTGTATATCGGGCATCCTTTCAGAAGATGGTTGGGGTCTCTGTAAGATGTGTAAAGGATTAGAGATGAGGGCTGCTTATATGATCTACCTTATAGAGAAGACCACTTATCTATATCCAAAAGCGCAATATTCCCACTGGGATAGAAGTCCTTAATACGATAAATCGAGTAGGTATACATAATGGCGAATAAGATCGGTGAATCTAAAATACCCCCAGACAAAGTGATGAGGCCAGAGAAAGTCAGGGCAATGATGTTCTAAACTATAGGTCTCTTGTCAATTTCTTTGCTTCTTGTCCAATTCAGTTCAAATCTTAGTTTACTAACCGTTTCTGGGGGGAGCGTTTATATCTCCCTACTATATAACATAATTGCATGTATAAATAATACGATTGGTATAACCCATAATGTTTGAACAAACCTTCAAAAACATTGACGATATTCTTTTCAAAGATGCAGGTGCGGATAGCGAGCTTGACTACATCGGACAAACCTCGTGGATACTCTTCCTCAGATACTTAGACGAGCTTGAACTAGAGAAGAAGGATGAAGCTGAATTGCGTGGTGAAGACTACTCCTTCATCATTGATGAGGAATACCGGTGGGCGCAATGGGCTATGCCTAAAACCGCTGAAGGCACACTGGACCACCACACGGCATTGACTGGTCCCGATTTAGTTCTATTTGTTGATGGAAAACTATTCCCATACTTATCCAAGTTCAAGGAGACCGCCGATAACCCCAAGACCCTTGAATACAAGATTGGTGAGATATTTAGTGAATTGAAGAACAAGATTCAGAGTGGCTATAATCTTAGAGAAATCATTGAATATGCTGACGCCTTAGACTTTCAGACTACGACGGATAAACACGAGCTGAGCCATTTATATGAAACCAAAATCAAGAACATGGGTAATGCTGGTCGGAATGGCGGACAATTTTATAGTCCTCGCCCACTAATTCGTGCCATGGTGGATGTCGTTAATCCACAGATAGGCGAAACAGTTTATGATGGGGCTGTAGGGTCAGCAGGTTTCTTGTGCGAAGCTTTTGCCCACATGACCAAGGACAGGGATAATCTCAGCACTTCCGATTTGAAAACACTTCAAGAGGACACATTCTATGGCAAGGAGAAGAAGAACCTTGCATATATCATTGGTGTCATGAACATGATTCTGCATGGGATTGAAGCACCAAATATCATCCACACTAATACCTTGAGTGAAAATCTCAGAGACATCCAAGCCAAAGACCGTCACGATGTAATCCTCGCCAATCCTCCCTTTGGTGGAAAAGAGCGCAAGGAGGTTCAACAGAACTTTGATATTAAAACAGGCGAGACTGCCTTTCTCTTTCTTCAGCATTTTATCAAGATTTTGAAAGCGGGTGGTCGTGCTGGTGTTGTTATTAAGAATACATTCCTCAGTAATTCCGACAATGCTTCTGTATCATTGAGGAAGCATCTCCTTGAGACTTGCAATTTGCACACCATTTTGGATATGCCTGGTGGTACGTTCTTAGGTGCTGGAGTGAAAACGGTCATTCTATTTTTCAACAAGGGTGAGCCTACCAAGAAGGTTTGGTATTACAGTCTTGATGTTGGTCGCAATATGGGGAAAACAAACCCATTGAACGATAATGATTTGTCTGAATTTAGAGAGCTTCAGAAGAGCTTTGGTGAAGGCGAGAACTCTTGGTTTGTGGATGTGACTGGTATCAATACGGATACCTATGATTTGAGTGTGAAGAACCCCAATACACCCGAAGAAGCTCCATTACGAAGTCCCTCAGATATTCTTGAAGAGATGGAACGGTTAGATGGTGAGACAAAAGCTATTCTTGAAAGTATTAAAGAGCTAATATGAAACAGGATTGGGAAAACAAACCTCTAGGAGCCATCTGCGACATCCTTGACAACATACGAAAACCCATCACAAAGAGAAATCGGATTGAAGGAAATATCCCCTATTATGGTGCCACAGGGGTGTTGAGTTATGTTAAGGATTTTCTTTTTGATGAACCGTTGATTCTTTTGGGTGAGGATGGTGCCAAATGGGAGTCGGGAGCCAATAGTGCTTTCAAAATTACAGGTAAAACATGGGTCAATAACCATGCTCACGTATTGAGACCACATAGAACCGTTCTTGCTGACAATTGGCTTATCTACAACTTGAATCATCAGGACTTAATGCCCTATGTCTCGGGAATGACAGTCCCAAAATTAAACCAGGGGAATATGCGCATAATATCTGTTCCCGTGCCACCCCTCCCCGAACAAAAACGCATCGTTGCCAAATTAGACCAAGCCTTTGAAGCCATTAACAATGCCAAAGCCAATGTGGAACGCAATCTGCAAAATGCGAAAGACCTCTATCAAAGTCAGTTGAATGAGATATTCAGTCAAACTGGTGAGGATTGGGTTGAACAAAGATTGGATGAGGTGTGTGCTGTCTTAAATGGCTATGCATTCAAAAGTGTTGATACAGTTGAATATTCAAACACTCAATTGCTGAGAATGGGAAATTTATATAAGAATAAACTAAACCTTCAACGAAAGCCTGTCTTTTATCCTGAAAACTTTTCAATTGATTATAAGGAATATATACTAAACCCAGAAGATTTAGTGATGTCCCTAACAGGAACTGTGGGAAAAAGGGACTATGGCTTTACGGTGGAAATACCTCAAACACCATTGAATCTCTTGCTAAATCAGCGAATTATGAAAATATCAATCAAGGACACTTCCATTCTTGATAAAGCACTTTTACACTATTTTCTTCTTTCACCAAGATTTTTGGATGAGCTATATTCCACAGCAAATGGTACTCGTCAAGCAAACCTTTCAAGTAAAACTATCCTGACTTTAAAAATATCTTTTCCAGAAGATATCGTGGAACAACAAGCAATCGTAAATAGGCTCACTACTATAAAAAATTATTCTCAATCCCTTGAATCCACCTACCAGCAGGAGCTGGATGCATTGGGCGAAATAAAAAAATCCATCCTCCAAAAAGCTTTCAACGGTGAACTGTAGTTAATGGTAGCAAATGATTGATTATTTAAAAGTAAGAGCCGAGTACCAACCCAGTACAATCAAAACCCTTCTTATTGGGGAGGCTCCACCACCGAATGGAAAAACTTATTTCTACCTGCCTAAGCTTATGTCACTCGGTAAAAGTGTAAGGGATGATACAAGCCTTCCAGCTACAATTTTCAACCACTATTTTCATAAAAGACCTGAAACATTAGAACAATACAAGGCATATCTCAATACCCTTGAAATGCATGGAATATATTTAATTGATATAATTGATGAGCCAAAGAGAATCAGGGGAAATAAAGAAAATGAGGAATATCTTATTTCAAAGATACCATTCTTGAAAGAAAAAATTGAATCCCGTGGGCTTGTAATAGAGGAAGAAAATTGGATATTTTTACTCGCCAGAAATTCTTATAAGAAACATCTGAAGAAGCATTATCCCCTATCAACAAAAATAAGATGGATTGATTTCAGGATGGATACATCTTACCCTATTCTGCTTCCTTTAGAAGATGAAGAGAACGCCCATGAACGAAGCTGAAACCAGAGCATTTTACATAGACCCTGCCCTTAAAGAAGCTGGCTGGGGCGTCGTAGAAGGCAGTCGTATCCGAATGGAGTTCCCCATATCCAAAGGTCGTCTCATTGGGAATGGAAAACGAAGTGCCCCCGATAAAGCTGATTACGTTCTTCAATACCGCAACCGCAATTTGGCTGTAATAGAGGCTAAATCTGACGAGAAATATTATACGGAAGGAGTCGGACAAGCCAAGAGTTACGCTCAGCGTCTTCATGTCCGATTTACATACAGCTCCAATGGCATTCAGACCTACGGTATAGACCTCCTAAACGCTACTGAGGGCGATGTAACATCATACCCAACCCCAGATGAGTTATGGGCAATGACCTTCGCTGAAGAGGACAAGCAGGATAAAGAAGCTGGTGAATGGCGAGATAAATTCCACTCAATCCCCTTTGAAACGAAGAGTGGGACATGGCAACCCCGCTATTATCAAGAGAATGCCATCACCAAGACACTTGAAGCCATCGCCAAAGGTAAGAACCGCATACTACTCACCCTCGCCACAGGGACGGGTAAAACAGCCATCGCATTTCAAATATCTTGGAAGTTATTTCACAGTAGATGGAATCTTCGCAGGGATGGCCAGAGAGTTCCACGTATTCTATTCTTGGCTGATAGAAATATCCTTGCAGACCAAGCGTTCAACAACTTCAGCGCATTTGATGAGGATGCATTGGTGCGAATTACTCCTGCAGATATTCGTAAGAAGGGCAAAGTCCCCACCAATGGAAGTGTATTCTTCACCATCTTTCAAACCTTTATGAGCGGGGATAACGATGAGTTCTATTTCGGTGAATATCCCAAGGATTACTTTGACCTTATTGTAATTGATGAGTGTCATCGTGGAGGGGCTAGTGATGAGAGTAATTGGCGTGGTATCATGGATTATTTCAGCCCTGCCGTTCAGCTTGGACTTACTGCCACTCCCAAGCGAGATAAGAATATAGATACATACCGTTACTTTGGTGACCCCATCTATATCTATTCTCTGAAACAAGGTATCAATGATGGCTTCCTCACACCATTTAAGGTGCGTCAGATTCATACCACAATTGACGAATACCTATATACATCGGATGATACCGTAGTTGAAGGCACCATTCAAGAAGGCAAAGCCTATACTGAATCTGAGATGAACCGAATCATTCAAATCAGAGAGCGTGAAGAATACCGTGTGAAACTCTTCCTCAGTATGATGGAGCAGAATCATAAGAGTATCGTCTTCTGTGCTACACAGCTTCATGCCCTTGCTGTTCGTGATTTGATAAATCAACATTCCAAAAGCACCAATGCTAATTATTGTCAAAGAGTTACAGCGGATGAGGGTGGATTAGGTGAGCAACACTTGCGTGACTTCCAAGATAATGAAAAGACAATTCCAACTATCCTAACCACCTCTCAGAAACTTTCAACAGGGGTGGATGCTCCTGAATTACGCAATATAATTTTGATGCGCCCCGTCAATTCAATGATTGAGTTCAAACAAATCATTGGACGTGGGACAAGGTTATTTGATGGGAAAGATTACTTCACATTATATGACTTTGTTGGTGCCCATAAGCACTTCCTTGACCCTGAATGGGATGGCGAGCCATTAGACCCTGAAACATGTGATAAATGTGGCGAGAATCCGTGTGTTTGTGAGCCTGCTGTTTGCAAGATATGTGGTGAGTTTCCCTGCGTCTGCGAAAAGAAAGAACCGGAACGATGCAAGATTTGTGGGAAGGCACCCTGTGAGTGCGAGAAGAAGCCCAAGCCTAAGATGGTGGTTGTTAAACTCGCTGACGGTAAGATTCGCCAACTGGACAGCATGGTTCAAACCTCATTCTGGTCACCCGATGGAAAACCGATTTCATCACAGGAATTTCTTGAGTCCTTATTCACCACATTACCAGCATTCTTCAAAAGTGAAGATGAGTTGCGAGCGATATGGAGCAAGCCCGATACTCGGAAGAAATTGCTTCAGCGATTGGAAGAGCATGGACACTCCCAAACCCAACTAGAAGACTTACAGCGCATGATTCATGCTGAGGATAGTGACTTGTATGATGTCCTTGCTTATGTGGCATATACAGCGAGTCCAATCAAACGGACTCAACGTGCTGAATTTGTAAAATCACACTTCAGTCAGTATGAATCCAAGCAACGTGTGTTTCTTGATTTTGTATTGAAGCAATATGTTGATTCTGGTGTGGCTGAATTGGATGATGAAAAACTGCCTGAGTTACTCACTCTGAAATATCAAGCCATTGCAGATGCAAAGCATGAGTTGGGTGAAATTTCGTCTATCAGGGAGACGTTTATTGGATTTCAAGAATATTTGTATCGGAGGGGGGAACAATTTTGAATGGTAATTTATTCAACCTAAATGTTTCATTTATTCTGATATTAAATTTCTTTTTACTTTCTTGCTCAGAAAATCCACCATGATGGTCAACGATAAATACGTCTTGTTTCAAATAGTGTAGATGATTATTGTGTTTGCTTGAGGACAGAAGTAACATAAATTATTACTTACTTTAAAGATACATTAGATAATGTAAGTTAAGTAGAGATGCTATTGCTTTACTATCACATCAGCAAAGGATGAGAAATGGCTGGAAAAGACGGTTTCAAGGAATTTAAGATTAAGTGGGTTGTGCCAGAAACTTTACCAACTCTATTGGTTCATAATTTCTTAATTCAGCATCAACCTGGGCTAGTATATATCTCTGCACACCAAGTTTTACAACCCTTGCCCAAGGAAATTACGGGAGAGGATATTCCAGAGGGAATTGACGCTACCGCGGTAGTCCGTTTGGTAATGGACGTGGATGCAGCTCAGCGACTGTCAAACGTTTTATCTGAGAACTTGAAGAACTGGGAAAAGTCTGCCGTTGAATCAGAAGATATTACTGATGGAGAAGATTCAAACAATGAATAGGAACAATCTTACACCAACTATAATTAGCACTGCAGTTGCTACTGCAGCAGCTGGATTTGTTTTTGTGCTAAACGATAGTTCTTCCTCGGAGGATTTAGCTGGTGTGCTGGAGCTACCCATTGACCCTTCAACGCAGATGTGGGCCAACACTGGGGAGAATGCAACATTAGAGATACCCACTGAACCAATTTCAGAAAGGGATTTTAATATGTTATTGGAAAATTACTCCATCTCTGGAACAAAATCTGTATGTACCTATTTAGAACAGAACCAGGAGCTTGGTGAAATACTTAGTCAGATTCCAGGACAAATAAATAGATATTTTGTTAACCCAAAACTTGGATTAACACTACATCATTCACATGAACTAATTGAATATAGCCTTTCAATATTTGTTGAAAGCGAGGGCAGTGTGGACAGTAAAATAGAGTCTCTAGCCAATTTTGATAAAAACTGGTGGTTGAAAAACGATATGGACTTAATTGGAAAAATATCAATAGATATAGTATAAGCCATGGCATTTGTCTGGAAGAGATATTTCAAGTTTTCTGAAGATTTAGTCACCTCTGCTGATACCTCTGATCGAGGTGAAGAAAAATATCGTATTTCCATAAGTAGACTCTACTATTCAATTTATAACCCTATAAGATTTGCATTGGAAACACAGTTAGGAAGTATCCCTAGAAATATGTCAACCCACAAATGGGTTTTAGATCAATTAAAATCTAGGGGTGATGATGATGAGAACCATAAAGAAGCAGCTATGCTTCTAAAAAGAATGCAAACGAAAAGAGAATCAGTGGATTACGATGGTCACTACTTTTCTGATACTATCAAAAGACGAGACCCCTCAACCACCGCACACATAGCCATTAATGAAGCTAACAGGCTTTATGAACTTCTACCATCTATACAGCAGTACCGCTGACAAATGCTTATTCACCTCTACACTGAATAAATTACCATAAAACAAAAATAGATTCGCTAGGATTAACCTCTATCCTCATGGCACATGATTTGTGTCAAAATAGTGTCAAAGAATATGGCATGTGATGGCGTGATTTGTCGCAATTCTGGAAATTGACAGATATAGTTATTATAATGAAAAACCCCTACAGATATAGGTGGAAAATCCGGAGACCTTCGGACACCGATTCCGGAAAGTTTCGGACAGTGATTCCGGTTTTCACCGGACAGTGATTCCGGAAAGTTTCGGACACTTTC
>Ga0307992_1001002_pt1 | contig 17012 bp, 9 predicted proteins | sample EllFjometagen133_FD_203162 | JGI IMG/M metagenome (GOLD analysis project Ga0307992, IMG submission 203162) | Marine microbial communities from Ellis Fjord, Antarctic Ocean - #133 | ecosystem: Environmental > Aquatic > Marine > Unclassified | place: Southern Ocean | collected 2014-10-08
ATACAACCCATAAATTATCTTTGCAGAGTAATCTTACATTATTCTGCTTTTTTATTTTAAAAAAAAGAGAATTGAATATTCAAAAAATTACAATAATTGTATTGATAATAGAACTGTTTTATGCTAAAATTTATATGAATATAAGAAAAACTTTAAGATGTAGTTGTATAAGTTATACTGTCTATTCAACGTTTGCATAACTTAGGACGATAAGAGGAACGAAACTCCTCACTTACTCCAATGAAAATAGATTTTTTTAATGGAAGTAAAAACCATAATTAAAGAATATACAATCTATTAATTTTATGTTACTATGAAGTCATAATTAATATGTTGATCTAGGTGAATTTATGAAAAAACTCAAGAACTTTGATTTTCCAGTTATATTTAGAATACCTGTACTTGCTTATTTAATAATGAGCATTTTTATCTTTATCTTTTCGTCCGTTGAAAGAAATTATACCAATTTGGACTTAATAACAATTAACGAACTTTATATACAACTAGCTGGGTTGATATTACTTTCAGGGATATTATTTCTTTTCCGTAGAAAATTGAATAAAGAGATTATGTCACTTTTAATCAGTTTTAGTTTGTTATTGTTTGTTTTGCTTTTTGCGAAAACTGCACCAGCTTTTTCTTTGATGATAGGTGCAGTTATTATTTCTATTCCACCTACATATTTTTCATTATCAAGGATATTGAAGAAGAGAAAAAATCTTTTAAATGTGCAGAGCATTGTGGCATGTATCAATATAATTCTATTTATTGGTGTACTTTTATGTCTTGCGCTAAACGCAGATAATGTATTTCCAGCAATTCCTTATATCAATCAGAGCGAAATTAGTCATGCAGAATTTATCTTTGGAAATAGAAGTAAGTTTCTTTATTTGAGTATTGGTGTTTTTTTGTTTTTAATGTCTATATATTTAATTAGTAATAAGAACAATGTTGTTTCCAATAAAAAGGTATTTAAAACCATTATAATTGTTGCCTTAGTAGGCTTGAGTGTTTATCAGTTGAGTTACATGTCAATCATAGCTATAAACCATGTTAGAACATTATCTACACCAACTTTTGATTTTACGATATTTGCCCAAATGTTTTATAATATGAGAGATGGAGCAGGAGCAGTTACCACATTAGAGAGAAGTCAGTTGTTAAGTCATTTTTCTGTTCATATGTCACCTATACTATATACTCTATTACCAATTTTCATGATATTTCCTTTTCCAGAAACAGTTCAAGCTTTGCAAATCCTTGTAGTTGGAGTTGGATTGATTCCACTGTTCCTAATTAGTAAAGAACTAGGGTTGAACAAGATTGTAACTACCATACTATTGGTTGTTTATATATTTCACCCAGCCATCATTGGCAGCAGTTTTTATGATTTTCATGAGAATTGTTTTTTAGCACCAATGTTGTTGTTTGTTATCTATTTTCTGATGAAACAGAAATGGATTCCCTTAATTATCTCTATAGCATTGACGTTGATGATCAAAGAAGATGCGAGTATCTATCTGGTATTTATAGGACTATATTTTATTTTCGGATATCCTTCCATTATAAGTAAATACAAAAGCAAGAAAGCAAATCTAATTTTCTCGACAGGGATTATATTACTATCAGTAGTATACTTCTTTGGAGTGACAACATATTTAAATAATCTTGGCGATGGGGCAATGTTCTGGCGCTATGATAATTTAAATGCCTACACAGATTTTGGCATTATTGGCATCATCCTGAGTTTATTTCAAAATCCAAGTTTTTTACTAGCGACAATGTTTTCTCCTGAAAAAATCTATACCCTATTGATAATATTCTTGTTTATGGGAGGGATTCCATTATTATCTAAGAAATTGTCTGATTATTGGCTGATAGCACCTTTGGTTCTCTTTAATTTAGCATCAACCTATAACTATCAACACGTCTTGGGATTTCAATACTTTTATGGTACAGCCGTCTTGCTTATATTCATGATGGCAGTCACATTTAAGCACAGAAGTAAAGAGACCCATATGAATTTAAATCTTGGACAGTTTAATTATGTTATTTATATTGTTGCGATTCTTATGATTTCTTTGTTTGGTACAAAATATATGGAAACCAAAGATTATATCAATGACAATTATCAAAACTATCAGCAAAGAAATTTGGAGATGAAAGAATTTTTGGTTTCAATTGACGAGGAGAAAAAGGTTTTGGCTACTGGGTATCTGACAACTTACATGGCTGATGTCGACTTCTTGTATGATATTCAATTCTATGATCTTGAAAATTCGGAAACTGAGTTTGACTATATCATTTTGGACTTGAGATTAAATCCGCAAAGCATTGAAGGCTACATAACTGAAATTGTAGATAATGGATATATACAAAGTGATTTGAGCAGTCAATATCTGATGGTGTTTGTACCAGACAATTAGACTAAGCGAATAAAACAATAAATTTATGAAACTAAATAAAATAAACTAATACTTTATAACAATCAGAAACTTTTAAAATAAATGTTTTTACTAAAAGAAAACAAAATGTGGTAGCAAATTACCAATATATATGGTATAATTAAAAATAATAAGAATAACAACAATAATGAAAATAATAAGAATAATCGCAAGTATCCTTTTCTTAAATTAGATTGGAGAATTATATGAGTCGTATTATTAGACCTCTTTATAAACCTAAAAGCTATTTTTCATTTAATCATTTATTCAGAAAAAATCGATTTGGTAAAAAAACTGGTCATTTTACTTTTGGCACGTTTATGTATTTTTTACTTGGGATATTTGTGTTGATTTTTTTCTATGCTTTTTCATATATTTTACATTCATTCGGATTAGCATTTTTGATAACAATGTATTGGTATTTATTTCTAACTTCAAAGCCTATGTATATTGACTTAAACGAAGACATAAGTGAATACTCAATATTTAGAATATTTAAGGAAAAAATAAAGCACTATTGGAAACCTATACTTGGATTAACACTGTTGTTTATATCTATGTTTCTAATAGGATTGCTCCAAGATAATTGGAAAAATAGACTAAGACCAATTGTCGTAGAGAAATTGATAACTGAACAAATTGAAATCTGGAAAACCGAATCGGTCTTCAAGAGGACAGTATCTTATTATGGAGCTACGCAAGATCTTGAAAGCGAAGAAATTTTAGTTGATTTAATATTTAAATTTAGATATAAAAGTATTTCTGGTTCCTATAATACACATATTAGGTATGTTTATATTGTTAATAAAGGAGATCAACGTAACTATCGTGTGTATGATACCGAGGGAAATTTGGCTGACCTAGCAGTAATGAATGTTGCTTATGGGATATCCGGAGTATTCTTTTTAGGAACTTTCTGTGTTGTATTTTTTACTCCAGTTAAAAAAGAATACGGATATACTCTTAAAGAGCAAATGGATAAGAAAGCTTATGAAGATATGTATTCATAAAAACTAAAGAAATAAAAAAAAAAAACGGAATTTATTCCGTTTTTATTTGTTATATACTGATAATATAATACTTTTTAGATATTTCCTAGAGCCCATTCTTCAATAAAATAGACAAGTTCTCTGTAGTTAGGACTTTTCGCATTACGTACATAATATCCACTTGTTGCCATACCAGTAAGAAGTGCTTCTTTTGGTTTTAACCCTAATAATAATCCAAGCATAAAGCCGGCATTAAAATTATCTCCAGCGCCCGTAGTTAATTTAGGTTTTGCAATATATGGACCTAGCTCTTCTACGTATACATTCTTAATAACTGTACTTGATCTATCTAATGGATGAATTACTATTGATTCAATCTTAAGGCATTCATATAACGCTACATTTAAATCTTCCATTGATACTTGCATATTTTCTAAACTAGCAGAATCAAATAATTCAAGAACATTAGCTATATCATAGGCTTCTTTTTTATTTAAGCCAAGAACAACAAAGAAATAATCACTGAATTCTTTTAGTAATTCTAAAGCTTCTTTAATATCAGAATTTTCTCGTTTTTCTGGATCAGCCAAATCAACGAAAAAGTAAGGTTTTTTCTCTCTTCTTGGTAAGAGAGGAATAACATTTATAAGTATCTCTTTCCACATATTTGTCATATGAGGAAGCATTGACCAATTTACTGTAGCGAACAGGTTAACTTCACTTAGTATTTCTACAAGTTTTTCTAAACCTACAGATTTAATAAGATTTTCATAGGTTACATTATTTAAAGAGGTCATTTTACCTAGTAATAATTTGCCATCAAAAAACTCAAGTGCGTCAGTGTGGCCAATATTAGCGATTGAGTATAATTTAACATTATCTTCCATAGTGCTAAATACATCGTCTATTGTAGGGAAACCTAAAGAACCAATATAGGTTATGCTTGAATTGTGTTTTGATAATGCATTACACATTATAGGACCGTTACCGCCGATTTTTTTATTGATGGGTTGTAACTCAATGTTAGTTGATAACCCACTAGCTTTTTCGATTCTTTTTGCGAAGGCATCAATGGTATCGATTCGAGAATAGTTTTCACTATCCATACGTTTGTCAATTACATGAATGATTTCATCTACGAAACCGTCGAAACCAATTACCATTTTTAAATTTGATGGATCTTTCTTTCTTAATTTTTGTGCTAATAATAATCTTTTATCTACCATATTTTATTCAAATCAGCTGATTTGATCCCCCTTTAATTAGTGCGTCGATATATATTATACCAAAAAAGTATCATTCTGGGTATATATTTAATGCATTAATATTCAAATTTATTAGATCATTATGAAAATTAGGTAAAACTCTCTTGCTGGTTTTTTTTTAGATATCAATAATGTATAATGATATAGAGGTGATATTATGGATAAATCTATAAAGCATAGAATTAGTTTAGTACAATCAAATAAACTTGAAAATGAATATTACTGTTTTGACTTTGAAAAACCAGCTGGTTTTACATTTGTCGAAGGTCAGTTTTGTGTTTTTGAATTACTAAACAATAATATTGAAGGACGAAATTCTCGTGTTTTCAGCATCGCTTCATGTAGTGGTGAAGATAATATTCGTTTCGCTACACGAATAGTTGATACACCTAGTGAATTTAAACAAGCACTACTAAAAATGCAAGCAGGAGAAGAAATGTTAATGACTACTCCAAAAGGCAAATTTGTTCTAGAAAAGGATTATGACGGTGTATTTATTGCTGGTGGGATAGGGATTACACCAATAAGAAGCATGCTGCTTTCAAAAGCTAGAAATACAAGAAAACGTGATGATACCTTGATTTACTCAGAACTTGTGGAATGTTATCCTTTCAAGGATGACCTTGAAAAATTGCCTGGACTTAAGATTATATATGCGTGCGATATTGAACCTACTCAAAAAGCAATTACTGACTGCACTAAAAAATATCAAAATAATGTATTTTATTACTTATCTGGTAGTCCGGGATTTGTAAAAGGGATAACTGGATTACTTAAAGAAAATGGCATAACATCAGATTATATTAAATTCGACGTATTTGTTGGATATTAATAAGTTGTATCTATTAAGACTTTAATCTAGGCATCTCAACTTTATTTGAGGTGCTTTTTTTATTAAATACTCTGAAAAGCTCAAAAAACCTAACCTATTATAAAATATCATTATATCAACACACAAAAAATGATATACTGTTAACATTAATTAGAAAGGAGATTCCTATGAGTGGACATCAAGGACTGAAGTGGTATAAACTGGATAAAGCAGCTAAAATATATCCATTGGTCACAAACGAAAGATACACATATAACTTTCGTGTTTCAGCTATTCTAAAAGAGAAGATAAATGAAGAAATTCTATATCAAGCTATTTTGGATTCTAGAAAAAGATTTCCAATGTTCTTTGTTAAACTCAAAAGAGGTCTTTTCTGGTACTATTTTGAAGAAAATCTTCTACCACCAATTTTAGACATTGAATCACCATTTATTTGTTCAAAAAAAGATGAATACTTTAATAATAAGTATCTTTTCACATTTCTATACTATGATAAACGTATATCTCTTGAAATCAACCATGCTTTAACTGATGGCGGCGGTGCGATAATGTTCTTAAATGCCGTGGTATATCATTATTTAGAACTACTAGGTAAAGAACTGACTCCGGATGATAACATCATGCTTGTTAATGATCAACTACATTACAAAGATGTTGAAGATAGCTATGCTAAAAACTATAGTGGAGGCGGTCTAAACCCTCCAAAAACACCGAATGCCTATATTTATAAGGGAAAAACATTTAAAGGCTTTGGTAGTGGAGTTATTGATTCTTATATCAATTCAAAAGAATTAATTACGCTTGTTAAATCAGAAGATTCAAGTATCACAAAATATGTTGTTGCTTTATTAATCTATTCGATTATTATCAACGGTAATAAGAAGAAACTTAGGAAAAAACCCATCAATATTTGTGTTCCTATTAACCTAAGGTCTATTTATAATTCTAAGACTTTAAATAATTTTTCGTTAACTTTCTATATTAGTTATCAAATGAAGTCAGAAGAACCTAACCTAAATGACATCTTAAAAGAAGTAGAAGTCGAATTTATAAAAAAACGCGATTTAAAGAAAATCCAAGCTACACTCGATACCGTCTGTGTAATTCAAAGAAAAAGTATTGTAAAGTTTATTCCGCTACCAATTAAGTATATATTATTTAAGATTGGTTATACTGTTTTTGGTAGATTACCAACAACTATCACGTTTTCCAATTTTGGAGTAGTAAAAATTCCAGAATCCATGGAAAAACACGTTGAATCCTTTTCTTTTTACATGGGTTCAGGTATGAAACATGCAGTAGCGATGAATTCCTATGCTGGAAAAACTTCAATAGTCTTTTCAAGAGCATTTGTAGATACTAAACTAGAAGAAACATTTTTTAAGTTTTTAAGTTCAAAAGGTCTAGATGTTGAAGTTACATCTAATTATTGGGAGAAGAATTCAAAAAGGTTCTTTAAACAATTCCTAATCAAAAAATAAACTCTAAGTTATCAAAAAAAGCATAATTAATTTTGTGCTTTTTATATGATAAAAACTATTGTAATTGTATTGCTAATATTATGTATATATATTATAATATGACCTTGTAAAACAAGGAGTTAAGAATGAAAAGTTTAATTGGCGACAAATCTTTCTATAAAAGACTTATTGCTATATCTTTACCCATAATTGTCCAACAGCTTATTACATCATCAGTTCAGTTAGTAGATAATGTAATGGTTGGTTCTTTGGGAGAGTTAGCTATTGGATCAGTTTCAGTTGTAAATCAACTGTATTTTGTCGTTATATTAGTAACTTTTGGAGTTTTAGGAGGGGCTGGAGTTTTTACAGCTCAATATTTTGGATCTAAAGATTTTGATAAGCTTAAACAGACCTATCGATTTAAGGTAATAGCTGCTTTAGTAATTGCTGTACTAGCTTTTGTTGTACTATCATTTTTTGGAGAGTCCCTTATTTCGATATTTACTGACAATCCAGTAACCATTGCTGGTGGTATGGATTACCTAAGAATTGTTAAATGGAGTATGTTACCATGGGCGATGTCTGTTTCAATATCATTTACTTTTAGAGAAATAGGTATTACGAAACCATTATTAAGAATTTCATTGATTACAATTGTTGTCAATACCTTACTTAACTACTTGTTGATATTTGGAAGTTTCGGATTTCCACAATTAGGAATTAAGGGTGCGGCTATAGCCACTTTAATATCTCGATGTGTAGAAAGTGGATTATTCATTATATTGGTATATAAAAAGGGTCAAGTTTTTAACTCTAAAATTAAAGAAATATTCAAAATCAATAGATTTGTTTTAAAAGCGATAATAATAATGGCTATACCATTAATGTTAAATGAAATACTTTGGTCAACTGGACAAACAATGTTTATGGAAGCCTATTCTACAAGAGGAGATAATGCGCTAGCTGCAGCTAATATTACCGGAGCTATATCCCAATTAGTATTTGTTATATTTGGAGGTATGTCTACCGGAATTGCAGTAATGGTTGGTAATACTCTCGGAGAAAATAAACTTAAGCTAGCACAAGAAAATTCTAAAAAACTTATATTTGCATCAATAGTATTTTCAGCTTTCATGGGGCTAATTCTATTTGGGCTAAGTTTCTTTATTTTGAATATTTATGATGTGCTAGAAGAAACAAAACAAATAGCTGCGTTTAATATAAGAGTAAATGCATTAATAATACCAGTGGTAGCTTTTAATGTTGCTATGTATTTCACCCTAAGATCAGGTGGAGATACCCGTTCAACATTTATTATGGATTCAGGTTATATGTGGGTAATACAAGTGCCTGCTGCCTATGTGTTATCTAGAGTAACAGATTTGCCAATTACAATGTTATTCCTAATTATCCAATTACTAGAAATACCAAAAATGGCTTTCGCCTTTTCACGATATCAAAAAGGGCACTGGATTAAAAACTTAGCGGTAGCCAATGAAGACAATGCTAACGCCTTAGTTGGATAATTTAAAGCGTAGAAATACGCTTTTTTCTTTGCCTGTTGAAGAAAAAATCCAATTGTTCTATAATATATACGGTGATAATATGAGTAAAGCAAAAAAGATTTCTTTAATAATATTCTCTTTGGTTGTTATTCTTTCAGGAATAGTAGCGTATTTTGTGGTGAAAATCCAGGATGATTTGGAGTACCTAAAAGTGATTCAAATTGAGGATGTTGACTTAAATTCGGTTGAAGACGGTACATATTTGGGTGAGTATAGTTGCTTCCCAGTTTCTGTGATTGTAGAAGTAGATATAGTCAGTCATAAAATCGTAGATTTGACCATAATTAAGCACGATAATGGTCAGGGTGAAGCCGCTGAGATAATCATTGATAATGTCATTGATTCTCAAAGTTTGGAATTAGATTCTATAGCTGGGGCTACCTACAGTTCGAGAGTGATTCTTTTAGCTATAGAAGATGCATTAATCAAAGCGAGTAATTAATTGATATTTATATTATAAATAAGCCTATTAAAAGGGCTTTTTTTTATTGAAAAAATAATTATTGAAAAAATAAATAAAAGCGCTGGTAAAACGCTTACACCTATGATATACTATTATCGAAAACGTTTTAGTACGTACCGAAAACGTTATAGATTGGAGAAACTCTTAAATGTTTTTACACTATATCACAGGGAAATATAGCGAATTTAAGCATATATTAATCAATGACAACGTAGATATTTTCGATACCACAATACAACTAAATAAAGAAAAAACATTTCAAAATATAATTGGATTTGGTGGATCTTTTACAGAAGCAGCTGCTTTTACTTTAGGTAAAATAAGTGCGTCTAAAAGGGGTGCTGTTATAGATTCCTATTATAATAAGGGAAATGGATTAAATTACACAATTGGTAGAGTTCATATGAACAGTTGTGATTTTTCTTTAGGCAATTATACATATGTTGAAGATAATGATGTTGAATTAAAGACTTTCAACATAGCTCGAGAATTAGAATATGTTATACCTTTAATAAAAGATGCTGAAAAAGTTGCTGGCCATAAAATAAGTTTGCTGGCTTCACCTTGGAGTCCACCAGCTTGGATGAAATCAAATAATGAAATGAATAATGGGGGATACCTTCTACCTGAATATTACGAAGTTTGGGCAAGATACTATGTCAAATTTATTGATGAGTATAAAAAAGTTGGTTTAAATATTGATTATGTAACAGTTCAAAATGAACCAGCAGCTAAACAAGTATGGGATTCTTGTATATATTCAGCCGAAGAGGAAAGAGATTTTGTTAAGAACTTTATAGGGCCAATATTACACAAAAAATATCCTAATGTTAAAATTCTTATCTGGGACCATAATCGCGACGTTATTGTTGAAAGAAGTGATACGGTCTTAAAGGATAAAGAAGCTAGAGAACATGTCTGGGGTACCGGGGTACATTGGTATTCCAAAGGCGGATTCGAAAATTTAACTACTTTACATAAATTACATCCCGATAAACATATACTTTTTACTGAAGGATGTATTGAAGGCGGAGTTCATTTAAATGACTATACTACTGGAGAACGCTATGCAAGAAACATGATAGGTGATTTTCAAAATTACTGCGAAGGCTATATCGATTGGAATTTAACATTAGATGAAACTGGTGGTCCAAATCACGTTGGGAACTTTTGTGATGCGCCAATTATAACTGACACGAAGAATAAAGAAGTGATCTTCAATAGTTCATATTATTATATAGGTCATTTTTCAAAGCATGTAAAACCCAATTCAAAAAGGATATATTCAAAATCTGATAATCAAATACTAAAACACGTGGCTTTTATTACTCCAGAAAATGAAACAATCCTAATAGTTTTAAATGAAAGCGAAAACAAATATAAATTAAAGATTGATTATATAGATTCAGAAAATCTAGTAGAAATACCAGCAAGAAGTATTTCTACGTTTATGAAAAGGAGTTGATTTAATGAAAGATTACTATTTTAATGAAGAGCAGTTTGTGATTGACAATTACCTTGATAAATCAACGTTCTCTAATTTTTTACCTGGATTAGCGGGTAAAAGAGGAATTCCGCTTTGGGCATTCTACGTTAATAGAGGACAAGGTATTAGTGGATTTGGTATACAAGACAAAAACCACCCGATTATGGAGTTCACTCCTGCAAATAAGGCCTATGAATCAGTTGGACAAATAGGATTTAGAACCTTCATCAAAGTAGATGGTGTATACTACGAACCATTTTTACCAAATAGTGGTAACTTACATCGAATGAGAATTGAAAGAACTTCATTTTCAATAGAAGAAATAAACGAAGTTTTAGGGCTTAAAATTGAAGTCAAATATTTTGGTTTACCAAACGAGAATATTGGTGCACTAGTTAGAAAAGTTATTGTATCAAATATCTCATCGAAATCTCTAAGTATTGAACTTCTAGATGGTATAGCAGAAATTTTACCGGCTGGAGTTCGAAATCAAGAATTTAAGGCAATCTCAAATCTACTAAGTAGTTGGATGGATGTTGATGATTTACAGAACCAATTTGCATTTTACAAGCTAAGATCGTCTACCGGAGATCATAGCGAAGTAACAAAAATAGTTAGTGGAAACTACCTATTTGGGGTAGTAGATAAACAATTAGTAAAACCAATAGTTGACCAAGAATTAGTTTTTGGGTTCGATAGTTTAAAAAGAACAGCTGCTAATTTCATCAAAAAAGGATATGAAGAATTAATAGTTGAAGATCAAGTTACTGTTAATAAACTTCCATGTGGGTTTATACCTGCTAAAAAGGTTTTGAAGTCTAATGAAAGTTTAAAAATAGATATATTATCAGGCTTTACTCATAATAAAACTATTCTGAATGAGTTTATTCAAAAAACTTTGGTAGATGATTATCTGACAAATAAAGAACTTGAAGCAAAAAAAGTAATTGATGATATTGTGGATGATGTAGCTACTGATACAGGTTCTAGTATTTTCAATGAATATGTAAAACAAAATTACTTGGACAACACCCTTAGAGGTGGTTATCCAGAAAAAATAGGAAACACAATCTATCATCTCTTCTCAAGAAGACATGGCGATTTAGAAAGAGATTATAATTTCTTCAGCTTAGCACCTGAGTTTTACTCACAAGGTGGAGGAAACTTTAGAGATGTATGTCAAAATCGTAGAATGGATAGTTTCATTCATAAAGAAGTAGGAGCACATAACATTAAACACTTTGCTTCGCTGATTCAACTTGATGGATATAACCCACTAATTGTTGATGGAATGACCTTTGAAATCCAATCTGAACCGCTAAGAACAGAGTTAGTTGAAAAACACTTTTCATCTAACAAAAAAGAAGTTTTTAAGTTCCTAAGTGAGAAGTTTACACCGGGTGGTTTGGTTAATTTTATTGAAAACAAAAACATTGAAATTAAAATGGATATGAAACTTTGTTTAGATAATATAATCACTAATGCTTCAAAAAATATTGAATCTACTTTTAGCGAAGGGTATTGGGTTGATCACTTCACCTATATTATTGACTTAGCAGAAGCCTATGAAGCAATATATCCTGACAAAATTAAAGACGTTTTGTTTAAAGAAAATGATATCTTAACTTTTGAGACTCCAGTCACTGTATTAAATAAGGTTGATAAGTCAGTAATTAATTCAGCTGGTAATATACGTCAGTATGGTAGTTTATTACATCATGATGAAGATAAGATAACGAGGTTAAATTTAAACAGACACGGTAGTAATTGGGTTCAGCTAAACAAAACCAATTATAAAACCAATATATTTACAAAACTGTTAATACTAACCCTAAACAAACACTCTTTACTTGATAACGCTGGAATTGGTATTGAGATGGAATCAGATAAGCCGGGTTGGAATGACGCAATGAATGGATTGCCTGGGTTATTTGGATCAGGGATTGGTGAAACAATCGAATTAGAAAGAATTGTCAAATTTTTACTAAATAAACTTGATGATGAAGAAATAATTTTACCAGAAGAAGTATTTGTGTTGTTTAATAGTTTATCAAGAGCAAAAGACTACGATGATAGACTTAAGGCTAGAGAATTCTATCGTCATGAGATACGCTTTGGATTATCGGGTTCTGAGAAGAAAGTTAATTTCCTAGATATTAAAAACTATTTAAAAAAATTAGACGATTACTTAATGGCTACTTTAAATAGATTATATGAAGAAAACGATAAAATTATCCCTACATTTGTAGTGTACAATGTCGAAGAATACAGAAAAATTATGAACAACAATACTCCAGTAATCGGGAATTATGGTGCGCCTTTAGTTGAACCATTAAAATATTCTAAACGCTACTTACCTAATTTCCTTGAAGCTCCAGCTAGATTGTTAAAGATTGATTTTGGAAAAGACAAGCTTAGAGATATGTACCAAGCTGTTAAGGCAAGTGGAATATATGATGAAAAGCTTAAGATTTATAAGACGAGTGGATCTTTAGATGTTGAAGACTATGAGGTTGGTAGAATTCGTGCCTTTACAAAAGGCTGGTTGGAAAGAGAAAGTGATTTTCTACATATGATATATAAATATCTATTAGGATTACTAAAAGCAGGACTTTATGAAGAGTTTTATGAGGAAATTAAAACTAATCTAGTTTGTTTTATGGATCCTGAGGTTTATGGAAGAAACCCACTTGAAAATTCAAGTTTTATCGCTCCATCAAACAATCCTAACCCACATATTCATGGAAAAGGCTTCTTGCCAAGGTTAAGTGGTTCAACTATAGAAGCACTTGAAATCTGGGCGATGATGATGACCGGAGGGAATCCGTTCAAACTAAAAGCTGGCAAACTAATATTTAAGCCAGAACCTAAGTTGAGTAAAGAATTCTTTAAAGAAGATAAAACGTTAAGTTTCAATTTTATGAAAAATATAAAAGTAACATACATAAACGAGGATTTAATTGACACATTTAATGATTACAATGTTACAAAAATCGAGTTAAAGAGTAACGAGGGTAATGAAATTTATTATCAAGATTATGTTGCTGAGACTCAAGCTTTAAAGATTAGAGAAGGCTTATATAAGGAAATAAAAATATATATAAAGAAATCATAGGAGGAAATTATGAAAAAAGTATTTTTAATTGCTTTAACCATGGTTTTAGTATTTGGCTTTGTTGCTTGTAATGATATAACAACAACCGAAGAAGTAACCACTATTGAAGCAGTAACTACTACCGAAGAGGTAACAACCACTGAAATGGTAACTACCACTGAAGCAGTAACTACTACTGAAGAAATAACAACTACTGAAGAGGTAACAACAACAGAGGAAGTAACTACTGTTGCGACAACAGCTGGAGACACTGTTGCACCGGTTATTTCTGGAGCTGACGATGTTACAGTCTATGTAGACGCAGTATTTGACCCATTAACTGGAGTCACTGCTACCGATGATGTAGATGGTGATATCACAGCTGATATTACATACGTAGGTTTAGTTGATACTACATCTACAGGTGTTTATTACTTGAAATACAGCGTAACTGATGCTGCAGGTAATAAAACAGAAGAAGCTAGATATGTTACTGTTGAAGTTGATCCAAGTTTAATTGGCGACGAAATGGTACAAAATGGAGACTTCTCTTTAGGTGCTGGTATTTGGAATTTTAATACAGGCGCTGTTGAAGGCGGAAGCGGAGAATTCACTGTAACTGATGGTGTTGGTAAAGTCAACGTTATAGCTCCAACATGGAGTATTTGGGGACCTCGTTTGGAGAGTAACCCTATGACTTTTGAAAACGGCGTTACATACGAAGTTTCATTTAAAGCTAAAGCTGATGCAGCTAGATTGATTGGTATGCAAGTTGGGGAATTATTTGACACTGCCCCTTGGTTTGATGATTACATGGAACAAAACTATCAAACATTTGCTTTAACAACTGATTGGCAAACATTTACATTCAAAATTACAATGACTGAAGCTACAAATACAAATGTTCAAATTATGTTTAACTTGGGAACTGTAACTGATGATGCAGGAACTTTAATCACAAACGTTTATTTTGATGATGTTTTTATTGAAGAATCTACTGCTGATATCGATGTAACTGGTCCAGTATTGACTGGTGTTGATAATGCGATAATTGAGTCAGGTTCAACTTTTGACCCACTTGCTGGTGTTAATGCTGTTGATATAGTTGATGGTACAATTGTACTTACTGCAGCTAATGTAACTGGTACAGTTAACGTAGATGTTGCTGGAGATTATACTTTAACTTATACTGTTGCTGATGTAGCTGGAAATGAAACTACAGAAGACAGAGTTATTACAGTTGTTAATTTAGAATTCACTGATACAAGTGAAATTGTTGATGGCGGATTTGACTCTACAACAGCAATTGTTGAAGAAGTACAAAATGCTGAATATCAAGACATTTCAGATATTGAAATTTGGTATCAATACACAGCTGGTTGGGATGGGGCTGTTGCTACATTCTCAATAATTGATGGAGCTGCTGTTATAGATATTACAGCCGTTGGTAATCAAATTTGGGGACTTCAATTAAAACAAAGAGGAATTGAACTCGTTCAAGGTGAAACTTATAAATTAACATTTACAGCAAGTTCAACTGTAGATAGAGATATTGCTGCTGAACTTATTAATGAGGATTATAGAGGGACATTTAATTTAACTTCTACAGCTCAAACATTTGAATTTATCTTCACTTATGAAGGTGAAAGCACTCTAGATGCAAGACTTGCATTTTTACTTGCTAAGACAACTGCATTCGCAGTTGGTGTTATAACCATAGATGATGTTATGGTTTCAAAATTAGAACAACCTGAAACTGTATTAAATGGTGAATTTAGCGACGTAACTAGCTGGGGCACTTGGTCTGGTGATGGTGGAGTTGCAACAATGGAAGTTGTTGCTGAAGAATTAGTAGTAGATGTAACTGCAATTGGTAATCAATTCTATAGTGTTCAAGTATTCCAAGAAAATATTGAATTACTTGCAGGAGCTACTTATACAATTTCTTTTCAAGCTAAATCATCTGTTGCTAGAGATATAAATGCAGTTCTTATAGCTGGAGGAGAATATAGAGAAACAATTAGTTTAACTACTGACATGCAAACATTTACAGTAACATTTGTGTATAATGGTGTTGCAACTACAACAGGTAAACTTGATTTTGAATTAGGTGCTGTTGGAGATAGCTCAGTACCTGCATTAATTACATTTGATAATATCAAAATGTATAGAAACTTAAATGTTGATGAAGTAGCACCTACAATTTTAGGCGCAGCTGCTGTATCAATATTATCTGGATCTACTTTTGATCCTCTAAGTGGCGTTTCAGCACTTGACTTAATTGACGGTGTTATTGTTCTTACAGTAGATAACGTTACTGGTACAGTTACCGTAGATGTTGCTGGAGATTATACATTAACATATACAGTTAGTGACTCAGCTGGGAACGAAGCTACTATAGAAAGAGTTGTAACTGTACTTGAATTAGTATTTATTGATACAGGCGAAATTATTGATGGTGGATTTGATACTACAACAGTAATCGCGACTGAAGTTCAAGATGCTGGTAATCAAGACATTACAGATACTGAAATTTGGTATCATTATACAGCTGGTTGGGATGGCGCTGTTGCTACATTCACGGTTGATAATGGTGCTGTAGTAATTGATATAACTAATCCTGGTGGACAATTATGGGGATTACAATTGAAACAAAGAGGAATTGCACTTGTTGAAGGACAAACATATAAATTGACATTTACAGCAAGCGCTACAGTTGCTAGGGATATGATTGTTGAAATGATTAATGCAGATTACGCTCAAACATTTGATTTAACTGACTCTGTTCAAACATTTGAATTCGTATTTATTTATAATGGTGCAACTACTGATGATGCAAGACTTGGATTTATGTTAGGAAATACTGTTGCATACGCTGCTGGTATTGTAACACTTGATGATATTTCATTATCAGAAGTTGATGCTGAAGTTGAAGTGCCTACATGGATTGGTGAAGGAATGGTTGTAGTTGTTACAGCAACAGAAGTAACAGCAACCTATACAGACACACCTGCAGCATGGTGGAATGCTAATGTGCAATTATCAGTTATAGATTTTGATGGAACAAAAGAAGCAATCATATTCACATTCATAGGTGAACTTGATCAAAAATATGTATTTAAAATTCAAGGTACAGATGTACCATTTGTAGAAAAACAAGACGTTATCGCTACTGGAGTATTACAAGAGGTTGTACTTGATTTAAGTGGATTAACTGAAGTTCAAAGAGCTGGATTAAACAAACTAGTTGTGTTCTCTCAAACAGAAGGAGCTAGTGGAACACTTGTAATTGAAGGTTGGGATTATGTGATTCCTGAATGGGTTGGATACGGAATGGATATAGTTGTTACAGCAACAGAAGTAACAGCAACATATACAGATACACCTGCAGAATGGTGGAATAATAATATT